>Ga0207416_1000598_pt1 | contig 58948 bp, 53 predicted proteins | sample PaiPotPPM11metaG_FD_184107 | JGI IMG/M metagenome (GOLD analysis project Ga0207416, IMG submission 184107) | Iron sulfur acid spring bacterial and archeal communities from Banff, Canada, to study Microbial Dark Matter (Phase II) - Paint Pots PPM... ... | reverse complement strand
GCCCCGCCCCCCCGGCGTGAGCGCGTAAGCCCGCCCTTTGGCGAAGCGCCGCCGGCGCCGCGTCCGGAGATGCAGCGGGCCGAACCGCCACCGATGCGAGGGCCCGGCGACTTCACGGCCGACGAAGCGGCCAACCTATCCGCTCAACCGAGCGCGCGTAGCCGCTTATTGAATGCGCGCACGTCACCTGTGACGCGCGACGGGATGCGGGGCTTCCGCAACGTCGTCAATGAAGTCGACGATCTGGGCGCCGCGTCAGCCAAGGCAGCTAAATCGGCGCGCGATACGCGCGACTCGTACGGCAGCCCATCGCCGCAGCAATATTCGGATGACGACGAATTGCCGCCGATGCGCGGCAGGATCGAACCGCGTTTCGCCGCGGATGAATCGGACGTCCTCGAAGATGCGCCGCAGATGCGCACGCTCGAGCCATCCTACGACATGGAGGACGAAGACGCGGCGTTCCCGCCTCCCGGCGCACGGACGCAAGCGAGAATCTCAGAAGATCACTACGAAGAGCCGCGCCCGCCGCGATCCTATCGCGGCTTGGTCCAGCTTGCAGTGGTGGTGATCATTCTCGCCGGCCTCACCGCCACGATCTCGTGGCAGTGGTCCAACGTCACGTACCTTTATCAGTTCTTCTCTCACCTGCGGTCGCGGCAGACCCAGACGGCACAGACGCCGACGGCGGAGCCGAAATTCCCCGGGCGCGTGCCGCAGGAACAGAGCGGAAGCCAACTGCCTGGCGCCGGTACGGCGAGCAATCAAGCCGGCCCCGCCGTCGCGCAACGCGTCGTGCTCTATCAGGAAGACCCGAACAATCCCCAGGGCAAGCAGTTTGTCGGTTCAGCCGTCTGGCGTACCGATACAGTGTCGCCCGGCACCGGGCTCGCGCCGGAACTCGAAGTGCGCGCGGACATCGAGATTCCGGAGCTGCACATGACCGTCACCTGGACGTTGCGCCGCAATACCGACCAAGCGCTTCCGGCAAGCCACACGATTGAAATCATGTTTAATCTGCCGCCTGATTTCCCGGGCGGCGGCGTCGCCAATGTGCCCGGCGTTCTCATGAAAGAATCCGAGCAAGCACGCGGTACCCCGCTCGCCGGGCTCGCCGTGAAAGTCACCAACGGCTTCTTTCTGATCGGCCTTTCCGCGGTCGACGCCGACCTGCAGCGCAACGTTCAGCTTCTCAAACAGCGCCCGTGGTTCGATATTCCGATTGTCTTTAATAATGGCGGTCGCGCCATTCTGGCCTTGGAAAAGGGCCCCCCCGGCGACCGCGCTTTCGCTGATGCCTTTGCGGCTTGGGGCAATTAAACTCGGATCGTTTGATCGCCCGGCATAGCCGCGGCCGGCAGAGCTTCAGACTGGAGTTTCGAGTGAGGACACGTGCCAAGATGAATGCGTCCGACGCGAGAAAGCCGAGCCTGGCTGCAAATTCCCACATTGCTTCGGCGCTGCGCACGCTCGCGACGGAATCCGACGGCTTGGCGGCGCTGGTCGCGGCGATGTCGGACGGGTTGGGTGGTCCCTTCGTCGCCGCCGTCGAAACCATTCGCGAAGCCCGTGGCCGCGTGATCGTCACCGGCATGGGCAAGTCCGGCCACGTCGCGCGCAAGATCGCAGCGACGCTTGCCTCGACCGGCACGCCGGCCTTTTTCGTTCACGCCGCCGATGCGAGCCACGGCGACCTCGGCATGATCACGTCGGATGACGTGATGCTGGCGCTCTCCTGGTCGGGCGAGACCGAAGAGCTGAAAGACCTGATCACTTACTCCCGCCGCTTCCGCATCGCGCTCATCGCCATCACGGTGAATGCCGAAAGCACGCTCGGCCAAGCCGCGGATATCGTCTTGACGCTGCCGGCCGCGAGCGAAGCCTGCCCGCACAATCTTGCGCCCACGACGTCGTCGCTGATGCAGCTCGCGCTCGGCGACGCGTTGGCGATGGCGCTTCTGGAAACCAGAGGCTTCACCGCTCTCGACTTCGGCGTATTTCATCCGGGCGGCAAACTCGGCGCCGCATTGAAATTTGTTCGCGACGTCATGCATCCCGGCGATGCCGTGCCTTTGATCAAACGCGGTGCACCGATGTCGGAAGCGATCGTCGAAATGTCCGCCAAGGGCTTTGGTTGCGTGGCGGTCACCGATAACGACGGCAAGCTTGCGGGCGTGATCACCGACGGCGATCTGCGTCGCCACATGCGTGTCGACTTGCTGCAAGCGTCGGTCGATGCGGTCATGACGGCGTCGCCGAAAACCGTTCGCCCCGATCAATTGGCGAGCGAGGCACTGCAAATACTCAATTCATCGAAAATCACGGCGCTCATGGTCGTGGATTCGGGTCGACCGGTCGGCATCGTGCATTTTCACGATTTGCTGCGCGCCGGCGTGGCGTGATGCCGCAAACGCGCGATCAGGGCTCGATCCGAAGCGATTGCGCTCTAGACCTTGATCCAATTCAACTGAATTGGATCAAGGTTCTAGATTATTCATTTCAGCATGATCTTTTCCGAAAACCGGTTTCCACTTTTCGGGATCATGCTCTAGTAGAGCCCGCCCTTCACGACGCTCGTATCCTCGGCGGACGGATTATCGGAAGGCTCGGCCGGCGGAGGAGCTTCGGGCTGCGCGTCTTGCCGGGCGCTCGCCTGCGCGGGGGCTTGCTGGATACGTCCGATTTGAACCTTACCCGCCTGGTTTTTTCCCGATGGCGCTTTTCCAGATTGAGCACCCGTTGTCTCGACGCCGGCCACGGGCGCCGCGCCAGTGGCAGCCCCGGTGGCGGGCGTCGTCGTATTTGGTGCAGGCTCGCCGTGAGCGATGAACTCGTCATAGCCCGGAGCGCCGGGCCGCGGCGGCGCATCGGCGGGCAGGCCGCCGGCCCAATGCGGCCAGCGATCGGCGACGTAGCCGCCGAACGGACTGCACGAGCCAAGCGTTGCGCCGAGCCACAGCAACGCGCCTGCGGCAACGAACCGTTTGACAATCATGTCTGCCGCCGGGTTGTTGGACCCGCTCGGCGAATGCATCGAGCGCCGTTAACCATCTTGTCCGATCGCGTAGCCGGTCACTAGCGGTGTCGTCATGCCAACCCGTCGCCTTGCGACAGCCCGCTCGCCGCGTCCTGTTTTAGAATACGGGCATTTGCGATTTCAATCGGCTAAGCCGGCCTCCAGATGGACAGTTTTCATGGCGGGACTGTGGTCTCGGCGCCTAACCTTCAACATCCGGCCGTTGTTGCGGAACGCCATGCACCGTGCGGCGCTCGTTTCGATGCTGATCGCGCTGCCGGGATGCAGCGAAACCGCCCTGTCGAACAACGCTATGCCGCCGGGCCCGGAACCGGCCTATGTCTCGCTCGCCGCCAAGTACCTCCAAACGGTGTTGAGAGACGTCAGGTCCTACGACGGGTTCGAGATTTCCGGCGTGCGCTGGGTCAACACAATCAAGGGCTGGAACTGGCTCGCATGCGTGCGTTTCCATGACCACGGACACTTACGCATCTATGCGATCTTCATTCAGAACGACGCCGTCAACGACGCACGCTATGCGGTCCAAACAGACTCCTGCGAAGTCCAAACCTACACGCAATTCGATCTGATATCGGGCGAACTCGGCCGGCCGACCGCTCCGGTACAGCCGCCATTATATTAGGTGTCATGATATCAAGTGTCATGCGCTTTCATTATCTTGCCGCCGCGATCGATTCGGCGATCTCCGCATCCGCGCGAGCGGCGAGATGAATCAGGACGTGAATCGCGAAGCAAATCACGAAATGAATCGCGAGATAAACAACGCTACACGCCGCGTGCTGATCACCGGCGCCACCGGCTTTCTCGGCCGCGCCGCGATCGCGGCGTTTGCGGGCGACGGTCACGCCATTCGCGCCGCCGTCCGGCGCACGCAGCTTCCGCCATTTCGCGATGACGTCGACGTGGTGCAACATCCGGATCTCGTGGAAACTTTTGACTGGCGTCCGCTGCTGGACGGTGTCGATACGGTAATCCATTCCGCCGGGATCGAACGCAGCTCCGGAATTCGTCCCACGGCCTACGATCTCGTTAATCATCAAGCGACGGCGCGGCTTGCCGGCGCAGCGGCGCAGGCCGGCATCCGTCATTTCATTTACGTCTCTTCGCTCTCGGCGCAGAACGGGCCCGCCGCCGATCATGCGCTGACCGAGCGCGACGACGCCGTGCCTGCCGATACGCAAGGCCGTTCAAAACTTGCCGCCGAGGAAGCCGTGCGCGCATCGGGCGTGCCGTTCACGATTCTGCGGCTGGTCCCCGTTTATGGTCCGGGTATGACAGGCGGCCTCGGATTTCTGTTGCGCGCGGCCGTCTCGCCAATTCCGCTGCCGGTTCGAGATTTCACCAACCGGCGATCTTATCTCGGCATCGACAATTTTTTATCCGCGCTCAGCTTCGTCGCCGCGACGCCCGCGACGCGCGGCGAAACCTATGTGGTCGCCGATCCGGGAATCCCGCCGCATATGGCCGACCTTGTTACAGCGATACGGCAGGCCGAAGGCCGCCGCGCGCTACTTCTGCCGTCGCACATCCGCTATATCGAAATGCCGCTGCGCATGATGCATTACGGCGATGTATGGGATCGCTACTGCGGCAACTTGCGCGTCGATCCGGCAAAACTGATCGCCGCCGGCTGGCGCCCGACCTATGACACGCGCACGGGCATCGCCCGGCTGACACAGAATTCGGGCGCCGCCTTGCGTGGCGTCAGGCCGCCTGCCGCACCGTAAGTGCCTGATCGACCGCCGACACCACCTGATTGACGGTCATTTCGTCGAGACATTGGCTACGGCTGTCGAGCCGGCGATCGCATCCTTCCTGCTGGCACGGCAGGCAAAGCAGCGGATTTTGCACAAGCCACACATTGCCGCGCCGCTGAATCGTGCCGGACGACGCCCAGGGGCGATCGAGGCCGCCGACCGGCCACGGTCCCCAAATACGCGGATCGGTCGGACCATAGAGCGCCACCGTCGGCGCCCCAGCGGCGGCGGCAAGGTGAGTAATCGCGGTGTCGGGACCGATATAGGCCCGCGCCGCGCCGATCAAAGCGGAGAGTTCCGGCCATTCAAGCTTGCCGTCAAGCCGCACGACGTCGCTGTTCTGCCAGACCTCGTCGAGATAGGGCCGATCCGAAGCGGCACCGGTGACGACTGTGCCAAGGCCGCGCTCGCGCAATGCCGCGGCGAGCTTTCCCCAGCCGTCGACGGTCCAGCGCTTGTAGGTGAACATCGGCGCGGCATGTATGACAGCATAGGACTGCGATGGCGCGAGCGCCGGGCGCGCCGCGCCAGAGGGACAAACGATTTCAGCATGAGCAGGAATGCCGAGCAGTTCCGTCAGCCGCAGGATGTCGAGGACGCGATGCTGATCGCGATCGGTCGCACAGGAGCGGTTGAGCAATAGATGTTTGGCGGCGGCGGCGAGGCCGTCCGCTTCGAGGAGGCCGGCACTTTGCCGTCCGGCGATCCAAGCCAGTGTCGTCGGCCGGTCGCCGGTCTGCGTCGATAATGCAAGGTCGTAGCGCTTAGCGATCCGCCGCAGCAGCGAGAACGTTTCGCCAAGGCTCGGACGATGCGAGATCGCAAGGACATTCTTGAGGTCGGGATTGCCCGCCAACACGCCTTGGGTACCGGCAAATACCATTGCGTCGATGGACGCATCCGGGAATGCACGCTTCACGCTCCGGATCAGCGGCGTCGTCAGCAGCACATCGCCGAGCCGGCGCAACGCCACAATGAGAATCCGCGGAGCGCTGGGCAGTCGAACCGGCTTCATCGCTGCGCCATCGCAGAACTTTGCGGCGCCGGCGCGTCCTGTGCGGCGTCATGAGCGGCGTCGAGCGCGGACATGCCGCGCATCGCGCGCACGCGGCTGCCGCTCGTCACCTCATCGAACCGTGTCTGATTGGCCTGCAATTGCGAGCGATCGTTGTGAGGATGCCACAGATGCAGCAGGCCGGTCGCGAACCGGCCGTCTTTGCGTTGAACACCCGCGTGGAGGAGGCGCACCACCAGATCGGAATCTTCCAGGCCCCAACCGGCATAGCTGCAATCGAAGCCGTCGATACGGTCGAGGTCGTTCCGCGCGACCGCAAGGTTGCAGGTTTGCGCGCCTTCCCAGTTGCCGCGATTGAGCTTGCGCAGCGGCCCGAGCGGCAAACGTAGCGTCGGCGCAAGGCGATTGATTCCGCCATGCAGCCGCTCGCGCAGCAACGCGGCGAAACTCCATTGCTCCGCCGCTGCGCCTTCGGCGAGCACCGCCTCCGTCATTTCGCGGGACAGCAGGATGCGATTGCCGGTGACGAACCAGCCCGGCTCCGCAAGCCGGCGATGCGCGGCAACGAAATCGCCGCTCGCCAGGCAATCGCCGTCGAGAAAGATGCAAAGCATGCCTGCGCTGGCGCGGATCCCGCGATTGCGGATTTCGCCGCCGCGGAAACCGCGATGCTCATGGCGGACGTGTTTCAGCGGCACCGGCAACCGCGATCGCCAGCTTTCGATGAGGGCTGAGGTTTCCGGCCGCGAACCGTCATCGGCGATGACGATCTCGAAATCCCGGTCCGTCTGATGTGAAAGCGCGCGCAAGGCCGCGTCGAGCGCGTCCTCGCGGTTATAGGTCGTGACGATGACGGAGATGAGCTCGGCGCTGCTCACGATGAGCGCCCAAGCGAAGCGCGCGCGCCGAGGCGGATACGATCGCGCAGCCGGCGCTTGCGGTCACGCAGCATGCGGATCGGCAACGCGAAATAATATTTGCGCGCCAGTTGCAGCCAGCCGGCGCCGACGCGCGGCGCTTGCGCGCGCGGCACGTACCAGCCATTGAGGCCGGTGCGGCGGATCAGGCGGTAACCGGCGCGCGTCAGGCAACGATGCGTGGCGAGCGTCGTGACGTGGTCTTCGATCAGGACGAGCCGCGGCCGCCAGCGTGCGAGATCGAAGCCGGACAAGACCTCAACCTCATGGCCTTCGACGTCGATCGAAACAAAATCGATCGGCACCGGCGCCTTCGCCTCTTCAAGAATGTCGTCGAGGGTGCGAACGGGAACGTCGATCGTGTTCTTGGTGACGACGCCGGTCACGGCGAGCTCGGGCTTGAGCGAGGAATGCGGTCCCGACACATGCAGCGTCATGGCCGAGCCGGCATTGGCTGGCGACGAACAAGCCGCGGCGACGACATACGCGCGCCGCAAGCGGCGCAAATCCGCGGCAAGATCGGGTTGCGGCTCCACCAAGACGCCGTTCCAGCCGGCCTGCTCGAATTGCCAGCTCTGCGATCCGCGCTGCGGCTCGTTCGCACCCACTTCGACGAAGAAGCCTTTCCGCGCGGGCGCAAAAAATTGCGCCTTGAGTTCTTCCTCAAACTGGTAAGGAAACACGGTACGCATCGGTTTTAGCCTCGGCGAGCGTTCGCCCACTCTGCGCACTCAGCGATCGCCGCATTTGTCCCAAGTCTTGGTTCCTGCGCAACTTCTTTGATCCCGCGCAACACTGGACAGTGCTAAGCAAGCAAGGTAGCGAAGCAACAGCAATCATAATAAATGAATCCGAATTCATGATAAAGATATGAATAACAATTCATATCATACCCTGCGTGCCGAAAGTGCGACCGGGTCGGGCGATGGCTCGCCGATTCTTATCGTGCCCTATCTTTGGATCGGCGACTTCGTCCGCTGCCATTCAGTCGTGAAGCTCCTGCGGCAGCGCTTTCCCGATCGCCCGGTCGATATTCTGGCAAGCACGCTTTGCGCGCCGCTGACCGATTACATGCCAGGCCTGCGGAAGGCCGTGGTTGTCGATCTGCCGCGCAGCCGGCTCGCGCTTGGGCAGCAGCGAGCGTTGGCCGAACGCCTCAAGCGCGAAGGTTACGGCACGGTGCTGATCATGCCGCGCACCTGGAAAGCGGCACTGGCCCCCTATTTCGCCGGCATTCCTGAACGAACCGGCTTTACCGGCGAGGCGCGCTTTTTCCTGCTCAACGACCGGCGATCCGGCGAGAAAAATTTGCCCCGCATGGTGGACCGGTGTGGGGCGCTGGCACTGCCGCCGGGTGCAATGATACCAGCGGACTGGCCTCTACCGGAACTTAAAGTCGCGCGCGATGAGACCGAAGCGTGGCGCAAAAAGCGCGGGCTCGACGCCGACAACCGCCCGGTCGTGGCGCTTGCGCCCGGCGCCGTGGGCCCTTCGAAGCGCTGGCCAAAGGAATCCTACACAGCCTTGGCGCGAAAACTCCTGGCCGACGGTTTTGAGGTCTGGATCCTGGGCGGCCCGGGTGAAAAGGCCCTCGCAGCCGACATCGCCGGGGAGACGCAAGCCCGCGACCTAACCGGCAACGACCTGCGCGATGCCATCCTCGCGCTCGCCTGCGCCGCCACGGCGGTTTCAAACGATTCAGGCCTGTTGCACGTCGCGGCGGCGCTGGGCACGCCCTCGATCGGCATCTTTGGTCCGACCAGCCCCTGGCACTGGGCGCCGCTCAATCCGCTCGCAGAAACGATTGAAACGGCAGCGGAGCTTGATTGCCGGCCGTGCCACAAACCGGTCTGCCGCCTTGTCCACCACCGCTGCATGCGTGATATCGCTCCGGGCCAGGTCATCGCCGCCGTGCAAAAGACCTTGGCGGCGACCCAACCGGAAAAAGACCCGCAATAGCCGGCCTAACGACGTGTTCATCGAATCGTAGTACTGCGAAAGGGCCTTTGGAGAGCAATTCCATGACGGTCCTGGTCACCGGCGGCGCTGGCTATATTGGCAGCCAGATGGTCAACGAGCTGCGCGATGCCGGCGAACGCGTCGTGGTGCTCGACAATCTTTCGACCGGACACCGCTGGGCCGTCCCCGATGGCGTGCCGCTCGTCGTCGGCGAGACCGGCGATCAGCCACTCGTCAGCAAGCTCATCCGCGAACACGGCGTTGGCGAAATCATCCACTTCGCAGCCTCGATCATCGTTCCGGATTCGGTGCGCGATCCGCTCGGCTATTACCGCAACAACACGGCGAACTCGCGAGCGCTGATCGAGTGTGCTGTGAAGGGCGGCGTCCGCCATTTCATCTTTTCCTCGACGGCTGCCGTGTACGGCAATCCGACGACAATTCCGGTGCCGGAGGATGCGCCGACACAGCCGATCTCGCCTTACGGCTGGTCGAAGCTGATGACCGAAATCATGCTGAGTGACGCAAGCCGCGCGCATGGCCTCACGCATGTGATCCTGCGCTATTTCAATGTAGCCGGCGCCGATCCGAATAACCGCACCGGCCAATCGAGCCCGACCGCCACGCACTTGATCAAAGTCGCCGCCGAAACCGCGCTTGGGCTGCGGCCGAAGCTGCAAGTCTTCGGCACCGATTACCCGACGCCGGACGGCACCTGCATCCGCGATTACATTCACGTCGGCGATCTCGTGCGCGCGCACTCCGACGCGTTACGCCATTTGCGCTCCGGCGCGCCGTCGCTGATGCTCAACTGCGGCTATGGCCACGGCTTCTCGGTTCTTGAAGTGATCGAGACGATCAAGCGCGTGTCCGGCCTCGACTTCAAGGTCGAGATGGCGCCGCGGCGGGAGGGCGATCCGGCGCAGATCGTCGCGGCGAGCGAGCGGGCGCGCGCGACGCTCGGCTGGCAGCCGCGCTTCGACGATCTTTCGACCATAGTGGGTCATGCGCTCGCCTGGGAGCGTGAACTCATGCGGCGGCGGTCCGTTGCTCAACTGCGATCACCGAACGACCGCGCCGTCCGCGCCTGATCCGGTGCGGATCGACGCATCCGAACGGCGGCACATTGCCGCGCCGCGCGCCGCCGCAGAGGCATTATCTAAGAAGAAGCCACGTCATTCCGGCCACCACCAGAAACGAAGCAGCCGAATAGAAGATGATCTCGACGGAATGCAGCCGGGCCCGAATCGTCATATCGGGACCATGCGCGCTTTCACGGCGGATGAATAGGCGCTTCTCGGACGCGCGGACGAAACGCCGGCGGCGTGCTGCGAAACGGGTAAAATTATCTCGACTCCGAAATACACCCGATGATCGCAGACGGTGACATACGGATCGTGATATGAAAGAGGATCGCATCAACCGGCGCACGGCTAATGCGTCAGTCCTGGCGAACGACCGAGAGTCTGCGCGCGGTCCTTAGGATAATCATGTTCGGGGCCGCCTGCCGAGTGTTGCTGCAGGAGTATTGCGATGACGGACCACATCCACAAATTCAAGGTCGGACAAACCGTCGATCTTGTCCAATCGACTTTTCGGTCTGCGGCAAAAGGGGCTTACCAGATCGTAAGTCTGCGGCCGGCCGAAGACGGAAGTACGCGGTATCGAATCAAGAGCAAGAGCGAGTCCCACGAGCGGGTGGTTTCCGAAAGCGACTTGGTCGTGCCGCCGAAACTTTGAATCGGAGGCGGCGCGCGATTTCGGCGCAAATATTGGATTTCCGCTGCCGACCGCTGAAAACGCTAGCTCTCGTCCGCGAGGCGCTTGAAGTCGGCAAGGACGGCAGCGATCAGCTTCTGTCGCCGCAGATCGTGCGCGGCAGGCGTCGCCGCGAAGCAATTAAGAAGATAGGACGCTTTATCGGCGGCCTCGTGCCAATTCGCCGCCGGCGCCGCGATCAAATGCGATTCCAGTTCATCCCGCCGCAGCCGTAAATCCTTTTCATTGGCTTCCACATTCGTCAGGAGCCTGCGAAGTTCCGTGGCCTTCTGCGCCGCCATCCCGCGATGCCGATCGAGGTCGATGGTTTTGTCGGTCATGATCGCGGGCCGCGGCGCGTGAGGGGATATCCGGTATTCTCGTAGAGACGGCGGATGTCGTCGCTGCTGTAGCGGCGTTCGTCGACTTCAAGGTAAGCGCCAACGAGAAGCTCCGGTGCAAGGTCTTCGATGGCAAAACGGATGGCCTGCGCGGCTTGCGTGAACCGCTTGTATCCGAGCGGTTGCCGCCTGGGGACGCGCCGGCGCGTGGCGAACAGTTCGGCAGAGGCATTGTAGTCGAATTCGGTCGTGCGCGCTTCGCTCTGTGCCGCCGGCGCATCTTGCGCACCGGCGCCGGAAAGAACCTTTGCCATCTGGTTATCTCCAAAAAGGATCAAATATGATCTGCATGAACGCCATCAAAAGCAGCCCATATATATGTCGCTCAGCGAGGTAATATCAGGTCACCAGAAGATATATCTTCGAGGTGAAAAATGGCCGCAAGACCGCAAATGCGCGGTGATAGCGACGTCGGAGTGGCAGCGAATTGCGGCTGCCGAGCCGTCAGCGATCGGCTGACGGAGATGCCGTGACCAACAACCCCCGGCGCGACAGCGCTTGCTTCAATTGTTGAATTGCAAGGTCTCCGGTCGCGAAGCTGTTGGCCTTTTCCATGTGCCGGAGCAACGCTTTCAAGGCGGGGTCCTTGTCTCTAATCACCCACCTGCGCGCAAACACCTTGGCTTCGTGCAAGTTCGCGATCCGGACGACTTGGGTCGCGCCGGGAAACCCGGCAACAAAATAATCATTCGGAGGCGCTGACATTCGATCACCGGGTTTCAACTCATTATCGTGCAGCGATTTCATCGTGCAGCGATTTCCAAGATGAATGCAAGGAGACCGGCGGTAATGATCCCCGCTGTTCTCAGATGATTCCCGCTCTTGCTATTTTGCGTCACCGCTGAAAGCGCTCCGAGTTCCGCAGCGCTGCCTGCTCCCGATTTCTCGCCCCGGGATGCCTTTGACAAACCTGCCGATATCTATATAGCCACCCTCAGGCAGAGACCGCCTTGTCCGAAGAGTTGCCTATAGCCGGCGATCTAGAAGTCTCCGTGCTCTTCCAACTGGCAGCCAAGTTGCCCATCGGCGGGTCGGACGTCGAATATCGACGTTGTCAAATATCGATTGAGGTTTTCGCCGCGGGTGCCTTTTGTCGCCCGAATTGTGCAGCTTTATGTGCGCCTGTGGCCCGAGCGCCGCGGTCACCCAACCCGTCAACCGCTCGGTCGAAGAGGAACGCCAGGTGCAGGTTCTCGTCCGTGACAACAATGTGGACCAAGCCCTCAAGGTCCTGAAGAAGAAGATGCAGCGCGAAGGCGTCTTTCGCGAAATGAAACTCCGCGGCCATTACGAAAAGCCGTCGGAGAGGAAAGTGCGGGAAAAGGCGGAAGCCATCCGCCGCGCCCGCAAGCTCGCCCGCAAAAAGCTACAGCGCGAGGGCCTGCTGCCGATGAAGCCTCGGCCGACCCCGGGCGGCGCGCCCGGAAGAAGCGGTCCGCCGCGCGGACCCCGCTTCTAATCCCGGAATACGCGTAGCCCAACCCGTTTCACGGGTCAGGACCGGGCAGCGTCGGCGGCGAGCCAGAGCCGGCTGGCCGCGGGATTCTACGTGTTCCGTTCACGGCCGGCGGAAACTCCCGTTAAATCAAGGCCAGGCGCTGAATTCACTTGAATCTGGCCAGCCGGATGGGCAAGAACGCGCCGCCGCAGCCATTGCCCTTCGCGGCCTATGCGGGCAAACACTTCACGCATGAAACCTGCCACAGCCGACTCCGCGGACGATTATTCGACCTATACCCTGGTGCGCCGCCTGCTGGTGGATGAGGCGCTCGAACATTGGCCGCGTTACGCGCTTGCCTTCGTGCTGATGGGTATCGCGGCCGCCGGTACCGCGCTCACCGCCTATCTCCTCGGCACGATGACGAACGAGGCCTACGTCAACCGCAACTATGATGGCATCGTCGTCATCGGCCTGATCGCGATGGGGATCTTTGCGGCCAAGGGATTTGCGACCTACGGCGCCACGGTCACGCTGTCGTCGATCGGCAACAGTATCATCGCCAACAATCAGCGCCGCTTGTTCGACAAGCTGTTGCGGGAGGACATCGGTTTTTTCGCCGACCGTCATTCTTCCGAATTCATCGCGCGGCTGACCACCGGCGCCGCCGCGGTCAGCGGAGTCATCAATCTCCTTATTACGGCGATCGGCCGCGATCTGATGTCGCTGATCGGCCTCTGCGTCGTAATGGTGATTCAAGATCCGGCGATGTCGCTGATCGGCTTCGTCGCGGCGCCGCCGGCATTCTATTTCCTGCGCAAGGTCATCCGCCGCGTGCGCGGCATTGCGCGTAAGCAATTCACCGGCGGCACCCGCATTATCGAGACCATGCAGGAATCGCTGCAAGGCATGCGCATGGTCAAGGCATTCGGTCTCGAGGACGAGATGCGCAAGCGCCTCGACGAAAGCGTGACCGCGGTCCAGCACGAGTCGAACAAGATGGCGCGCGTCGCCAATCGCGCCAGCCCGATCATGGAAATGCTCGGCGGCTTTACCATCGCACTGGCGTCGATCTATGGCGGCTATCGCGTGATCGAGACCGGAGCCACGCCGGGCGAGTTCGTCTCCTTCATGGCGGCGTTCCTTCTTGCGTACGAGCCGGCGAAGCGGCTTGCCCGCCTCAACATCGACCTCAACAACAATCTCGTCGGCGTGCGCGTGCTCTACGAGATCATCGATAGCCCGCCGGGCGAACCGAACGACGACAATCTGCCGGCGCTGAAACTGTCCGCATCGCATGTCGAATTCGATCACGTCAATTTCGCCTACCGCGCGGACGCGCCGGTGCTGCAAGGCACGTGTCTTGTCGCGCAGCCGGGACAAGTCACCGCATTGGTCGGTCCGTCAGGCGGCGGCAAGTCGACAGTGCTCAATCTACTCTTGCGCTTTTATGAAGTCGGATCCGGCCGCGTTCTTATCGACGGCCAGAATATCGCTGCAGTGTCGCGCGGCTCGCTGCGCCACCAGATCGCCTATGTCGGCCAAATCGTTCATCTGTTCCGCGGCACGATCCGTGAGAATATCGCGCTCGGCAAGCTTGGCGCGAGCGAGGCCGAGATCGTCGCCGCCGCCAAGGCCGCGCATGCGCATGACTTCATCATGGGCTTCCCGTCAGGCTACGATACGCAAGTCGGCGAGCACGGCATGCAGCTCTCCGGCGGCCAGCGCCAGCGTATCTCCATCGCGCGCGCGTTGATCAAGAACGCGCCGATCATCCTGCTCGACGAGGCGACCGCATCGCTGGACTCCGAATCCGAGCGCCACGTGCAGGAAGCCATCGCCGAATTGTGCAAGGGCCGCACCACGCTCGTCATCGCGCACCGGCTGTCGACGATCATGCACGCCGACACCATTCTGGTCATCGAGAACGGGCAGGTCGTCGAAAGCGGCCGTCACGACGAGCTTCTCCGCAAGGGTGGCCGCTATGCCAGTTTCTATCGCTTGCAGCTCAAGGAGCAGTCATCACCGGCGCAAGACATGATCGTCGAGCCGGCACCGGTTCCCGAAATCGCCCCGTCCGTTTGAATGAGTTATCAGCATCCACTTTCCCTCCAACCCGAAAGCTATCATGAGCACCGACACTAAGAGCTACGTCATCCCGCAGCCGCCGCAGGCGGCCATTCCGGTTGCCGGCACCAATAAGTTTTTTCCGGTCCGCCGCCTGTGGTGTGTCGGTCGCAATTATGTCGAGCACATCAAGGAGATGGGAAACGACGTGCGTGAGCCGCCGTTCTTCTTCGCCAAACCCGCCGATGCCATCGTGCCGGACGGCGGCACGTCGCCCTACCCGTCGCTGACCAAGGACATGCATCACGAGGTCGAGCTGGTGGTCGCGCTCAAGAGCGGCGGCCGCAACATCAAGACCGAGAAGGCGCTCGATTGCGTCTACGGTTATGCCGTCGGCATCGATCTGACCCGCCGCGATCTGCAGATCGCCTCGCGCGACATCAAGCGGCCGTGGGAAGTCGGCAAGGCGTTCGATCATTCGGCGCCGTGCGGCCCACTGAAGCCCGAGTCCGAGAGCGGGCATCCGGCCAAAGGCCGCATCACGCTCAAGGTCAATGGCAAGATGCGCCAGGACGGCGATCTCAATCAGATGATCTGGAACGTGCCCGAAATCATCTCCAAGCTTTCGGAGATGGTCGAGCTCGCGGCCGGCGACATCATCATGACCGGCACGCCATCCGGCGTCGCGGCCACTGTTGCCGGCGATAAAATCGAATGTGAAGTCGAGGGCATCGGCAAGCTTCACGTCAGCATCGGGCAGCCGTTGAAATAGATTTAGCCCCGGATTGCACACCCGGATTGCGCCGAGCGCGATCCGGGTCCGCTTATTTTCTGCGAATTGCGCCCAATCGACGCGCCCTCCATCGGAGGAGCCGACGATAGCGTCTGCTTTCGCACCCGTTTGGCCGGAACTCGATTAAATCTCACGCGTTAGGAGGGAACCATAATCTCATTGGAGCTTGAGATGGGCGCCCGGCGTGTCACATTGCGAATACAATCACCAATTCCTTTTGGCGACGTCACGATGGTGCCCGCCACGATCAGTGGGCGGCCGGAAGCCGAAATGGCGCGCGCCATGGCCGCGGCCCTCGCCGATATCGACGCGCCGAGTGCGGCCGACGTTTACAATCGTCTGCGCCAAGCCTTTCCGCTGGCTCCACTCAGCGCACGCGTCGGCGCCCTCGCGGCGCTGATGGAAAAAATCCGGCGGCCGGCGCAGTAAGCGCGAAAGACCGATTCAAAGTCCAAGATAGGCGCTGCGGACACGGTCGTCGGACAACAATTCCGCGCCGCTGCCCGTAAGCGTCACGCGACCGTTTTCCAGGACATAGGCGCGGCTTGCGAGCTTCAGCGACAAAGCGACATTTTGCTCGACCAGCACGCAGGTTATACCCTCGCGATTAAGGTCGCGGATCGCATCGAGCACACCGTGAAAAATGGCCGGCGCGAGGCCGAGCGACGGCTCGTCGAACATGATGAGTTCCGGCATGCCCATCAAGCAGCGCGCGATAGCGAGCATCTGCTGTTCACCGCCCGACAGCGTGCCGGCCGGCTGGCGCGCCCGTTCGGCCAGCAAGGGAAAAATGGCGAATGCCCGTTCGCGGCTCTTGGCGCGCGCGGCGCGCGCACGCGGCAGCATCGCTCCCATGCCGAGATTCTCGTCGACGGACAGCGTCGGAAAGACCTGACGGCCCTCCGCGACCTGCCCAATGCCGAGATCGCAAACGCGATGGCTCGGCCATCCGGTAATGTCGCTATCACGAAACGATATCCGGCCCCGCGCCGGCCGATGCATTCCGGCAATCGCGCGGATGAGCGTGGTCTTCCCGGCGCCGTTTGCACCGATGATGGCGACAATGGCGCCCGTCTCGATCTCGAGCGAGACGCCGTTGAGCGCCTGCGCGTCGCCGTAAAATACGTCGAGTTCATCGACGCGCAGCATCACGACGTCCCGCCTTCGAGATGAGATTGGCCGAGATAGGATCGCACGACTGCAGGATCGCGCACGACGGCATCCGGTGCGCCCTCTGCAATCGCAATACCGTGATCGAGCACCAACACGCGCGAGGCCAGCGCCATCACGGCGCGCATGACGTGCTCGATGAGAACGACGGTCAATCCGCTCTCGCGATTAAGCGCCTGTAACGTTGCGACCATACGATCGGTCTCGGTCGGCCGCAGGCCGGCCATAACCTCGTCCAACAAAAGAAGCCGCGGCCCGGTCGCAAGCGCGCGAGCCACTTCGAGGCGTTTGCGATCCGGCAAGGTCAAAGTCGACGCGAGCCGGCTGCGTTTGTCGAACAAATCGAGGCGCCGCAGCAAAGTCAGCGCGTGTTCGCGCGCGGCGGCCACATCGCGGCGGCGCTGCAACGCGCCGACAATGACATTGTCTTCCACGCTGAGCCCGGGAAACGGCCGCACCAATTGGAATGTGCGGGCGAGACCGCGGCGGCACACCGCGTCCGCCGTCATTCCTTCGATCCGATTGCCGGCGAACGTTATCGTCCCGCCGTCAGGCGACGTCGCCCCGGCGATCAAATTGAACAGCGTGGTCTTGCCGGCGCCGTTTGGGCCGATCACCGCGAAAATCGCGCCTTCCGGAACATCGAAGCTGACGCGGTCGACGGCAACCAATCCGCGGAAGCGTTTGCTGACAGCTTGCAGGGAGAGCAGCGCCGTCATCGCGAACGCTCCGCCACGCCGAGACGGCGCGCCAGCCACGGCCACACGCCGTTGGGCAGCGCCAGTACGACAAGAAGCAGGCAAACTCCATAGAAAACCTGTTTCGCGCCCGGCAGATCGATCCCGAAATACAGCATCGCCGAGTTCAACGTCTCCGCCAGGCCGGTCAGCACGAACGCCCCGAGGACCGGCCCGAACAGCGTACCGACACCGCCGATGATCGGACCGAGAATGATCTCGATGGAACGCGAAATGTTGAAAACCTGTTCGGGAAAAAGATTGTTGTAGAAGAACGCGTAGAAGACGCCGGCGAACGCGGTCACCGCCGCGGAGATCATCACCGCGTACATTTTATAGCGAAACGTATCGATGCCGGCGGCACTCGCCGCGATTTCATCCTCGCGGATCGCGAGCCAGAAATAGCCGATCCGGCTCGTCATCAGGACGCGGCTGAGGATGAAGGCCAGCACGGTCGCCGCCAGGATCACATAATAGAACATCGCCGGATTGCCGCGCAGCCGCCATAGATCGTTGTGCGTGTATTGCGCCACCGGAAGAAAAAGTCCGGCCGAAGCGTTGACGATGTCGAGATGATCGAAACCGATCCGCGCGAATTCGGCAAACGCAATGGTGAGGATGGCGAAGTAGACCCCGGCGACGCCGAAGCGAAACGCCAGAAAGCCGATGACGGCGCCGCATGCGACAGTGACAGGTATGGCCGCCAAGAGCCCAATCCACGGCGCGATGCCGTAACGCGTGAACAGCAACGCCGCGACATAGGCGCCCAGCCCGACATAGATCGCGTGGCCGAGCGAGAGCTGCCCGGCGAAGCCCATCATGATGTTCCAGGCTTGGCCGGTATAGGCAAAGTAGAGAATGAGGATAAGGACCGTCAGCAGATAATCATTGGCGACAAACGGCGCGATCAGAAGCGCCGCACCGAGCGCGGCGAGGAAAATCAGCCCGCGCGGCGACAGATTTCCGGAAAGACGCGCAATCACGCGAGCCTCTTGCCGAGAAGACCTTGCGGCCGGAACAGCAGCACCAGCACGAGTATGCCGAAAGCGAACATGCTCTTGGCCGACGGCGTAAACAGCAGACCGGCAAACGCTTCGGTAAGCCCGATCAGCAGCCCGCCGAGCAGCGCGCCCGGCATCGAGCCGAGCCCGCCGGTGACGACTATGACAAAGGCAAGAAGCGTATAGGTCGGTCCCAGCATCGGCGTTACGTCGATGATGAGCGTCATGATCGCGCCCGCCGCGCCGACACAAGCCGCACCGATCGCAAACGTGAGTGCATAAAGGTGCTTGACGTCGAGACCGACGACCTGCGCGCCGGTGTAATTGTCGGCGCAGGCGCGGATCGCCGTGCCGGTGAGCGTATAGCGGAAGAATGCGAACAAGAGCGCCGCGAGCACGACGGCGGCGCCGCCGGCATAGAGTTTTGACGCGTCGACAATAAGCGGACCGATCTGAAAACTGTCATAGGCATAGGAGGTCTGCACGCTGCGGGCGTCCGGACCGAAAACGATCAGCAGCGAATTGACGATGATCAGCCCTAACGCCACCAGCAGAAGGAACTGGCTATGCTCGGGGCGGGTAATGAAGGGATTGATCAGGCCGGCCTGCAATGCGTAGCCGCACACGAACAGGACCGCCGCGATCGGCACCAGCATCAGCAAGGGATCGAGATGAAATTGCGAGAACAGCACAACCGCGAGATACATCGCAATCGTCATCATCTCGCCGTGGGCGAAATTGACGATCCGAACCACTCCGAAAACGACAGAAAGCCCGAGCGCCATCAGGCCGTAGACCAATCCGGTCAAAATCCCGCCGACGGCGACATTCAAGTAGACGTCGAACGACACCGCAATGCCTTTAGCGGCTCTGATACGACTGCATCGGCCATTCCGCTTTGGCTTGCGCGGCCTCCTTCGGCGCCAGCGTCACAAGCTTGCCGCCGCGATTCTGAATGACGCCTCCCTTAAGCTTGTCATTCTGGCCTTTGGCGTTGAACTGGATGCCCGGGCCGATGCTGACATTGTCGGTGATATTGGTTGCGCGGATGGCATCGGCCAGCGCCTTGGGATCGGCGGAACCGGCGCGCTTATAGGCGTCGGCGGCGACCAGCAGCGCCTCGAACGTATAGACATGATTGGTGCTGAGATTGACGCCGGGGCTGCTCTTGGCCAATGCCGCTTGCAGCACCTTCGCAAGCTTCTTGTTCGGATCCTGAAACGGATCGAAGCTGATCGGCCCATCGGCGAGCTTGCCGAGCGTCTTGAGATACTGATCCTCGTACCAGCCCGGCCCCATGCTCATGATCGCCTGCGGCGTCCAGCGCTGCTTGACCAGTTCCCGCGTCAGCAGCATCGCATCGTTGAGGCGGCTGACGACCAGGAGCGCGTCGGCATTGGCAGCTTTGGCCTTGGCCACTTCGACCGACAGATCGCGCGCCGTCGGATCGTAGGAAATTTCGTCGGCGATCGTGTACGGCATGTTGAATTTCGGCATGACGACGCCGATGCCTTTCGACATCGCGGTGCCGAACGTGTCGTTGACATGCATGAAGACGACCGTCTTCGGCGCCGCGCCGACAATGCCGAACAGCTCGAGCTGATTGGCAAAGGCGCTTCCCAGAATCATCGGCGCGGTCGGGAAATTGCGAAAGACGAATTTATAGCCCTGCTCGGTGATGTCGGGCGCGGCGGCAATATTGATGATGAACGGAATGCCTTTCTGCTCGGCGACCTGCGCGATGGCGGCGGTCTGGCCGGAATCGAAAGCACCCGTCAGAAGCTGCGCGCCGTCACCGATGAGCTTCTCGGCGCGGGCGCGCGCCGTGTCGACATTGGACTCGGTGTCCGCATCCATGATGGTGAGATCGGGCAGGCCCAGCGATTTCAGGATCGCCGGCGCGACGTCGACCCCGCGCTGGCAGTCCTGACCGATCCCCGCCTCAAAACCCGACCGCGGCAAAAGGACGCCGACCTTCAGCGCAGCGCTTTGGGCGCGCAGAAGGGGCGGCGCCGCCAAAACCGTGGCCGTGGCGGCGGCGCCGGCAAGCAAATGGCGGCGATTGGGCAGCATGCGGACATGCGTCATGGAAATTCTCCCCCGGAGGCTTTTCTTCGTTCACTGTCAAAATGCTAGGAAACCGCTGCCTCGGCGGCAAGCACTGATTTACGCGCCAAAAAGCTGCGTCACCGCCGCGGCGATCCGCAAGACCTTGCGGTCGTGGCCATTGCGCACGGCCAGCATGAGACCGACCGGGAGCGCAGGAGCCGCAACCGGTAGCGGCAGCGAAATGGCGCAGAGGTCGAAGAAGTTGATGATGGACGTGTTGCGCAGCACGGCCGCATTGCGCGCGGCAAAGACTTTCGGATCGGCGACCTCCGCGATGGTGGGCGCGACGATCGATGTCGTCGGCATGACGAGCACGTCGAGCGCCGAAAGCCGCGCGTCCATTTCGCGCACGAGACGTCCCCACTCGCGAACGATCTCCGCATAGTCGGCTGCCGTCACCGCACAGCCGCGCTCGATGCGCACGCGGACATTGGGATCGATGTCGGCGGCGCGCCGCTTCAGCCGGTCGCGATGCAAGGCACAAGCTTCCGGCGGCACGACGCCGCCTCTGGCGTTGATCGCCATCATGTCATCGAACAGAGAAAAATTCTCGCGTGTGATCCGCACGCCGCTGCCGTCGAAGCGCGCGATTGCCGCCGAGAATGCCGCGGCCGTGACGTCGTCCAACTGATCGAGGGGGAGCCCTTGCGCGATGCCGAACTTAAGTCCGGAAAGCGCAACGGGCTCTGGCGGCGTAAACTCCTCGCCGGCCATCGCGGCGTCGGCTTTGGCGCAATCCGTGACGCTGCGCGCGATCGGACCGATCGAATCCAGCGTCTTGCTCAAAGGAAAAGCGCCATCGGTCGGAACGCGCTGCCGGCTCGGCTTGAAGCCGACCAGGCCGCACAAAGCCGCGGGCACCCGTACCGAGCCGCCCGTGTCGGTGCCGATCGCGATCTCGCTCATGCCGTCGGCCACGGTGATTGGCGCACCCGACGAGGAACCGCCAGGTACACGCTCGCGATCGCGCGGATTTCCCGGCGTGCCGAAATGCGGATTGGCGCCGATGCCGGAAAATGCGAATTCCGTCATGTTGGTCTTGGCGACAATCACCGCGCCCGCAGCACGGAGCCGCTGCACGATTATGGCGTCGGCAGCAGCCGGCGCCGCCTCCTCCGCGAGGATCTTCGAGCCGGCGCGGGTCGGTTCGCCGGCGACATCGAACAAGTCCTTGATGCTGATAATGGCGCCGTCGAGCGGGCCGAGACGCGTGCCGCGCGCGGTCCGGGCGTCGGCCGCATCGGCCGCGGCGCGAGCTCTGTCGGCATAGATCGTAAGACAGGCGCGCGCCCCCTCGCCGCTCGGGTCGGCGATGCGCGAAAGCGCCTGTTCGAGTCGGTCGCGGCAAGAGAGGCGGTTCATGAGGGCACTCGCGGGCTGCTTCGATCTGGAATATATAGCCGTCACTAGCAGCGCCGGCGACACCGGCGCAAATTAGGGCAATCCGGGGAATGGGAAGCATGCCAAACGGTAAGCCGACACTCTGTTTCATCGGCTTTGGAGAAGCGGGCCAGGCAATCGCTGCCGGACTGCACGAAGGAAGCGCCGTCGGACCGACGTCGGCCTGGGACGTGCTGTTTCCGCAGCGCGCGGGCGAAAAGTTGATTCAAGCCGGCGCGGCCATCAGTGTGCGCTGCGCCAGTTCGGCCGCCGACGCGGTGCGTGACGCCGACATCGTCATTTCCGCCGTCACCGCAGCATCGAGCGTCGAGGCGGCAAATTCGATCAAGGCGCATCTTGCCGCAAAGCCGATTTTCCTCGACATCAATTCGGTGTCGCCCGGCCGCAAACGGGAGACTGCAAAGCTTTTGGGCGACGCCGCGCGTTATGTCGATGTCGCGGTCCTTGCGCCCATTTATCCGGCGCGGCATCAGACGCCGATGTTGCTTGCCGGGCCGCATGCCGAGGCCATCGCGCCTACCCTTGCCGCGCTCGGCATGCGCGCGAGCATTGCGGGATCCGAAATCGGCGCGGCCGCCGCGATCAAGATGGTGCGCAGCGTCATGATCAAAGGCATCGAAGCGCTGACGATTGAGTGCTTCCTCGCCGCGGCGCGCGCCGGCGTGATCGACGAAGTCGCGACGTCGATGAAGAACAATTATCCGGGCCTCGATTGGGGAAAGATCGTGCCCTACAACCTCGAACGCATGGCGAGCCATGGCGAGCGTCGCGCCGCCGAAATGGAAGAGGTCGCCGACACGCTGCGCGAGCTCGGCGTCGAGCCGCTGTTGGCGACCGCCACGGTCAAGCGGCAGCGCGAAATGGGCCAGATCGGCAAACATCAATCGGTGCGCGGCGCACTCGACAAGGACCGCAAGGTCATGCTCAGCGCCATCAGCGCCGCGGCGCGCGATCGGCACTAGAGCGTCAATCGGCGCGGCAACCGAAGAAGATTCCATTTCCGCCGCCGGACGTCACCGCCGGCGTCCCTTCCGGCGCTCGCGCGGCGTGACGCGGGAGGTCTTTGGCACCGGCCGGCGCGCCGCCTTCGTGCCGCTGCGGCGCGGCGGCATGGCACCGCTGGCGGCAAGACGCATGCTCCAATATTCCCATGTCCGCGTCACGACGTTTGGCAGCAAGCTGAGCGAACCGGCAAGCTTGACCTCGCCCTTATAGAGCGGCTGCGGCGTGCCAAGCGTCATCGCGCGCAATTGATAGTCGGCGTTCTGGCACATGAAGATTGCGCGCGAGACCATCTCCTTCACACTGCCGCCGACGACCGTCGCGCCATGCCGGTTCATCATAACCGCCGAGTGCTTGCCGAGCGCGCGCGCCAGCGACTGGCCCTCCTCCGGCTTCACGACCAGAAGATTGGTGTCGCCGAACTCGTCATGCTGATCCCAGAACGGCGCCTCCTGGCCCATCGTACCGCCGAGATGGAACACCGGAATGACCGGCTTGCCGGCGATGGCGAACGGCATGATCGCCGGCGCATGGTGATGGACCACCGCCATTACGTCGCTGCGCGCCTGAAAGATGCAGCCGTGGATGACGCGCTCGGCATAGAGCTGCACCTTGGGCTGCCGGACCGGCTGTGAATCGAGCGTGAACTCCAAAATATCGTCCGGCTCGATGAGCAACGGCGAACGCGAGCGCGACAACAGGTAACGGCCCGGATCGGTCGGATGGCGCACGCTGACATGGCCGAAGGCGTCGAGCACGCCTTCATGGGCGAGGATACGGTTGGCGAGCGCGAGTTCCTCGATGATTTCGTTCAGTTTATCGGGCACAACTTCCCCCTGTATTTTCGGCTTATGTCGATGGCGGCGCCAAATTTCGGCAAAATCGCTGCGCCGTCAACTCGCAAAGATTGGAGGCGCAAAACGGGCTGCTGGACCCCTGCCGTCCCGCCACCGCCACTGCACCGCAGTCTATTCCATGACGATCTTGGCGCCGGTTGCGCCGTTTAAAAGCCGCTTGAGATGAAAGCTCGCGAGGTGATCCTGCGGCGCTTTGCCAAGATGGGAGGCAAATGCCGCAATCGCGGCGGGATCGTTCGCCTCCAGTTTGGCAAAGGCATCCAGGTAAATCTGCGTAGCGGAATCCTTGTACTGTTCGCCGCGCAACGGCTCGAAGGCGCGCAACGCTTCGGTTTTGCCGCGAAGCACAAGGTCGCCGACCGGCCGCCCGCGGAAGCCATCGACTTTGTCGGCCAGCGTCGCGCTGACGCAGATGCGGGTGCCGAGCTGCTTGTTGGCGGCTTCCAGCCGCGCCGCGACATTGATGGTATCGCCATAGGCCGTGTAATCGAAAAAGCGATCGCCGCCGAAATTGCCGACGATCGCCGATCCGGCATGGACGCCGATCCGGGTGACACCCAGCGGAATTTTCTTTTGCTGCCAGCGGTCGCGGAATTGCTGCGCGTATTGATCCAAATCCAGCGCACAGGCGACGGCGCGGGCGGCATGGTCCGGCTGCGCGCCCGGGGCGCCAAACAGCACGTGCAAGGCATCGCCGACGATCTTGGCAACAGTGCCATCGTGGGCGAACACGATATCGGTCATGCCGGACACGTATTCGTTGAGCAGCGTTCCGAGCACGCCGGGCTCCAGCGCCTCTACCAGAGCCGTGAAGCTCGCGATGTCCGTGAACAGCGTTGCGATCTCGCGGCGCTGGCCGGCAAGCTCGACTGCGGCCCCGTCGCTGGCAAGCCGTTGCGCCAGATTGGGCGAGAAATAGCGCGACAGCGACGCATGCGCCCGTTCCGCCTCGGCCTGGCGCTCGCGCGCATCGCGCAAAAATTGGATGTGCCGTAGCGTCTTAGCAATGGTAGTTTCAAGATCGCCGAAATCGATCGGCTTGGTCACGAAATCGAAGGCGCCGCGATTCATCGCGATCCGGATATTCGCCATGTCGCCATAGGCCGACACCACGATGGCCGATAGCCGTTCCTCGCTCTCCTGCAGCTTCTGCAGGAGCGACAAGCCATCCATCCTCGGCATATTGATATCAGTGACGACGAGGTCGACATCGGCATTGGTCTTCAGCGCCGCCAACGCCTCGACGCCGTCATGGGCGAACAGAAAACTGATCGTCCCGTCGCGAATCTGGCGGCGGAATTTCTGCAGGACGAGAGCTTCGAGATCCGGCTCGTCGTCGACAAACAGGATGCGTGCGGTCATGCAGCTTTCGCGACCCGCGTTTCTATCTCGGCGCGGAGCGCGCCGAAGTCTATCGGCTTGGTGAGCAGCGCCTCGGCGCCGCCTTCCAACGCTTTCCGCTTGGTCTCAGCGTCGCCATAGGCCGTGATCATGATGATCGGCACATCGGGGCGGACAGCTTTCGCCTTGGGCAAGAGCTCAAGCCCGCTCATCCCCGGCATATTGATGTCGGAGAGTATCAGAATGAGAGAGGCGTCCGCCGCAGCGCTCATGATTTCCAGCGCCGCCGGAGCCGACCGGGCAAATTCCATAGTGAACCGGCTGGCGCGCAGATCGCGCCGGAACTGCTGGCGAAACAGCACTTCGACATCGGGCTCATCGTCGACCACGAGAATGAGAAGACTCAACGTTGCCCTCCTGGCTTGGCTAATGCTGCTGCGGTGCGCGGCAGAACGATCTTGAACTCGGTGAATTGGCCTGGCGCGGTATCGACCGCGATTGAGCCGGCATGTTGTTTCACGATGATGTCGTGACTGATGGAAAGGCCAAGGCCGGTGCCTTCGCCGGCGGGCTTGGTGGTGAAGAACGGATTAAACATCTTGGCTTTGACTTCGGGCGGTATGCCGGTGCCGTTATCGCGAATTCTGATCTCGACGCGGTCGCCGAGATTCTTGGTCGTCGCCGCAAGCACGGGCTCGAACCCTTCATTGCCGGCCTGACCTTTGCGTTTGATTGCCGCGTAGAAGCCGTTTGAAATCAAATTGAGCAGAACCCGGGTGACTTCCTGCGGGTAGAGATCGACCTCGCCGGCGGCCGGATCGAACGACCGATCGAGCGTGATGTTGAATCCCTGCTTTTCCGCCCGCGCCCCGTGATAGGCGAGATTGAGGCTTTCCTCGACGAGGGCATTGATGTCGACGGGACGATGTTCGCCCGAGCCTTCGCGCGAATGCAACAGCATGTTCTTGACGATTGAATCGGCGCGCTTACCGTGCTGCACGATCTTTTCGAGATTGCCGCGCAACGTGTCGGCCAATTCCGCGATGTCGGCGCGGGTCTTGTCATCGGTCTTCACCGTCGCCAGGATCTCGTTGAGCTCATCAACCAGTTCGGCGGAAACGCCGGAGAAATTGTTGACGAAATTCAGCGGGTTTTTGATCTCGTGCGCGATGCCAGCGGTCAACTGACCGAGCGACGCGAGCTTCTCGGTCTGCACCAAGCGATCCTGCGCGGTGCGCAGTTCTTCCAGCGAAGCGGTCAACTCGTGAGTGCGCTTCTGAACGTCCTCGAACAACCGCACGTTCTCGATCGCAATCACCGCCTGGTCGGCGAAGGTTTGCACCAACTCGATCTGCTGGTCGGTAAATGCTCGTACTGTCCTACGTCCCAGAACAAGCACGCCAATCGGCGTTCCCTCGCGCATCAGTGGAACACCAAGCATGGTATGAAAACCGCCAACGCCGCGCATCTCTCCCAACTTGTAGTCAGGATCGGTCTCGGAATCGAGGATATGGATGATCTTGCGCTCATAGAGCGCCCGGCCAACCGTCGTTCCGCGACCGGCGGTCAGCGAAACCCCGTGCATGTGGGCATCGATTAATTTTGCGTCGCCAAAGCTCGCCATTCTCTCGAAATGGTTGTCCACCGGACGCCAGATCGAACCCATGTCCGCGCCGCAAAGACTTGCTGCCGACTCGACCAGTGTTTCGAACACGGTCTGCAGATCGAAGGTCGAGCGGCTGATGATTTTCAGCACGTCGGCGGTCGCGGTCTGCTGCTGCAGCGACTGCCGCAATTCGTGGAGCAGCCGTGTGTTCTCGATGGCGATCACGGCTTGCGCGGCGAAGTTTGTCACGAGCGCAATCTGCTTTTCCGTGAATTCGCGCACCTCCGTACGAAAGATGGTGATAACGCCGATCGTCTCGCCGTCCTTGAGCATCGGCACGGTCACCATCGTGCGAATGCCGCCGGTTTCGACGGAATTAACGGCCTTCGGATTGCGCGCAAGATAAGAAGGAGCCTTGCTCAGGTCCACGACCTGGAGCGGCCCACCGGCTGAAAGAGTCTGGAATGCCTGAAGCGCGGGGTCCGGCTGCAGCAGCATTCCGACCCGCCACTGCTCGTCCCAAGCTTTCGTCAAGGAACCATGGTGCGCGGCCACGCGTAGCGCTTCGCCTTCGCGCAGGAACAACGTGCCGAATTTGGCGTTGCAGATGCGTGTTGCATTCTCCAGCATCGCCTGGAAGACCGGCTCCAACTCGCCGGGCGAGGAACTGATTACGCTCAGCACATCCGCCGTGGCCGTCTGCTGCTGCAGCGACTCGCGCAATTCGCTGAGCAGCCGTGTGTTCTCGATGGCGATGACGGCTTGGGCGGCGAAGCTCTTTATGAGATCGATCTGTTTGGTGTTGAACGGGCGCACGTCCTGCCGATAGATCGCAAATGCGCCGACCAGCTCGTTCTCCTTGAGCATCGGAACGACAAGAAGAGTGCGGGCCCCGGCGATGTCGACAAGCTCCTTAAACCGCGGATCGCCGTCGAGGTAAGCTGGTTCGTTTCGAACGTCGGCAACGTGGACGACGTCTTTCGTTCGAGCGACACGGGCGAGAGGAACGTTCTCGTGAACATCATGAACCACCACACCTTGGCGTCGTGTTTGCGCATAAGCCGGTACGGCTTGGTGCAAGGCAGCGGTATGAAACGCTTCGCCGTCGTAAAGGAATAAGTTGCCGAATTTGGCTTCACACAGCCTGACCGCGCTCTCCAACATCTTGGTGAAGACCGGCTCCAGCTCGCCCGGCGATTTCGATATGACGCTCAGCACCTCAGACGTTGCCGTCTGCTGCTCGAGCGCCTCGCTCAATTCGGAGGTGCGCTGCTCGACCTTGTGCTCCAAGTCGGCATAGGATTCCTGAAGCTTGCCGGCCATGTCGTTGAACTGATTGGCCAGCGCCTCGACTTCGTCACCGGTCTTGATGCTGATGCGCTGGCTGAGGTCGCCGCTGCCGATGCGGGCGGCGCCGGCGCGCAAGGCCTGGATCGGCACCACCATGCGGCGGGCGAGGAACAGGCCGGCGATGAAAGCGAGCGCCAGCGCACCGAACAGGACATAGCCGGCGCGCTGAATCGACTTATAGAGCGGCGCATAGGCCTCTTCGATCGGCGTCTCGACGAAGACGAACCAGCCAAGCGGCACGACCGGCGCATAAGCGGTAAGCACTTTACGGCCGGACACATCGTCGGCTTCCTGCACCACCTCGGCTGCCGAGCCGGATCTGGCGCTGTTCACCTGCGCGAGGCGCGACATATCGGTGTTGCGCAGCACCAGGCTGATGTCGGGATGGGCAATGAGACGGCCGTCGGCGTCGACCACATAGGCGTGGCCGGATGTGCCGACTTTGATTCGCGAAACCACGTCCCAGATCAGCTTGAGATTGACCTGCGCGATGCTGACGCCGCTGTCGCGCCGCGCACCCGCGAGCGAGATCGTCATGTAGGGCTCGGACTCGCGGCGGAAATAGACCGGCCCGTAATAGACTTTGTTGGCGACGGCCCGGGTGAATTCCGGCTTATCCGAATAGTCGGCGCCGCTGCCGACGACATCCATGGTGAGGCGCGACACCTTGAGCTGCTCGTGACCGGTCGCATCGATCTGCGCAAGCTCGGTGATGGCGGGCACTTGCCGCAGAAGCCGCAGCGCGTCGAAGCGTCGCTGATCCAGCGTGCCGTCCGTCCACGGCAATTGCGTCGTCCAGCCGACCTGGCTGTCGATCTGGGTGATGAATTCCTCGATCTTGTCGGCGGCGGCTTGCGCCTGCTGATGCTGAATGTCGATCAGGGCCGACTTGTGCTCCTGATAAGAGAACCAGACCTCGAAGACGCCGTTGCCGACGAGCGCCAGGACCACGACGGTAATGAGCAGCGCGACATATTTGACAAAGAGCCGGCTGCGCACGATCGATGCGCCGGATATCGAAGCGACGTCGTCGAGGCGGTCCGGCCCCGACGTCAGCGCGCCGCTCGTTTGATCTACATCGGCCTTCATGCGTCTATCTTAGCATTTTTATTGGTGTTTTTGCCGTCTCATTCGACGACTTCGTCGGCAAGCGCAAGCATCGTCGGCGGCACGGCGAGATTCATCGCTTTAGCGGTTTTCATGTTGATCACGAAAAGGTAGCGCGTCGGCAGCTCGAACGGCAGGTCGGCAGGTTTCGCGCCCTGGAAAATCTGGGCGACTAGCGCCGCTGCGCGATCGAAGGATTCCTTGGGGTCCGCACCGTAAGACATCAAGCCGCCATCGTGGGTCATGAAGTCCTGCTCATAGATTGCCGGCAGCCGGTGCGCAGCCGCGTAGTCGAACACGCGCTTGCGGTTGAGGAGGGTAAGCGCGTCGGTGACCATCAGAATGGCGTCGGGCGGGTCACGGTCCATGGCCGCGAAGGCTTCGTTGAAATCGTCGGGCTCGCGCACGCCGAGCGGCAGCACCGTGACGCCGATCTCCTGCGCAGCTTTGGCGGAAGCGTCATAACGCTGCGACATGCCGAGGTCATCCTTATTCCACAGCATGGCCACCTTGCGGAGTTGCGGCGACAATTCCTTCAAATATCCAAGGCGCTTGGTGGAGAGCGCCGCGGCGTCGTCGGATATTCCCGTTACATTGCCTCCCGGATGCGCCAGGCTCGCGACGAGCCCGGTTTTAACCGGATCTCCGGTGCCCGTGACGATCACCGTTGGCACGCCCGATGCCTTGGCCGCCGCCGCCGAGGGGTAACCGACAGTCACGACCGCGTCGACATTGGCGGCTTTCAGTTCTTGCATCAGATTTGGCGTCTGGCTCACATTGCCCGCCGCGCCGCGAGCTTCGTAAGCCAAGTTTTGCCCGAGCGTAAAGCCGCGTTGAGCCAAGCCGGCGACGAGCATCGCTCCGGCGCCTGCCGTGGGCGCGATCGCCGGCCCGACGGTCAACGTACCGATCCGATAGACTTTCAGGGTCTGAGCAATGGTCCGGCGCGGCGCAGCAATCGCCACGCCGCCGAGAAGAATGATGAACTCGCGTCTTTTCATAGAAGGGCTCCCGGTTGGGTTCGCCAGCCTCGCCGATGGGTTTTAGCACATCCTCCAACAGCAATTGTGCCGGGGATCACACCGCCAAGTGGGAACCATTGCGCCGATTCCCTGCCGCCCTTGGGAGATCAAGCCGGCCGGTCGCGGTGGGAAATTTCAACAACGCGGGCGCGCGCCGCAAGCTCGTCGACCAGCGCGTCGGCCTTGGTCTTGTTCGCGGTGTCGAGATTGGCATCCCATTCGTCGAGCAGATAGACCTCCGCATCGGTGCAATCGACGATTTCCTGCAGCGATTTGAGCTGCCGTTCGCCGGACGAGAAGCCGAGCTTCTTATCCATCGATTCCGCGACCACGACGACGTCGTCCTCGTCGTCGCCTTCGACATCGACCGGATCGACGCCGCTGGTGAACTGGAAGACGAGCCGGTCGGTGGTCGGCCAGTAATAGGCCCGCTTTTTCATTTCGGTCTTGAGGCTCGCCAGCAGCGAGGATTTTCCGGCGCCGTTGCCGCCACGCACATTGATGCGTCCGGTCGGCCGCGCCAAGGAAATGCGCAGCGCATCGCCGAGCGAGGATACGACATGCGCGTCGTCGCCCTCGCGCAAGACCAGCTTGTCGAATTTGATGCGCTCATCGAAATCCGGATCGGGCTCCGGCCGCATATTCGCGGCGACGCCGCCGAACCGCGTCCAGATGGCGACGAAATCGTTCCAGCCGGTCGCGAGCAGATGCAGTTCGTAGGTCATCTCGATCTGCCGCGGCAGCGTCGTCGCCAGTCCCACCAGCAACGCCATGTCGCCGACATTGTGCATGGCGACCACCGTTATGGTGGCGAAGACGATCGCCAGGCTGACGATGCCGCTCATCGCGCTCATGCCCTCGCGCGCCACAATGGCGCGCACCTGAGCGGTCAGTCCCTCGCGCAGCCTGCCTTTGAAGCCGAACAGCCAGAGTCTCAGATTGTAGCGATTGCCGGCAAAGACGTTGTCCCAGGCGGTATAGCCTTGCGCGGTGACGCGGTTGTTCATGCGCTGGTTTTCGAGATAGGCGTGCGCGATCGGCGTCTGCAAAACCCATTGCATCAGCAACAACGCACCGAAGGCGCCGACATAGGCGAACGGCAGGCTCGGATCGATCTCGGCGCCGAGCACGAGCGCGTTGAAGACGAGACCGAGAAAAAGCTTGAGCGCGAATTCCAGCTCGTACATCACGTTGAAGAAGCACTGGAAGGTCTCGCCGGTCAGGAACGGCTCGATCTGTTCGCGCGCGGGCTTGTCGTTGAGCAGCTTGACCTTCGAGCGATTCTCGCGCGCGAAACGCAGCATGTATTTACCGAAGCCGCGATAGCCGGCGCGTTCGGCGAAGACCCAGCTGATGACGCCGACCACATAGGAGGCCGATTGCGCCGAGAGAATCCAGATCAGATCGGTGAGCAGAAACTCGCCGACCGCGACACGGCGTCCGGCATTGATGACGAGCCAGGTCGTCGCCGCGGCCAGCATCGCCTCGACCACCATCAGGAATACCATCACAAAAAGCGACGGCGAGAGCAGATAACGGGCAAGCTCGAAGCGTGAGATCTGCGGTTGCGGCATGAACATCCCGGCGTGACGGCGACAAGCGGCAAAATGAGTCAGAGACCAATTCTAGACCACGATCCGATTAAGTCGCATCGGATCGTGGTCTAGTTTTTTCGTTGGAGCATGATCTTTTCAGACCTTCCTTCGCCCGCCGAGCGGGCTTCGCGAAGGCGGGAAACCGGTTTCCATCCTCGGATCAAGTCCGCGGGCAGGCTTTTTCCGGATCATGCTCTAACGGCATCCAAACGCGAATTTAAGCGCAAGCGCAATGCGGCTTGGAGGAAATTTGCGTGTTGTACCAACAACTTTCGGCCGATGATACGTGGCGGCCGCCGGCCGCCTCAGGCTTGAGCCGGCCTTTGGTTCTCGATATCGGACTGCAGGCGATTGATGTTGTCGAACAGCCGCTCCGTGGCCAGCCGCAGAAAATAAAAGCCGAAGGTCGGGTTCTGATAGTAGAGCTCCTCGACCTGCTCGTAGGTGATCGACAAGGTTTCGCCATCGGCGATGCATTCAAGCGTCGCGGTGCGGCGATTGTCCGGCGCCAGCATCGCAAGCTCGCCGACCACCTGGCCGGGCTTCAGTTCGATGCCGAGTTCGTGCAGCAGAAAACGACCGGTCACGATGCAGAACATCTCGTGGGCTTCCTCGCCCTTGGCAAACAAAATGTCGCCCTTGCGGAAGAGGCGCTTGGCCATGAACGGCTTGAGCCAGTCCATCGTCGTACTGCCGCGGATGGCGTTGCGCACGTTCTTGATCAGGACCATCATCTGGTAGAGCCGATAACCGTTGAGCGGCAGAGCGACGGCCTGCAGGACCAAAGGGATCCATTCGTGGGAAGCGGCGTAAAAGACGATCAGCACGCAATTGGCGACGATGGCGAGAATGCGCAGCGGGACCATGGTTTTGGTCGATGCGGTCGCCACGATCATCAGCGACCCGACGCTATTTAACAGATTATCCCAATGCATTGATCGCCTCCGCCCTCGGCCTCTTCCACGCTAATCTTACGCTTGCATCTTGAACTTGCAGGCTTCCCTTGCAGGCTTCCCTTGCCGCCGCGATTGTGACACGCGGTGAGTGATCGAGAATCTAAAGCGTTATCGATTTTAAGGGAACGAGATTCGGCCTTAGCTCGCATTAAGCCTGCCTGCGCCGATCCGTCGTCTAGTCCGGATTTATTTGTCCAAATCCCTCACAATTGCGCATTTACTGTAATGCGGATGGGGCGTCCGCCGCCCGGTCTGAGGCGCAATTTCGGCTGGCCGATTCGGCCTTGACGGCGTAATTTGGCTGTGGAGCACAGGCTCCGGACCAGACTTAACTCCCACGGAGACCGCGTCATATTCAAGGCCGCTCTCGCGAATATTGCGCATCTCACCGCGCCGTTACGCCGCCTCGGCGCATCGTCCTTCGCTCGCTTTATCGTTATTGCCATCGGCTTGTCGGCTATGACGGCCTACACGATGCCGGATTTGCAGAATTCGGCCGGCCGCTGGCTGATCGCGTGCCTGTGGGCGTGTCTCGGCTATTTCGCGATCGACATGGCCATCCGAGCCCGCATCGCAATGCGGGCCGGGACGGTGAGAAGCTATCTTCTCTCCGCGTCCGGCTTTATCGACCTCATCGGCGTAATTGCCGTTCCGATCGCACTTGCGAGCGGCGTCGATCCGCCGACGGCGTGGCTGTGGGCGTCCTTGTGGATCCTCAAACTCGCGCTACTCTCGCCCGGCTTCGCGCAACTCGGGCGCGTATTCGTGCTTGAGGCAAAACCTCTGGCCAGCGTGTTTGTGTTGTTTCTTATTATCCTTTTTCTCTCCTCGGCTCTCATGTTCGTGACCGAGCGCGGCAAACAGCCCGGAGCCTTCGGCACGATGCCGCAGGCGCTGTGGTGGGCCGTGGTGACATTGACGACGACAGGCTACGGCGACGAGGTGCCGATCACGCAATTGGGACGGCTCCTTGGCGCGGTCGCCATGATCGGCGGCATCGCCACGTTCGGTTTGTCGACCGGTATTCTGGCGACCGGCTTTGCCGCCGAAACCCGGCGGCGTAATTTCATTCAGACCTGGGACCTCGTCAGCAAGGTGCCGTTTTTCCAATCGCTCGATCCGTCGGCGATCACCGAGATCACCCACATGTTGCGGCGCTTGGAAGTTCCCGAACGGACCGCCATTATCCGCCGCGGCAAAGTCGGCGATTGCATGTATTTCATCGCCGGAGGCGAAGTGCAGGTGGACGTCAAACCGGCGCCGGTCCGCCTTGGCGCGGGGACGTTCTTCGGCGAGCTCGCTTTGCTGGGCGATTCGGTCCGCAGCGCCAATGTCACCACGACCATGCCGTCGACGCTGCTTATTCTCGACCTTGCCGATTTCCGCACCCTGACCGCGAACCACCCCGACCTCAAGCGCGCCATCGACGCCGAAGGCCAGCGGCGCATGAATGAAAACCAGCAGCAGGTGCGGGAAGTACAGCTCCTTGGCGGCACACCACCCTCCTGACTTGACGAGTGCGGTGGTTTTAAAGGCTAAGTCATTTTAAGAATGTCGAAATCGAGCCGGGTGTGACTTCATGGCAAATCCTGTTGCATTGATAACCGGGGCGACCGGTCAGGACGGCGGCTATTTGGCCGAGCTTTTGCTGAGCAAGGGCTATGTCGTGCACGGCATCAAGCGGCGCTCATCCTCCTTCAATACCGCGCGCGTCGATCATCTCTACCAGGATCCGCACGGCTCCGGCGTGCGGTTTTTCCTGCACTACGGCGACATGACGGATTCGACGAATCTCATCCGCATCATTCAAGAGGTGCAGCCGACCGAGATTTACAATCTCGCGGCGCAAAGCCATGTGCGCGTCTCGTTCGAGACGCCGGAATACACCGCCAATGCCGACGCGCTTGGCACCTTGCGCCTGCTCGAGGCGATCCGGATTTTGCGCCTTGAGGACAAGGTGCGGTTCTACCAAGCCTCGACATCCGAGCTTTATGGGATGGTGCAGGAGGTTCCGCAGCGCGAGACGACACCGTTCTATCCGCGCTCGCCCTACGCGGTGGCGAAGCTCTATGCCTATTGGATCACGGTCAACTACCGCGAAGCCTATAAGATGCACGCGTCGAACGGCATTCTGTTCAATCACGAAGGACCGACGCGCGGCGAAACCTTCGTCACCCGCAAGATCAGCCGCGCGGTCGCTGCGATCGAGCTTGGATTGCAGCAGAAGCTGTTCCTCGGCAATCTCTCCGCGCGGCGCGACTGGGGCCATGCGCGGGACTATGTCGAGGGCATGTGGCTCATGCTGCAGCAGCCGGAACCCGACGATTACGTTCTCGCGACCGGAGAGGAATACTCGGTGCGCGATTTTGTCGAAAAAGCCTTCGGCTGCATCGGCAAAAAAATCGAATGGCGCGGATCCGACGTAAACGAGCAAGGCGTCGATACGCACGACGGCCGCGTCCTTATCGAAATCGACCCGCGCTATTTCCGGCCGACCGAAACGGATGCGCTCCTTGGCGATCCGAGCAAGGCGCGGCAAAAGCTCGGCTGGCATCATAAGGTAACATTCGACCAATTGGTTCGCGAAATGGTCGAGACCGATCTTAACGAGATGCGCCGCGACGGCATGCGTCGCAACGTGCACGACTAGGCGGCCCCAATGAGCGCAGCGCCCGTCATTTTCGACCTGAACGGCAAGCGCGTCTTTGTGAGCGGTCACAACGGCATGGCGGGCTCCGCGATCATGCGGCGGCTTGAACGCGAAAACTGCGACATCATCTACGCGCCACGCCGCGAGCTCGACTTGCGCAATTCGGAGGAGGTCGATCGCTTCGTGGCGCAAGCGAAGCCGGATGCGGTCTTCGTCGCCGCCGGAAAGGTCGGCGGCATCCGCGCCAACAGCACCTTCCCAGCCGATTTCATCGCCGACAATCTTGCGATCGCGCTCAACACCATCCGCTCGGCGCACCGCTGCGGCGTGAAAAAGCTCGTCTATCTCGGCTCGTCATGCATCTATCCGCGGGAAGCCGCGCAGCCGATGATGCCGGAGATGCTGCTGTCGGGACCGCTCGAGCCGACCAATCAATGGTATGCGGTCGCCAAGATCGCCGGCATCAAATTGTGCGAAGCTTATCGCAAGCAGCACGGCGCCGATTTTGTGTCGGTGATGCCGACCAATCTCTACGGCCCGGGCGACAATTACCATCCGGAAGACAGCCACGTTCCAGCCGCCTTGGTGCGGCGCTTTCACGAGGCCAAGATCGACAGCGCCGAGAGCGTGCTGGTCTGGGGCACGGGAACGCCGCAGCGCGAATTCCTCGCCGTCGACGATCTCGCCGACGCCTGCGTGTTTGTCATGAAAAGCTATTCGGACCTAGAATTCCTCAATGTCGGCACCGGCGTTGACATACCAATTGCCGAGTTCGCCCGCCTGATCGCCGAGGTCGTAGGCTTCCGCGGCAAGATCAATTTCGACACGTCGCGGCCCGACGGCGCACCGCGCAAGCTCCTCGATGTTTCCCGCATCAACGCGCTCGGCTGGCGTGCGACGACACCGCTGCGCGAAGGATTGCAGCGCATGTATGCCGACTTCGTCGAGCACTACGACGCCATCCGCGCCAAAACGGCAAAGCAGTCGGCGTAGTCATCGCGTTGCCCTACTCCACCGGCACCCATTTCTGCAGACGCTTACCGGTATCGACTTCGCCGGTATAGAGATTGCCGCGCGAATCGAACGCGCCGGCATGCAGCCAATGAAATTCGCCGGCATTCCGCCCCGGCCCGCCGAAGGTGCTGACAACGGCGCCGTCGCTGACACGCACCGACTCCATTACATTGTTGGTGCCGTCGAGCAGAACGAAATATTTTTGTTTTTTGTCGAGCGGCGAGAACACAAGGTTCCAGGCTGACCCCGAGCCCTTGGTGTTCGCATCGAAGACGTATTGGCGAACAAACGTGCCGTCCTTCCGGAACACCTGCACGCGATTGTTGGCGCGGTCGCAGACATAGACGAGACCATCCTTGGACAGCGCAATGCAATGGACCGGATTGGCGAACTGCTGCGATTGCGGATTGTAATTCGGCAGATTGTCGTCGGTCGGCGGCTTGCCGTAAGCGCCCCATATCCGCTTGATGTCGCCGGTGTCGCCATCGAGCACGGCGACGCGGTGATTGCCGTAGCCGTCGGCGACATAAATCTCGTTCGCCTTCGCATCGAGTTTCAGATCGGCCACCATGCCGAATTGGCTCAAATCCGTACTGCTGGTCGGCGGCGCGCGCCGGCCGAGCTCTTTGACGAACTTTCCATCGGTGGTGAATTTCAGCACCATGCCATCGCCCTTGCCGTTGCCGCTGAGCCAGACGAAGCCCTTGTTGTCGACAAGGATGCCGTGCTCCTGCAGCGGCCAATCGTAGCCCTGATTGTCGCCCGAGCCGCCCCAGGATTTCACGACATTGCCGGCCTGATCGAACACCAGGACCGACGGCGCCGGCACGCAGCATTTCGAGCGCGGCGGATCGAGGGCTGCGCCCTTCTCGTCATCGGTAAGCGAGCGCGGGCGCTGAAACACCCAGATATTATCCTGCGCATCGACAGTCATGCCGCCGACTTGACCAAGAATCCAATTATTCGGCAGCGGTTTCGGCCAGTACGGATCGACGCGGAACGCCGGGCTCTGGGCGTGGACGGGCAACGCACCAAAACACAGGATGGCGCAGACAAGGAGCCAGGCCCACGAGTGTTTGACCGTCATTAGTTCAGCCTCCCCTTTGCGTCATTCCAGGGCGCGGGCATTAGCCCGCGAACCGCGAATCCATAATCCCAGCGCCGGGAGTATGGATTCCGGATTGCCGCTTCGCGGCATCCGGAATGACAGCTCTAATGAATCTCCGGCTCGGCAATCGGTGCCTGCCCTTCGAGAAAGTCAAAATCGCAACCCTCGTCGGCTTGGCCGATATGCTGCGAAAACATCGCGCCATAGCCGCGCTGATAATGCGGCGGCGGCACTTTCCAGGCGGCGCGGCGGCGCGACAGCTCTTCCTCTCCGACATGCAGATGAATGCTGCGCGCACCGACGTCGATCTCGATCTCGTCGCCGGTTTTCACAAACGCCAGCGGGCCGCCGACAAAACTCTCCGGCGCGACATGCAGGATGCAGGCGCCGTAGCTCGTGCCGCTCATGCGCGCGTCGGAAATGCGCAACATGTCGCGCACGCCGGCCTTGAGAAGCTTTTTCGGAATGGGTAATTGGCCCCATTCCGGCATGCCGGGGCCGCCCTTCGGGCCGCCATTCTTGAGCACCAGCACGTGATCCGGCGTGACATCGAGATCGTCGCGATCGACCGCGCGCGCCATCTCGTCGTAATTCTCGAATGCCAGCGCTTTGCCGCGATGCTTCAGGAAGCGTTTCTCCGCGGCAGCCGGCTTCATCACGCAGCCGCGCGGCGCGAGATTGCCGGTGAGTACGGCTGTGGCGCCTTCCGGATAGAGCGGCTCCTTGAGCGAGTGAATGACATCGGGCAGGTACACTTGGGAGCCGGCCAGCGCGTCGCCGACCGTCTTCCCGCTCACGGTGATGCAGGACAGATCGAGCAGGTCTTTCATCTCCCCCATCAGCGCACGCAAGCCGCCGGCATAAAAAAAGTCCTCCATGAGATATTTGCCGGACGGCGTGATATTGGCGATCACCGGCACCTGCCGCGAAATCGCGTCGAAGCGCGCCATGTCGAGCGCGACGCCGGCGCGGCGCGCCATGGCGATGACATGGATGATGGCGTTGGTCGAGCCGCCGAGCGCCATATGCACGCGGATGGCGTTGTCGAACGCGGCCGGCGTGAGAATTTTGTCCGGCGTCAGGTCTTCCCACACCATGTCCACGGCGCGGCGGCCGGCGGCCGCGCACATGCGCGGATGATTGGCGTCGGGCGCCGGGATCGACGACGCGCCCGGCAGCGCAAGCCCCAGCGCCTCGGCGATCGCCATCATGGTCGCCGCGGTGCCCATCACCATGCAGGTGCCGAACGAGCGCGAAATGCCGCTTTCGATCTCATTCCACTCATCGTCGCCGATGCGGCCGGCGCGTTTTTCGTCCCAATATTTCCAGGCGTCCGAGCCCGAGCCCAAAACATTGCCGCGCCAATTGCCGCGCAGCATGGGGCCCGCCGGCACATAGATCGCCGGAATGCCCATGCTGATCGCGCCCATGACCAGGCCGGGCGTCGTCTTATCGCAGCCCCCCATCAGCACCGCGCCGTCGATCGGATGGCTGCGTAGCAACTCCTCGCATTCCATGGCGAGGAAGTTGCGATAGAGCATGGTGGAAGGCTTTACGAACGGCTCGGCGAGCGACATCGCCGGCAATTCGATCGGAAAGCCGCCAGCCTGATAGACGCCGCGTTTGACGTCCCCGGCGCGGTCGCGCAGATGGCCGTGACAGGCGTTGATCTCGCTCCAGGTATTGATGATGCCGATCACCGGCTTGCCGGCCCAGTCGGCGCGGTCGTAGCCGAATTGGCGCAGCCGCGAGCGATGGCCGAACGAGCGCAGATCGTTCTTGCCGAGCCAGCGATAGCTGCGCAGATCCTCGGGCGTTTTTTTCTTGGCGGATGTCATGTGAACTCGCTTGCCGGAGCGCTGAAACCGGCGCCAAGTGTGCGCTCATTTCGCGAAAAAAGAAAAGGCCGTAGGACTGATCCCACGGCCGTTCGCGCTGAGCCGCCAAGCGGCAGCGATCGGGGTGCCTTTACGGCAAACTATAATTGAAACCGACTCTGATTATGTTGTCGGTAAATGCATGCGACGTGGTTGTCAGAAAAATCGGCGTAGGATTGCCGCTGGTCAAGGTGAATGTCGATGTGCCGAGACCAGCGAGCTGCATGTAAAGATATTCGATCCGGCCGGTCCAATTGCCCCACAATTTCATTTCGACGCCGCCCCCGGCGGTCCAGCCAGGTTTGATCGCGCTGATAGAATTGCTTTGCGGGGTGCAGGAGCCTGCGCCGGCCGGCGGGGAGTTACAAAAGAGGAAGTTGGAATAGACGTAGTTATCGTCGCGTCTCAGCTCGCCATACGCAAAGCCGCCGGTGCCGTAGATCAGCACGTTCGGGGTCGCCAGATATCCGAGTCGCCCGCGCACTGTGCCGAACCATTGGAGCTGTTCGGTATAGCTATCATTTATGTTGCCGAAATCGCAGGCAAAGGGGTTGTGACAAACCAGCGGGTTGCCGCTGCCCTGTTCGCCGCTTCCCTGAAAATCGGCTTCGATGCCGGCGACGTAATTCTGATCAAATTGATAATTGTAGCCAACCTGCGCGCCACCAATCACGCCATTCATATTGACGGAATCGGAAGTGGCTTCGCTGCCGTTTGAGCTGGTCGTCGAGTAGTCGCTGTGACTTCGGCCCCAACTGTAACCCAGATTGAGGCCGATATACGAGCCCGTCCAGGTCGGCATCGGAGATGGAGGAGGTGGTGCGGGATGTAGCGGCCGGGCAAAGGCCGCAGCGCCTCCCCCGAACATCAAGCCCATCGCCAAAAGTAAAGTTACACGCGAGCGACGCATGGTTGCCCCCCCAAACTGACTCCCGCAAATGCTGTGTGATTATCGCCCACCGGAAAGGCACGTCCAGGTCTAAAAGGAAATTCACACAACGGTCGTTTGAATTGCCGCGCCGCGTGTCGATACAGCAACACGGTCGCTAAGTAGATCGAGTAGCTATGTTTTCCAGCTTACGCTGCGCCGCAAAAAGAGGCTTCAGCACCTTTCAGGTAACACGCTACTCCGCCATAGCGGGCAGCGGCCGTGTCAGAGCGTTGCTCTCCGCTTTACCGTTTTCTCGATGAGACCTCTGCCGTTCTGGATCTGTCCGAGTCGGCACCGAAAGAAATTACATTTGGCAACGCGTCCGCAGCAAACAAAAAACAAAAGCCCCGGACGATGCCGAGGCTTCCAATCAATCGCGCTAACTCGGCAGCGCCGTTTTACGGACTGCTGAATTTATAGTTGAACCCGGCGCGCACGATGTTGTCGGTAACTCGCGCGCTCCAGGTGTAAGTCGGAAAGGTCGGGTCGCCAGTCGCACCGCTAAAGTTAATGGTGCCGTAATCGACGTAAAGGTATTCGACCCGCCAGGTCCAGGCGCTCATATTCGGAACGGCGCCTTCGATGCCGCCTCCCACGGTCCAGCCGACCGCGGTCGTCGTGCCGCCAAATGACCACGACGCCGGAATGTGCGTATCGGTAAAGTTCCCCGCTGACTTGATGCCGCCATACGCCAAGCCGCCGGTCGCGTATAGCAGTGTGTCCGGCGTGATCAGATAGCCGGCCCGAGCCCGCACGGTTCCAAACCAGAGAATTTTGGTGGTGACGGAAGCGTTCAGAGCAGAGAAACCTACGGGAAAGTCGAAGAAGTAATTGGCGCCAAAGTTGCCGGTGCCGCTTTCGGCCGAGCCCTGGAAATCGGTCTCAAGGCCGTACACCCACATGTTATTGGCTTGCCAGTTGTAGCCGGCTTGGAGGCCGCCAATCACGCCATTGGGTTTTTGCCCGTCCAACAGCGAACCGGGCAATCCGAAGCCACCAAAGGCAGGGCTGCTGTAATTTGTTTTGGCTGAACCCCAGCTATAGCCGACATTCGCGCCGACATACCAACCGGTCCAGTTGAAGGCCGGAGGTGGCGGCGGCGGCGGCGGATGGTGGGGCTTGGCAACGGCGACCGCACTGCCGCCGAGCATCAAGCCGGTCGCCACAAGCAAAGTCGCAAGCGAGCGTCGCATCGGGTTGCCCCCCAATTCCTCTCGCGGATGAGTCTCAACTATCTCCCGCGATCCCGATACGTCCAGAACAACCGTGTGTTTCACACCGCTGTCATGCCAATTCCCGGCATAGCGTGGCTCTGCGGCCACAGGTCGCAGTGTTTTTGCTGCCTGGAAGGAAATTTGCAATAAATATCAGTGGCATCAGGATGGTCTCGCCGCACGCGATGGCCACTTGTCCGGTAACGGAATAAGCCGCTTTACTCCGTCACTCCGCCGTGGCGCCGGTGGCCTTCACCACTTTGGACCATTTGTCGGTTTCTTGGGCGACGAGTTTGCCGAAATCCTCCGGCGTGCCGGGAATCAATGTGCCGCCGAGCGCGGCGAGCTTCGCTCGCGTTGCCGGATCGGCCAACGCCTCGTTGATGGTTTTGTTGAGCTTGTCGATGATGGGACGCGGCGTTCCCTTCGGCACGGCCATGCCGAACCAGGCGCTCGCTTCATAGCCCGGCACTGTCTCGGCGATGGTCGGCACATCCGGCAAGGTCTTCTCGCGGACGGCCGTCGTCACCGCAATCGCGCGCAGCCGCCCGGCCCGGATATGCCCGATCGAGGACGGCATATTGTCGAACATCACCTGCACTTGATTGGCGAGCATATCAACAAGCGCCGGCCCTGCACCGCGATAGGGCACATGCACCATATTGACGCCAGTCATCATCATGAACAGCGCGCCCGACAGATGAACGGACGTGCCGATGCCGGATGAGGCCATATTGACCTTGCCGGGATTGGCCTTGGCATAAGAGATGAACTCCGCGACCGTCTTTGCCGGCACGTTCGGGTTCACCTCCATCACGTTTGGCACGCGGATGAAGCCGCCGACCGGCGCCATGTCCGCGATGAAGTTGAAGTTCAGATTTTTGTAGAGCGAAGCGTTGATCGCATTGGCCGGGTTGACCAGGTAAAGCGTGTAGCCGTCCGGCGGCGAATGGGCGGCCATTTCGGTCGCCAGATTATTGCCGGCGCCCGGCCTGTTATCGACCGCGAATTGCTGATGCAGGTGTTCCGACAAGTATTGCCCGATTAGACGGGCGCAGATGTCGGTCGAACCGCCGGGCGGATAGCCGACCAGCCAGCGCACCGTGTGGTTCGGATAATCGTCGGCGGCCCGCGCCGTCCCCCCGCCGCCTGCTACAAGCGCGCCCGCAAAGGCAACCGCGACGAGCCACTGAATCACACGCTGCATCCCACTCCCCTGTCGAATATTCTTATCAGTCGAGATCCAGCCTACGCGGCATCGATGATCTCGCACAAGTGATCAATGCGCCGCAGCGCCGGACGGGAGCTATCTTGCTGGCCGCAGGCGAGGCCGATAGTTTTGCCGCCTCATAATGGAAGTCGAGGAAACCGAGGATATTGCGATGATCGATCTTTATGCGTTGACCAGCCCGAACGTGCAAAAAGTCTACGTCATGCTGGAGGAGACGAAGCTGCCGTACCGGGAGCACTTCGTCGATGTGTGGAAGGGCGACCAGTACAATCCGGATTTCATCAAGATCAATCCGAATTCGAAGATTCCTGCGATCGTCGATCAGGACGGCCCCGGCGGCAAGCCCTATACGGTGTTCGAGTCGGGCGCGATTCTGATGTATCTCGCCGAGAAATCCGGAAAGTTTTTGCCCAAAGACATGGCGAAAAAATACGACGCGCTGCAATGGCTGATGTTCCAGCTCACCGGCATCGGCCCGATGTTCGGCCAGTTCACCCATTTCAAAATGTTCGCGCCGAAAGACAGCGACAATTCCTATTCGATGACGCGCTATCAGACGGAAGTAAAACGGCTCTACGAGGTCATGGAAAAGCGGCTCGGGCACGTGGCCTATCTGGGCGGCGACGAATATACCATCGCCGACATTGCCACTTATCCGTGGGCGCGCAATCACGACGCGCAAGGCGTGAAGTGGGAAGACCACCCGAATCTCGCGCGCTGGTTCAAGGCGATCGACGAACGGCCGGCGGTGAAATCAGCGCTGGCCAAGATCGGCGCCATCAAATCGCACCGCGACAACGCCTCGGATGATCAAAAGGATCGTTTCTTCAACCGCGGCAAGTACGCGCGGGCGTAACATTCTGTTTTCTCCGCCATAAAAACGAGAGAACGAGCGAAGCCTTTTCGCGACGCTCATTTCATTTGCCCTCTCCCCTTGCGGGAGAGGGCAGCGGGGCCTCTCAACAACAAAAAATGGGTGAGGGGTTGGGCCGCGACCCCTCACCCGATCGTGCCGGTTGAATCTCCGGCGATGCCCTCTCCCGCAAGGGGAGAGGGCGAGGTCACAAGCGCTCCCGTTCTCGCCGCGCATCCGCACCCGAGTTTTGCAAATACCGCTACGGTTGAAGTGCGAAGAAGAGGCCCGCGACAGAAAAGGAAGGGGCGGTGCCTGCCCTTTACCGTCCGCTACGCTCGCTTCGCCAAACAATAAATAAAGGTATCGCCCGTCCGGGGGGAAGATCGCACGCAGTTTGTGCGGGTGTTGCAAGACGTAGTAATTCCCTGCGTGGTATCATCATTTTTTCCTCCCAACGGAAACAAGCGGCATTGCGCCCGATCAATTCGCTATCAGTTAGCTTTGACGCCGGCGAATTTGATGACCTTGGCCCACTTGTCCGTTTCGCCGGCGATGAATTTGCCGAATTCCCGGGCCGGCGTCGGCAAGGCTTCACCGCCGAGACCCTTGATCCGCGCTTTGAATTGCGGGTCGGCGAAGCCGGCGGTGATATTGCTGCTGAGCGTATCGATAATGGCGGCCGGCGTGGCCTTGGGCGCGCATGTTCCGCTCCAGCTCAGCGCATCGAAGCCGGGCAAGACTTCGCCGATGGCCGGAATATCGGGCAGAACATCGGACCGCGACGCGCTTGTCACCGCCAAAGCGCGCACCTTGCCCGATCTGATGGCGCCGAGCGCCGTCGGAACGGTGACGACGAAGGCTTGAATTTGTCCGCCGATCAAGTCGGTCATCGCCGGCCCCGGGCCCCGATAGGGCACGTGGACGATATCGATGCCGGCCATCATCTTGAGGAGCTCGATCGAGAGATGCATCGGCGTCCCGATGCCGGGCGAAGCGATATTGATCTTCCCCGGATTGGCCTTGGCGTAAGCGATGAATTCCGGAAGGCTGTTGGCCGGAAATGACGGATTGACCAAGAGCACCATCGGAAAGACGATCATGCCGGCGACCGGGGCGATATCGCGCAGAAAATCGAAATCAAGCTTCTCGTAGAGCGAAGCGTTGATCGAATTCGCCGTGAGGCAGGTGAGGAGCGTGTAGCCGTCGGCGGGCGCCGCAACGACTGACTGCACCGCAATGTTGCTGCCGGCGCCGGGCCGGTTCTCGACGATGAACGGCTGGCCGAGCCGCTCGGAGAGCCATTGACCGGTGAGACGCGATAGAAGGTCCGGTGCGCTGCCGGCGCCGAAGCCTTCGACAATGCGCACCGGCCGCGACGGGTAATCGAGGGCGAAAGCGGCGACTGTGAAGGCGCACATAACGACCGCAACCGCGGCCGTTTGCAGAAAGCGCCTGAACGGCGGCGGTGTCGGTCGCAACGTCATCGCATCGGCTCCCTCGAGTAATTTTATATTCTTGATCTCGTTGCCCGCCGATGGCGCCCTATCGCCAATGCAATCTCAGTGCGGGCTCATCCGCGCCGAGCCGGGATGACCGGGCACTTTGAAACGCTTGCCGGTGTCGGTGACTTTCGTTCCGTCGACGCGAAGGATCGAAAAATCCTGATCGATATAATTGCCGACAAAGACATAGCGGCCGTCAGGCGTGAAACACACGGCTTCGGGCAAGGCGCCGACCTCGATGTCGTTGAGCTTGGTGACCTTCTTGCCGTCAACTTGCAGGACCGTCACCGCTCCGTGCGGGTGGTAATAGAAATCCTGTTTGCCGTGATTGGAGCCGAGCGCCACCGCGGTCACCGCGACATTTCCCTTCGGACTGAACGCCAGCCCTTCCGGACTATCCGGCACCGTCACATGATCGATCACGCGCGAGGGTTGGGCCGTCAAATCGATAACGCTCACCGTATCGACATTGCCATCCGACGTGCCGTTATTGCCGTTGTCTGCCGTCAAGGCTATGGAGCCGTTCGGCGCCACGACAATGTTGTAGGGAAACAGCCCGATCAGAAGATCGCGCTTGGTATAGGTCACTTTGTCTCCGGCAACGTCGAGGAGCGCAACTTTGTTGGCCGCGTTCTTGGTTGCCAGAGCGTGCTTGCCGTCCGGCGTAAAGACGACCTGCGAGACTTCATCGCCCATCGGGATCGTGTCGATCACCTTCACGTCGGTGCCGTTGACCGACAAAACGGTGATCGACTTGTCGGCGCGGTTGGCGACCAGCGCGAGATTTCCGGCGGGATCGATGCTCAAGCCGGACGGTTGCATGGCGCCCGTGATCGTCGCGGCAAGCTTGACCGGCTTGGCCTTGAGATCGATGACGTAAATCTTGTTGTCGGGGACTTGCTTCAAGGCGTCGCCGTCTTTGATGACATTCATCGAGTCGGCGACAATCGCGACCGACCCGGTTGGATCGATGTCGAGATTCACCGGCGGCCCAACGATCGAATTCTTAAGTGCAAGATTGGCCACGATCTTTGGATTGAGCGGGTCCGCGAGATCGACGATCAGCACGGAATCCTTTCCGGCGGGCGACAAGACCGTCTTGCCGTCGGCGTCCCACAAAACCTTCTCGTCGTTGCCGACGATCATGAATGGAGCCGCTCGCGCGGCGGTCATGCCAAGCACGACACCTACAATGGTGGCGAGCTTCAGCACGATGGGCTGAAAGCGCATGAAATCCTCCCGGCCACATTTTGTTCGGGTTGTTCGGGTCTTGGCGCCCGATGGCCGAGTGTTGCGCCTTAGCAGCACCACCGCAAGTAGGTTGCGGCAAAGCCGTTGACGCTCAGGCCGCGCGCGGCAGCGCCCGGAATTCGCCGGCGCTCGCCATTGCCCAGGCGATTTCGAACCGTTTGTCGCCGGCGCCGGCGAGGAGCTCGCCCGGCTGCGAAGGCGGATAGAGCTCGGCGAAGCTTTTGACCTCATGCGGCGAAACACGCCGCGAAAAATGCGCCAGTGCGAATTGGTTCGGATGGTCGAGCCCCGCCGCGGCCACGAGCTCAGCGAGCGATTCGAGCGTCGCGCGCTGAAAATTGTAGACGCGCTCGGCCTTGTCCGGGACCACGAGCGCGCGCTGGCGCGCGCGGTCCTGTGTCGAGACGCCGGTCGGGCAGCGGTCGGTGTGGCAGGACTGCGATTGGATGCAGCCGAGCGCGAACATGAAGCCGCGCGCCGAATTGCACCAGTCGGCGCCGAGCGCCATGACGCGCGCGATATCGAACGCGCTGATGATCTTGCCGCTGGCGCCGAGCTTGATGCGGTGGCGGGCATTGATGCCGATAAGCGCATTGTGCACGAAGCTCAACCCCTCGCGCAGCGGCATGCCGAGATGGTCGGCGAATTCAAGCGGCGCCGCGCCGGTGCCGCCTTCTTTGCCGTCGACGACGATAAAATCAGGATAGATGTTCGTCTCCAGCATCGCTTTGCAGATTGCCAAAAATTCCCACGGATGACCGATGCAGAGCTTGAAGCCCGCCGGCTTGCCGCCGGACAGTTTTCGCATCGTCGAGATGAATTGCATCATCTCGATCGGCGTCGAGAACGCCGAATGCCGCGACGGCGAAATGCAATCGACGCCCATCGGCACGCCGCGGGTGGCGGCGATTTCGGCGCTGATCTTGGCGGCGGGCAGCACGCCGCCGTGGCCGGGCTTGGCGCCCTGGCTGAGCTTCAGCTCGACCATCTTGACCTGATCGCTCTTGGCGTTCGCTTCGAATTTTTCGGCGTTGAATGTGCCGTCGCTGTTGCGGCAACTGAAATAGCCGGAGCCGACCTCCCAAATAATGTCGCCGCCGTTTTCACGGTGATACGGACTGTAGCCGCCCTCGCCGGTATCGTGCGCGAAATCGCCGCGCTTGGCGCCGGTATTGAGCGCGCGAATGGCATTCGCGCTCAGCGCACCGAAACTCATCGCCGATATGTTGAAGATGGACGCCGAATAGGGCTTCGCGCAATCCGGCCCACCGATCAGAATGCGGAACGGTTCTTTGACAACGTCTTTTGGCGCGATCGAATGATCGAGCCATTCGAAACCCGCGGCATACACGTCGTTCTGGGTGCCGAACGGCCGCTTATCGAGCGCCTGCTTGGCGCGCTGGTAGACGAGCGCGCGTTCGTCGCGTGAAAACGGCGTGCCGTCTTTTTCGCTCTCCAGAAAATATTGCCGGATCTCGGGCCGAATTTGCTCGAGAATGAAACGAATGTGGGCGGTGAGCGGGTAGTTGCGCAGTACCGCATGCCGTGTCTGCAGCAAGTCGATGGTGCCGATGAGTGTGAGCGCCCCGAACAGAATAAGTAAAATCACGATATAGATCGACGGAAACCACTCCACTTCGTCGAACAGCAGAAGCGCGCTCATCAGCACCACGGCCGTAAAGACGATGAAGCGCGGTTGCAGCGGCAATGAGAATGTCCGCATTGAATCCTCCCCGAGTCGATTTACGAAATCGACTCACGAATTTATGCAAGCCTAGCCATTCGCCCGCGCCGCTGCGAGTTCTATGAAGGATGTTTATCAGTTTGATGAGGGCTTACCGGCGATGGTCTGGCGGCCGATAGCAGGCCGCCATCATGCTGCACCGCACGCGAAGCGGCCGGGTTTATCAATCCGCTTTGATATTCGCGGTGCGGATAACCCTGCCCCACTTGTCGGATTCTTGCGCCAGGAATTTTGCAAAATCCTGCGGCGAACCGGTGAAGATGACGGCGCCGAGATCGGCGAGACGCGCCTGCAGCTTCGGATCGGCGACCGCGGCATTGATCTCGCGGTTCAATTTGCCGATGATCTCGGCCGGTGTTCCTTTCGGCGCGCCGATCCCGATCAGTCCGTTGACCTCGAAACCCGGCACGAAGTCGCCGACCGTCGGCAAATCGGGCAGCGCCGCCAATCGCTTTTTGGTGGTCACGGCGAGCCCGCGCAAACGCCCGGCGCGCACCGGCGCGATCAGCGCCGGTACGGTGTCGAACATGCCGTCGACGCGGCCGCCGAGGAGAGCGGTTTGCGCCGGTCCGGCACCGCGATACGGCACGTGAACGATATCGACGTCGGCCGAGATCTTGAACAGCTCGATCGACAGGTGACTGAGATTGCCGGAGCCGGTCGAGGCCATGTTGATCTTGCCGGGATTGGCCTTGGCATGAGCGATGAACTCGGCAACGGATTTGGCCGGGAAGCTCTGATTGACCACCATGACCTGCGGCAGGAGATTGATGCTGGCGATCGGCGTGATGTCGGCGATGAAATCGAACGGCAATCGCTCGTACAACATGCTGCTGGTGACGTTCGGCAATGTCACGAGCAGCAGCGTGTAGCCATCGGGATTTGACCGCACCACTGCCTCGGTCGCGATCGTCGTGCCGGCGCCGGGCCGGTTTTCAATGACGAATTGCTGGCCGAGCCGCTCCGAGAGCGATTGGCCCACCAGCCGCGCAATGATTTCGGGCGACCCGCCGGGACCGAAGCCGACGATCAAGTGAACCGGATGGGAAGGATAAGTATCCGCCTGCGCGGCGCGCGCCGCGACCGGAGCCATGATCGGAGCCACGACCGGAACTACGGCCGGAAATGCAGTGGCGCCCGCTGCCAGATGCAGAAAGCCGCGACGCGGAAGCGTCATCAGTTCCTCCCCAAGCCAGTTCCTCTTCAAGGCATGCACGTGCCCCCGTCCGGTGGGTCCGAACGGTCACGCGTCTTTCGGTTCGGCATCAAGCCGCGCGATCCAGCCTTCAAGGCCGGGCTTTGCCGCCGGATAGCGTGTCAGCACCAGCGGATCGTGACCGGGCACGACGTGACGCGGCGCACTCGCCAATTTCTTCAGCGTCTCGTAGCCCTCGACCACTTCCTCGATATTGTAGGTCAGCGGAAATACGCGGCCGCCATTGATATGCGTGTAAAGATGCGTGGCGTCGGCGGCGAGCACGACATAGCCGAGCCGGGTTTTCACCCGCACCGATTGCAGGCCCTTCGAGTGGCCGCCGATGTGATGCACGGTGACGCCGGGCACGATCTCGTCTTCGCCGTCATGGAAAGCGGCGCGGCCGGAAAAGACTTTTCGCACCATGGCGACAACGTCTTCGACTTCAAACGGCGCCCGCAAGGCGTGGTGGCACATGCAGCGCCCGGTTGCATAGGCCATCTCGCGATCCTGCAAGTGATAACGCGCTTGCGGGAACAGATCGTAATTGCCGCAATGGTCGTAATGCAGATGGCTGAGGATGACGGTTTTCACAGAGTCTGGCGCGATGCCGAGCGCCGTGAGCCCGTCGCGCACAGGCTTGGTCGTCTCGCGCTGGCGCTTCTTGCCCATCGCCTCGTCGAAGCCGGTATCGACGATGATGGTGCCGGAGGGGCCGACAATGGCCCAGACATAGAAATCGAGAGGCTGCAGCACATCGTGCGGATCGCCGTCGATGTAATTGACCGGCGAACGGCGCGAATGATGGCCATAGCGGATGGCATAGACCTCGTGGACGTCGCCGCTCATGCTCCCCCCTCATAGACCAAGAGATTCCAGCGCATGGCTTCAGCCCAAGAACCTTCGATCCTGATCGAATCAAGACCGGGCTCGAGGATTCTTCTTGCGTAAGAGACTACGCGAACGGATCGGGACTGCAATGGTCGACGATCCGCAACATCGCGCTGGCTTGGGTCCTGACGGGCGGACAAAGCAAAACCCCGGCGCAATGGCGCCGGGGTTTTGTACTTTACGCTACTACGCTTACAAAAAAACGGTCGCGCTCGGGCGCGATTAGAGCTGCCCGTATTTGCGCAGCACCGCGCGGCACTCATTATTGATGCGCCAGCTATGGGCGGCAAGCGTCGCGCCGCAGTGCAGGAGATTGCTGAAGGTCATGCCGCCGGAGCGGTCGCACAGCCTGGCGGCGGCCGGACGGCACGGCGCAAGCTCGGCGAGATCAATGGCGTTGGCGGCGGTTGCGGAAAGGCCCAAAAAAATACAGGCAGCTATAAGAAGCTTCATCCTCAGTCGTCCCTCGATATGTCAGATGGGTGGATTCTTTTACCGTTTTGCGACAGTAAAGGCCAGCTTTTTGGTGCGGCGCAAAATTAATCGTAAATATCTGAAAAGCAGAGCGAATATGTCAAACGCGCGTATGACGAGCCGGGCGGTCTGCCCGGTTTATGCCGCAATTGCGAAGTGGAACGTGAATATCCGGCGTCGCGAAGCGCGGCACCGGATGGTTTCGGCGCTAAAGCATGATCCGGAAAAGTGGAAACCGGTTTTCCGAAAAGATCATGCTTCATCAAGATGCTAGAGCGTCAATCGATTCAATCTGAAGCAATTGCGCTCTAGGCCGCGGCCGTCAGATTGCCGAACCGTTTGAGGTTTTCTTTCTGCTTTTCATTGCGCGGCGGCAGCTTGAACAGCCGCGCCGCGGTGCCGCCGAGGATGTTGTGCTTGGCCCTCTCGGACAGAAACGGCAGATCCCAGATCGTCGCCGGCAGATCGAAATCCCAGTGCGGATAGTCGGACGAATAGAGCAGCTGCGTCTCGGCATTCATCATGCGGAACGTGCATTCCATCGCGCCGTAATCCTGGATCTCCATCGGCTGTGACGAATAGAACATGTCACGCATATAGTCGGACGGCTTCTTCTTGAGGAGCGGCGCTTCCGACGGCCGCAGCATATATTCGTGATCGAGGCGCTGCATCAGGAACGGCACCCAGGCGAGGCCGGATTCGATCCAGACCACCGGCAGCTTCGGGAAGCGCTCGCCCATGCCGTTGATCACCCAGTTCGTGCAATGCAGCACGTTGTACCAAGTGAAGCCGAGCGCGTGCGCCGAGAGGAAGCGATTGCAGCTCCGGTAGATCGGCTCGCCGCCCCAGTTCGGGCCGGAATGGAACGACAGTACGAGGCCGCGTTCCTCCATCGCCCGGTAGAGCTTCATGTAGGCGTTGTCATAGACCGCCAGGTTGTTGCGCACGGTGGTCACCATGAAGCCGCCGACATTCTTGCGGTCGCCGAATGTTTCGACGTGACGCAGTGCCGCTTCCGGATCGCTGAACGGCAGACACAGCATGGAAAAGAAGCGGCCGCCGCCTTCCGGCATGACTTTTTCGGTGAGCCAGCGGTTATAGGCCCAGCACAGTTCGACCTCCATTTCCTTCTGCGGATGCAAGCCGATGCTGAGCATCCCGGTCGGAAACAGGCAGGAATAATCGACGCTCATCGCGTCCATCCAGCGGTAGCCGAGCTGAATGTCGCGCAGTGAGCCGCTTTCGGTTTTCTCCGTCGACCGCAACGGATAGCGCGTCACCCGGCCGCCCATGTCCTGATAGCCGATGCCCTGCACCATGACGGCGCCGCGCGAGCCGCCTTTTGCGCGGGTGGACATCGTGAGCTGGCGCAGCACGTCGTTTTCCATATAGGGGATGAATTCGTCCATGTTCTCGCCCTCGTAATGGTGGGCGTCGACATCGACGATCACGACATCGTCGAAATTGCGCTGATGCGCCTGTTTGCGCGCATGCGCCAATAGACGGGTGGTGTTGAGCTCGTCGATGGAGACGCGGCGGCCGCGATCAGCGATGAGATCCATGGTTTTCCTCCTGGCGCTTACATGTTTTGCGCATGATCTTATCCGAAAACCGGTATCCACTTTTCGGGATCATGCGCTTTAAAGTTCCGAAAGAGTTATCGTCCCGTCCAATTTTGCCACATCCCAAGTTCGAACACGGCAAGATCGGTGGCCTTTAGCAGTCCGCTCGCCGTCACCATGACGTCGGTCGCGGATATCGAGTTCTTCGGCACTGGCGCGAATTCCTCGCCGGCCTCGCGGCGCGCCCGATAGAGCCGGCAGGCGGCCGCGATCAGCGCCTGCAGGGCCTCCGCCGATATCGCGTCGAGATTGCCGTCGACGAGGATGCGATCGAGCGTGGCCGCAACGTGCTTCGCTTCCGCCGACGCACCGTTTGCGACAGCTACAGCAGGCTTCGCCAGCCGCGCCGCGGACGAACGGCGAACCGCCGTTTTGGCCACTGGTTTAGCCATGGGTTTGGCCACGGTCTTCGAGGCAGTTTTGGCCGCGCGCTTAGGCGACGACATAAACGTCCTCTCCTTTTTGCACGATCTTGTATTTCTTCAGCTTCATCTTGCGGTCCGACACGCACTCGCCGGTCTTCATGTCGTATTCCATGCCGTGCCACGGGCACACGAAGTGCATCTCGTCCTCGGAGAAGAACAGGCCCATCGACGTCTTGTCCGGGCGCAGCCGCTCCTCGACCTTGGCGATGGTCAATCCCTCGCAGGCCGGTCCGCCCTGATGCAGGCAAAAATTGCTGTAGGCGTAGAACTCGCCCTCGTGCCGGAACACGCCGATCTCGTTGTCGCCGACAAAGACGATGCGGCGCTCGCCGTTATTGAACTCTGAAAACTTAGCGACGAATTTCTCGGCCATATACGCCCTCGCATTTCACCCTGGTTGTTCGTTTTTTCGGATCGCCTTGACCTGCTCATTTCACGGGCGATTTTCGATTTGTTCGATTCCTAACACAAGTCGCGACCCCGCGCGAAGCGCATAACTCTATGTCCTGCTATGCTATATACAGCGTCATTCCGGGGCCGAGCGAAGCGAGGAGCCCGGAATCCATAACCCCTGACGGCTTAGATGGTGAAGATCCTCACTATTTGTGGTTATGGATTCCGGGCCCGCGGACTTCGTCCGCGTCCCGGAATAACGATCAGGTCATCCGGTTCTCGATCTCCCCGATCTTCTCGATCCAAAGCTTCACCACATCGCCGGCTTTCAGGAATTCGCCGCGGCCGGCGCCGACGCCCGCGGGCGTGCCGGTCATAATGAGATCGCCCGGGTAAAGGGTCATCCCAGCCGACAATTCTGCGATCTGCTCGGCGAGCGTGAAAATCATGCCGGACGTGTTGGACTCCTGCTTGATCGCGCCGTTGACCCACAATTTCAGGCCGAGCTTCTGCGGGTCGCCGATAGCGGATGCCGGCACGATCCACGGCCCGAGCGGACAGGAGCCGTCGAAGCTCTTGTGCTTGGTCCAATCCCACTTGAACGGCGAGGTGTCGGGGACGCCCGCCCGGCGGCCGCGGTCGCGCGAGGACAGATCGTTCCCGACCGTATAGCCGGCGACATACGACAGTGCCTTCGATTCCGGCACGTGCTTCGCGACCTTGCCGATGACGGCGACGAGCTCGATTTCCCAATCCATCTGCTTGGCATAGTCGGAAATCTTCACCGGCGCCCCGGGGTCGGTGATCGCCCGCGATGCTTTGAGGAAATGCCAGGCTTTGAGGCCCAAAGTATGCGGATCGGGCGGCGGCGGGCGGCCTTCGCGCGCCGCCATTTCGGCGGCATGGTCGGCGTAATTGGCGCCGGCGCAGTAGATCGCCGAGGGAAAGCGGACCGGGGCGAGCAGTTTGGTCTTTTTCAGCGGCTGCCGCTTGCCGCGGCTCTTAGCGGCCCCCGCGGCAGCCTTGTTCAGCGCCGCCTCGGCCGTCTTCCAGTCTTCGAGAATGCCGATAACACTGGCATAGGCCGGCTTACCGGTGAGCTTTGCCGCATCGAACACCTCTTCGCCGACGATAAGGCCGGCGCGCGGCCCCTCGCTCGAGCGATAGGTGGCGAGTTTGTAACCGGCAGCCTTTAACCCGGACTTTGCCCCAGCCATAACCGTCTGCTCCCTTACTATTTCCGCGGGGGAGCAAACCGCGATCCCGCGCGATTGGCAAGCCCGCCACCGGTTTCGTGCATAACGTATAGTCTTGAGTTCACCTCTGGGTGGTGCTTGATTCCGGCCCAAGGGAAACGTCAGGAAGCCAGAGCAAAATCATGGTCAAGCTGCGACGCATCGGACACGCCACATACGAAACGCCCGATCTCGACCGTATGGTCGACTACTATACCGAGGTTCTGGGCCTCGTCGTCGCCGAGCGGGAAAAGGACCGCGCCTTTCTCACCACCCAGGTCGGCCTGCTCGCCATTCAGCTTAACAAAGCCGACGCTGAGCGCGGCATCATGCTGTCGTTCGAGGTCGCGCCCAATTCCGACTTCGGCGCGCTCGCCCGCGAACTCGAGAAGGACGGCATCAAGAGCGAATTGCGCAATGATTCGATCCCCGGCATCGGGCAAGTGCTGACGTTCAAGGACAACAAGGGCACGACGATCGCGCTGTTCAAGGACTGGAAATATCTGGGCAAGCATCTGCAGCATCACGGCGTCGGACCGCTCAAGCTAGGCCACATCGCCTGGGTCGTAGAGGACCCGGCGAAGACGGCCGAATTTTACGCGAAGGTGCTGGGCTTCAAAGTCTCGGATTGGATCGCCGACTTTTTCGTGTTCATGCGCTGCAATTCAGATCATCACACCGTGAATTTCATCCGCGGCACCACCGCGAAAATGCATCACATGGCGTTCGAGCTGAAAGACTTCATCCATCTGCAGAACTCCTGCGACCTGTTCGGGCAGAAGCAAATTCCGATCATCTGGGGGCCACTGCGGCATGGGCCGGGCCACAACATCGCCACTTATCACCGCAATCCGGACGATCAGGTCATCGAATTTTTCTGTGAACTCGACAAGATGGTGGACGAGGAGCTCGGCTATTTCGAACCGCGGCCCTGGCACCGCGACACGCCGCAACGGCCGAAGACCTGGGAAGCCGGCAACACCAGCATCTGGGGTCCGCCGCCGACCCCGGACTTCCACCGGGCGCGCGATGCCGTGGCGACGCAGCGATGAAGACGTCAGGATGACGCTGCCGCGCCGGACATAAGCTCCGCCTGCCGCCCGTAAAGCCATTCCATTCCTGACGCGGCGTCTTCCGGCGTGCGCGAGCCGAGCATCATGTTGCGGAGCTCCTTCGCCACGCCGCCGGCGTGATAGAACTCGCCGTAGATGCGCGCCATGATCTGCACGCGGCCGGTGCGCAGGTAACGCGCCTGCTGATAGGCGCGGAACGCCGACGCGTAGTCGCCGTTTGCCGCAACGACTTTGTCGGCAAGGCACACCGCGTCCTCGATCGACATGCCGGCGCCCTGCGCCAGATATTGCAGCATCGGATGCGCCGCATCGCCAAGCAGCGTGATGCGGCCGCGGCTCCATTCCTTGATCGGCGGCCGGTCGCACAACACCCACATGCGCCAGCTTTCGATCTTGTTGAGCAGCATGCGCACCGGTTCGCAGGTGCTGGCGAAGCGCTCGTGCAATTCGGCCGGATCGCCAAAACTGTCCCAGCCTTCTTCGTAGCGATTGGAGTGAAACACCGCGACGAGATTGAACAGTTCGCCGGTGCGAAGCGGGTAGAGCACCAAATGCACCTTCTCGCCGGCCCAAAACGCCATGTCCTGCCAGCGGTATTTCTCCGGCACGTCAGACGTCGGCAGCACGGCGCGATAGGTGATGTGGCCGGCCGGTTTGCTTTGATCGGCGCCGACGACGATTTGCCGGATGGTCGACCACAGCCCGTCGGCGCCGATCAAAGCCGCGCCGCGATAATCTCGACCGCTTGCGGTTTTTACCGTGATGCCGTCAGCAGCCTCTTTGACATCGACGACTTTCTGCGACGCGTCGAGACGAATGAGATTGGAATTGCGGCAGGCGTCGAGCAGCACATTGTGCAGATCGGCGCGATGAATGAGCGCATAGGGATGATGAAATCTCTTGCGAAAAGCATCGCCGAGCGAGATGCGCGTGACTTCCTCGCCGGTGATGGAGTCCCGCATGACGAGGTTATTGGGAAAGACCGCGAGCGCGCTGACCGGCGCGATCAGGCCGAGCCGATCGAGCATCCAGAACACGTTGGGTCCGAGCTGGATGCCGGCGCCGATCTCCTTGAACTCAGCCGCCTGCTCGATGACCTGCGACGGGATCCCCTGCCGCTCCAGCGCCAGCGCCGCCGTCAGCCCGCCGATGCCACCGCCGACGATCAGGACCTGTTCGTTTTTCCAATTGTTCATTTCTCACTCACTGAAGCGTTTCCTGTGTGAGCATTTTAGCGCCGTCATCGTTCACCGTCATCCTGAGGTGCCCGCGCGCAGCGCGGGCCTCGAAGGACGACGACGGCCCCAGCGCCCCGGCCGTTCATTCGAGGCTCGCTCCGCTCGCACCTCAGGATGACGGACCACGTGTTACGCCCGCCGCAACGCGGCGAGCACGCGCTCCGGCGTAATCGGCATCTGCGTGATCGGCTTAGCGCCGAGCGGCCGGAGCGCATCGTTGATCGCATTCATGATGCAGGCCGGCGCGCCGGCGGTGCCCGCCTCGCCTGCCCCTTTGGCGCCGATCTCCGATTCCGCGGTCGGCGTCACCACGTGGCCGATGTCGATATCCGGCATTTCGCCGGCCATCGGCACGAGATAATCCATCATCGTGGCGTTGAGCATCTGGCCGTCCGCGTCATAGAGGCAGTTCTCGTACAGAACGCCGCCGATGCCCTGCACGATGCCGCCGCGAATCTGCTCGTCGACAAGCTGCGGATTGATCACGGTGCCGCAGTCCTCGACGCACCAATGCTTGAGCAGCTTGACCTCGCCGGTGCGGATATCGACCTCGAGATAGGAGGTCTGCACGCCGTTGGTGAAGGCGAACGGCCACTTCCGCGGCACATAATGGCGCGTCACCATGAACTCGGCCTGGAAGTCTGGCGGCAAAGTGTCGGGCCGGAAATAGACGACGCGCGCCACCTCATCGAGCCCCATGCGCTCGCGCCGCGTATCGGCATCGACGACGACGCCGGCTTGGATGTCGAGCTGCTTCGCATCGGCCTGCAGGATGGAAGCTGCGGCGGCGAGGACGTTTTCCCGCAGCGCCTTGCCGGCCTGCCATGCCGCTTCACCGCCGATGCCGGCCGCGCGCGACGCCCAGGTGCCGCCGCCATAGGGCGTGTTGTCGGTGTCGCCGGTGATGACGCGCACCCGCTCGATCGGCACGCCGAACGACGAGGCGACGATCTGCGCAAGGATGGACTCCGTGCCCTGCCCTTGCTCGGTGACGCCGGACTGACAGATCACGGCGCCGGTGGCGTCAAGCTTGAGCGTCGCGCCGTCTTGCGACGAGATGCGCGCGCCGCCGACGCCGTAGAATGCGGCCGAGGGATTGGTGACCTCGATGAAGGAGGCAAAACCGATGCCGCGGTGGATGCCGCGCGCGCGCAATTTCGCCTGCTCGGTGCGCAGCGCCGTGTAATCCATCATCTTGAGAATCTTATCGAGCGACGCGTGATGCGACAGGCCCTCGAATTTCAAGCCCGAGGCACTCGTCGCCGGATAGGCGTCGTCGGCAAATAAATTGCGCCGCCGTAGTTCGGCCGGATCCATGCCGATCCTGATCGCGGCCTGTTCGACCAGACCTTCCGTGACCGCGGTCGCGATCGGGTGACCGACGGCGCGGTATTGGCACATGACATTCTTGTTCTGAAAGACAACGCGCGCGCGGGCGCGATAATTCGCGCAGGTGTAAGGGCCGCCGACCAGATTGACGACCTGGTTGGCCTCGATGCCGCTGGTGCGCGGATAGACCGAATAGGGCCCGATGCCGGTCAGAGCGTCGATCTCGAACGCCGTGATGGTGCCGTCGCGCTTGACGCCGATCTTGGCTTTGACGCGATGGTCGCGCGCATGGATGTCGGTGACGAAGCTTTCCAAGCGATCGGCAACGAATTTGACCGGCCGCTTCAAGAGTTTCGACAGCGCGACCGTCGCCATCTCGTCGGGATAAATGTGCACCTTGATGCCGAACGAGCCGCCGACGTCCTTGGTCAAGACGCGCACCTGATGCTCTTCGAGCGCAAGGTGCTTGGCGAAAATATTTTGCGTCATGTGCGGCGCCTGCGTGCCTTGATACACGGTCAAGCGCTGCTCGCCGGGATTCCAATCGGCGACGATAGCGCGCGGCTCATTGGTGACCCCGGTATGGCGGCCGAATATGAATATCGTCTCGACCACTTCGTCGGCTTCGGCAAGCCCCTTGTCGACGTCGCCGGCGTTGAGAGCGCGCTCGAAAGTGAGATTGTCGCCGAGCTCGGGATGGATCACCGGCGTTTGCGCATCAAGCGCCGTTTCCGGGTCGGTGACGCTCGGAAGCACGTCGTAATCCACGCCGATAAGCGCGCAGGCGTCCTCGGCTTGCGCGCGCGAGCGCGCCACCACGGCGCAGACCGCCTCGCCCTGCCAGCAGGCGCGATCAACGGCGATGGCATATTGCGGCGCCGACTTGATGCCCTTGAGATGCGTGAGCACGCCGACCCACGGCGTGATTACTTTGGCGAGTTCAGGACCGGTAACGACCGCGACAACGCCGGGCGATGCCTTGGCGTCGGCGGTCTCGATGGTCTTGATGCGCGCATGGGCATGCGGTGAGCGCACGAAGGCGACATGCGCCATGCGTGGCAGCACGATGTCGGAGACATATTGTCCACGCCCCTGCGTCAGCCGCGCCAGATTGGGCCGCGGCACCGAGCGGCCGATATAGGAATTCGGCCGGTCGAGCGCCGTGAGGCCCGACGGCTGATCGGGAGAGATTTTCATGCGCTTCTCCCTCCCCCCTTGCGGGCGAGGGTGGGGAGGGGGTCGGGAGGTGACGACGAATGTCGACGCCTGCGATCCACCTCCTGACCCCCACCCCTACCC
>Ga0207416_1000597_pt1 | contig 58957 bp, 58 predicted proteins | sample PaiPotPPM11metaG_FD_184107 | JGI IMG/M metagenome (GOLD analysis project Ga0207416, IMG submission 184107) | Iron sulfur acid spring bacterial and archeal communities from Banff, Canada, to study Microbial Dark Matter (Phase II) - Paint Pots PPM... ... | reverse complement strand
GCCTTGAGTCGCTCGAGCGAGTCGCGCAGCACGGACAGATCGACCGGCTTGGGGATCGATTCCCAGACATTGAGTTTGAGCGACTCGGCAACCTTTTCGCTCTCGCCGCAGGTCGCGTCGTCGCAGCCGCTGATGATGACGATCGGTGCCTTGCAGCCGATCACCCAGAGATGCCGCAGCATTTCGACGCCGGCATGCTCGCCGAGCGAAAGGTCAAGCGTGATGCAGTCGAACGCGCTTTCCTGCACCAATTGCACGGCCTCGTCGTAGCTTCCCGCTCCAGCCGGGAGATAGCCCGCCTTGGCGGCGACCCGGCAGATGATCATGCGATGAAGATTTTCGTCGTCGATGACGAGGAGGCGCGGCATCGCCGGTCTCGCGGCGCGCGCGTGAGCCAAGTCCTCCTGGCCCGCAGCGCGCAATCCCGACTGTTCGAACATCCGGTCCCCGCCAACAATCCCGATTATAGTTGCCAAGAATGATAAGCCTCCGGTGCGAAAGTTGGCTTAATGGGTTCCACACAATTCGAACTTCTCCGCACGCGCGCAAATGCGGTTAGCTCGCGGTAAACGAACTCCCCTTCCCGGGCGCAGCGCCGCACGAAGCGTAGCGAAGTGGTGCGCTGCCGACCCGGGATCGTCGCAATCGCCCGATCTCGATCCCGGATCAGCGGTGCACCGTTTCACGCTGCACCGTATCCGGGAGACACAGCAAAATAATTTATTTAGGCGCGCGTTTGGCGAGAATGCGCTGCAACGTGCGGCGGTGCATATTGAGGCGGCGCGCGGTTTCCGAAACGTTACGGCCGCATAATTCGTAAATGCGCTGGATGTGCTCCCAGCGCACGCGATCCGCCGACATCGGATTTTCCGGCGGCTCGATCTTTCTGTTGTCGAGCGCGAGCAGCGCCGCGGCCACGTCGTCGGCATCCACCGGCTTGGCCAGATAATCGACGGCGCCGAGCTTGACCGCGTTCACCGCGGTGGCGATGTTGCCGTAGCCGGTCAGGATGATGGCGCGCGCTTCGGGCCGGCGCTTCTTCATGGCCAAGATCACGTCGAGCCCATTGCCGTCGGCAAGCCGCATGTCGACGACGGCGAAGGCGGGCGCCGCCTTCTCCACCTGGAGGAGCCCGTCGGCGACCGACTCGGCAGTCGAGACCGTAAAGCCACGGCCCTCCATGGCGCGCGCGAGCCGTTGCAAAAAGGATTTGTCGTCTTCGACGATCAGAAGGGAGCGCTCGTTTGGAAGCGGGCCGACCGCTGCATTGGTCATGGCAATTCTACTCCGTCAATGCGAATGCGAGGCCTTTCACGCGATGCGCGGCGCCGCCCAATACCTTCCACCCAATACCTTCCAATAGTATCGCTGCGATCGTGGCCGGCTGCAATCGGAATGCGTTGCATTCGCCAAGCGTGAAAAGTCAACAACGAGTCAACAATCAGGCCGATCGTTAAATGACAATTAAGCCGCCGGGACCGCGGGCTCAAGAGGGGCCGATGGCGGCGACGCGAGCGGGCGTTCGAAATCCGCGCGGTTCCAGGTCACCTTGATCGTGGCGCCGTGCAGCGGAGGCGCCTGGTTGATGAGCGAGAGCTTGGCGCCGGAACGCTCGAGGAACGTCTTGGCGATGAAAAAGCCCAGTCCAAGCCCGAACACGGCGTCTTCGTCGCCGTCCGGCCCGCGCGGCTCCGGGCGGCGCTGGGTGACATAAGGCTCGCCGAGGCGGTCCAAAACCTCGGGGGCAAAGCCCGGGCCGTCGTCGCTGATGGTCACGCTGATCTCGTCGGCGTCCCATTGCGCGAAAATCTCCACCCGGCTATGGGCGAAATCGACCGCATTCTCGATGAGATTGCCGAGGCCGTAGCGAATCGCCGGGTTGCGCGCGCCGAATGGCTCTTCCGCGCGGCTGGGCGGATAGGCGACCCCGACGGAGACGCCAAAGTTGCGGTGTGGCGCAACCGCTTCCTCGAGCAGCGCCGACAGCGGCAAGCGGTCGAATGGCTCGGCGGTAGGCAGCTCGGTGATTTTCGCCAAAATCTCGCGGCAGCGCTGCGCCGCCTCGCGCAACAACCCGATGTCGTCGGCATAGGGCGATTTCGGGTCGAGCACCCGTTGAATTTCGCGCACCACGAGCGTGATCGTCGCCAACGGCGTTCCCAATTCATGAGCGGCGGCGGCGGCCAGACCGTCGAGCTGGGACAGGTGCTGCTCACGCGCCAGCACCAGTTCGGTCGCGGCCAATGCATCCGAAAGCTGGCGCGCCTCCTCGGCGACCTGCCACGTATAAACGCCGATATAGCCGATCGCGAGCAGGATCGAGAGCCAAACCCCCACCATATAGATTTCCGGCAGTTCCAGCCCGTGGGGCGTCTCCCAGGGCAGATCGTAGTGAAAGAAGACGAGCACGGTGGCGCAGAGCATAGCGAAGGTGCCGATCAGCAGCGTCATACGCGGCGGCAGCGCCGTCGCCGAGATCAGCACCGGGCCGAGCAGCAGGAAGGAAAACGGATTCTCCAGACCGCCGGTAAGGTAGAGCAGCGCCGCAAGCTCGGCGACGTCGAAACCCAAGAGCCAAGCGGCGCGGTCGGGCTCGAGCCATTGCGTTTTCGGGAAACCGAGCCGCAGCGCCACATTGAGCAGCGCCGCAACCGCGATCACCGCGAGGCAGGACCAGATCGGAACCACGACGTAGTCGAGGCCGAAATGCACCACCAGGAGCGCCGCCAATTGCCCGAAAACGGCAAGCCAGCGCAGGCGTACCAGCGTATCCAGCCGCACGTTGCGCGGCCGATCGTAGCTTCGGGGCAGGCCGAACATGCCGGCAGTGTAGCTTTTGCGGGGGGCCAATCGAAGGGGGCAAGGTGCCGCTGGCGCCGGACGCGCGGATGAGCGACATTAAAGGATGGACTGCAACCCCGCTCCGGAGCGACCGCCATGCCCTACCAGCTCGATCAGTTCATAGCCGATTGCCGTTCCATACTCAAGCGCGATCCCGGCCCCAAGGGCCGCGAGGAGGTGCGCCTCAAGCTGGAAGACCTGCTCCACAACCAGGACTTCATCCGCGCGCATTGCAGCGAGAACACGCCGCGCGGACTGCATGTGCTCTACGAGGATGCCGAACTCGGCTTCCAAATCCTCGCCCACATCAACGACAAGGCGCGCGTTTCTCCTCCGCACGACCACGGCGCCTCGTGGGCGATCTATGGCCAAGCCACCCATTACACCGACATGACCGAATGGGAGCGCGAGGACAACGGCGGCGATCCCAAGCACGCCAAGCTTAAGCCGGTGAAGAAATACCGGCTGACGCCCGGTCATGCCGGCATCTACCAGGACGGCAAGATCCATTCGATCGACTATCCGGACTACGCCCGCTTCATCCGCGTGACGGGGACAAATCTCGATCGCATCGATCGCGTGCGCTTCGACCTGAAGACCGGCGAGGTGCATCAAATGACGCCGCAGCAGGCGACGTGACGGCGTTTCATGCACACTCGTAGGCAATGAGTTTGTCTTCGGCGTCGCCGTCAACCGTGAGCGCGGAGCGGCTGCGCGGCATGCTCGCCGACGGCCGAGAACTCGCGCTTGTCGATGTGCGTGAGGAGTTGATCTTTTCGCAAAATCATCTGTTGCTGGCGCGCTCGGTGCCGCTGAGCCGGTTCGAACTGAAATTCGCGCAGCTCGTGCCGCGCCGCGGAACGCGCATCGTGCTGTGCGACGATAATGACGGCCTCGCCGCCAGCGCCGCCGCGATTCTCCTTCGCAACGGCTATGCAAACCTATCCATTCTAGACGGCGGCGTGAGCGCGTGGGCGGCCGCGGGCTTTGAGCCGTTCTCGGGCGTCAATGTCCCCGGCAAAGCGTTCGGCGAATTCATCGAGCATGCATACCGGACGCCAAGCATCCCCGCCGCTGAGCTTGAAAAGCTGCTACGCGACCACGCCGACATAGTGGTTCTCGACAGTCGCCCATTCGACGAATATTCGCGTGTATCGATTCCGACGGCAATCAACGTACCCGGCGCGGAACTGGTGTTGCGCGCGCGCGAGGTCGCGCCGTCGCCGGAGACGACGGTCGTGGTCAATTGCGCCGGCCGCACCCGCAGCATCATCGGCGCACAGTCGCTGATTAACGCCGGTCTTCCCAACAAGGTTTTCGCCCTGCGCAACGGCACGATGGGCTGGAGCCTTTCCGGCTTTGAGTGCGAGAGCGGCAAAAACCGCCGGGCGCCGGGATTTTCGGCCAAAACTCTGGATTGGGCACGAGCCGCTGCTAAACGCGTGGCGCAGAGTTGCGGCGTTAAGCAGGTCGACCGTCCGACACTCGAAACGATGCGCGCCGACGCGGACCGCACGCTTTATCTGTTCGACGTGCGCGAACCTGCCGAGTACGAAGCGGGCCATGTGGCCGGCGCGATCTCGGCGCCGGGCGGCCAGCTTGTGCAGGCTACCGATCAATACGCCGGCACGCTCGGCGCGCGCATCGTGCTCGTCGACGATGCCGAAGTGCGCGCCATCATGACGGCATCCTGGCTGCGGCAAATGGGCTGGAACGATGTCTTCGTGCTGGCCGAGGCGGGGAAGGAAACCGGCTGGCCGGCGCCGCCGATGCTGGAAACCGACACGCGTGCCAAGGCAGCGATCGATCTGGCGTCGTTCGGCGACCTTTTCGCCCGCAATGCGGCGACGATCGTCGATCTGTCATTGAGCCGAGACTATCTCAAGGGCCACATTCCCGGCGCCTGGTTCGCGATAAGAACGCGGCTCGAACGCGCGTTCAAAAAGATTCCGCTGCGCAGCATGCTGGTGCTCACATCCGAGGAAGGCATCGTCGCGGGTCTGGCGGTGGCCGAAGCGCAGAGCCTCGTCGGCATTCCTGTACGCGCGCTCGCCGGCGGCAACGCGGCCTGGAAGGCAGCGGGCTACGAGCTCACGGCCGAGCCGCTGATGGCCGACGAGCCTGTCGATCAATGGCGCAAGCCCTACGAACGCTCAGGCGACACCGTGGCGGCGATGAACGAGTATCTTAAGTGGGAAACCGACCTTCTTCCGCGCATCGAGCGCGACGGATCATTGAATTTTTCCTACCTCCGCGGCTGACCGCGCCGTCGGGGTTGTCTCTCGATCAAGGATGCCAAGCCATGCTCGCGGTGCGCCGCTCGCCGCCACTGCGGCGCGCTTCTTCGATCACTGCGAGTACGGCGCGCAATACCTCCTTCACGCCCTCGCCGCTCACGGCGGAGACGACGAGCGGCGGCTTTTTTGCCGCGCGCGTGAGCCGCGCCACTTGCTGCTTGATCTCGGCCGCGCTGATGGCATCGGCCTTGCTCAGCGCGACGATCTCCGGCTTTTCCGCCAGCCCTTGGCCGTAAGCGGACAGCTCGGCGCGCACCGTCTTATATGCGGCGCCGGCGTGCTCGCCTGTGCCGTCGACGAGATGGAGAAGAACGCGGCAGCGCTCGACGTGGCCGAGAAAGCGGTCGCCGAGACCGACGCCTTCGTGCGCGCCCTCGATCAGGCCGGGAATATCGGCGAGCACGAATTCGCGCCCGTCGACGTCCGCCACGCCGAGCTGCGGATTGAGCGTGGTGAAGGGATAATCGGCGATCTTCGGCTTGGCGGCGCTGACGGCGGCGAGGAACGTCGATTTGCCGGCATTGGGCAGCCCGACGATGCCGGCGTCGGCGATGAGCTTGAGCCGCAGGCGGATGGTCTGCTCCTCTCCCGGCTGGCCGGAATTGGCGCGGCGCGGCGCGCGATTGGTCGAAGACTTGAAATGCGCATTGCCGAAGCCGCCATTGCCGCCGCGGAGGAGGACCGCGCGCTGACCGGGCTCGGTGAGATCGGCAATGAGCGTCGCGCCGTCCTCTTCGTAGATTTGCGTGCCGACCGGCACTTTGAGCACGGCATCGGCACCGCCCGCGCCATGGCGGTCCTTGCCCATGCCGGCGCGGCCGTTCTTGGCGAAAAAATGCTGCTGGTAGCGGTAGTCGATGAGCGTGTTGAGCCCCTCGACCGCCTCCGCCACCACGTCACCGCCGTTGCCGCCGTCGCCGCCGTTCGGACCGCCGAACTCGATGAATTTCTCGCGGCGGAACGACACGCAGCCGTTGCCGCCGTCGCCGGAGCGGATATAGACCTTGGCCTCGTCGAGGAATTTCATGGGCCCTCCGTAGGGCTGATTGCCTGGCTAGACAATCGCAAACTGCCGCGCGACACCGGGCGGCGCGCCCCTGATATAGTGCAGAAATCGACGCCGCGGTGCCAAGTTGCCGGCAAGCTCTGTGTGGGGAAGCGAAGCGTGCGGTCGGTTTTCAAGTTCGCGCTGCGCGCAGGCAAAGTCGCCACGCTAGGAGCGGCGCTGTTCGTCGGTGGCGCGCTCGTTCCGCACACGCAGGACCCTATGGCCGGCGCGCGCGTTGCGCAGACGCCGGGTGGCGAGCTTGCGCGAATCGAGCAATCGCAAGCGCCGCTACTCCATGCCGAGGTCGCTCGGCTCGCCCCACACCGCAAGGGCGAGACCGACATCTACGCCATCGGCATCGCCGGCTGGCCACTGGACGTCTTCCTGAAGGAAGTCGGCGGCGGGTTGAGTGTGATCGGGCACGTGCTGCCAATCAAAAATCGCACGCTACGCCTCATCAATCATCCGGCGACGGCCGCCGCCTTACCGCTTGCCACGGCGCATAATATCGCAGCCGCCGTGCATGCCGTCGGCGAGGTCATGGACAAGGAAGAGGACGTTCTTGTCCTGCTGATGACCTCGCATGGCGATCGCAACGGCTTTGCACTGCGACTGCCTGAGGCGACAATCGACCTGACTCCGAAAGAGGTTGCCGCGACGCTCGATAGCGAAGGCATCAAGAACCGCGTCGTGATCGTTTCCGCGTGTTTTTCCGGGATTTTCGTGCCGCCGCTGCAAAACGGCCACACCATCGTCATGACCGCCGCGGACGCCAGGCACACTTCGTTCGGTTGCGCGCCGGAGCGCGATTGGACCTATTTCGGCGACGCATTTTTCAGGCAGGCCCTACAGCCCGGAACCGATTTCCAGAACGCCTTCGCACACGCCCGCATTCTGATCGAAGGCTGGGAGTTGATGGACCGCGCGCCGCCGTCAAACCCGCAAGGCTATTTCGGCCCGGCGCTGGTCGCCAAGCTGGCGCCGTTCTTCGCGGCGCCGCCCGCGAGCGCCGGGCAGTAGCGGCTGTTCAGGCCACGCGATTTACCCGCCCCCACGACTTAAGCGACTCCCACAGCCGGCGATCGAGGCGGAAGCGGTCGGTCGGGGCCGCGGAATTGATGGCGCGGATGCGCGACAAGCGCACGCCGGTCCATTGGAAGCCGCACTTTTCCAGCACCCGGCGCGAGGCCGGGTTGCTGACGCGCGCGCCGGCCTGCAGCGCCTCGTGCCGGAGGCCGCCGAAGGCATGGTCGATAACCGCGCGCACCGCCTCGGTCGCGTAACCCTGGCCCCAGAAGGGCACGCCGAGCCAATAGCCGATCTCCGGACCGCCCTCGCGCGGATCGACGCCGCAGGCGCCGATGAGCGTATCATCGAGCGTGATGACGAACGTCGCTTCGCCGTCCTGCAGGTTGACCGCGGCAATGAATTGTTCGGCATCGTCGATGCCGTAAGGGTGCGGAATGCGCGCGGTGTTCGCGGCAATGCGGCGATCGTTGGCAAGCCGCGCGATCGCTTTGACGTCCTCGCGACGCGGCGCACGCAAAACCAGCCGCTCGGTCTCGAGGACGGGAATACTGAGCTTTCGCCGCGTCTGACTAAGGGCTTCTTCCGAGACGGTCATCGCATGGACTCCTGGCAAAAAAGCCGAAAGGGGAGCCGGCATCCCGGTCTCCCCTCTTTCGCAGCCCATTGGGGCCCGCCGGTTCGACTGGATACCGGCGGACCTTGTTTGATCCACCGTGTTACTGGGCCGCAGCCTCCGTCATCGGAAGTACCGACACGAATACGCGGCCCTTGGTCTTGCTACGGAATTCAAGCTTGCCGTCGATCAAGGCGAACAGCGTATGGTCCCGGCCGACGCCGACGTTGCGGCCGGCATGCCATTTGGTGCCGCGCTGACGCGCGATGATGTTGCCGGCGGTCACTTCTTCGCCGCCGAAAATCTTGATCCCCAACCGCCGACCGGCCGAATCGCGGCCGTTGCGCGAGGATCCTCCTGCTTTCTTGTGAGCCATCGGCTCTTCTCCAAACCTTTGTTGTCTAATCTCTACCTCGGATTCGTGACAAAAGCATCACCGCTCCGGATCATTTCTTTGTCTTTTCCTTGACTGGCTTTTTGGCCCTGGCCGCGGGCGCTTTGGCTTTCGGCTTTTCCACCTTTGCCGCGGGTTCCGACGCGGTCCCAGCGGCCGCCGTTACGGGCGCGGATGGCTCCGCCGCCGGCTCGTTCACCGCCGCAGACGCCGGCGTCCGTTCCGTCTTCGGCTTTGCCGTTTCGCTTGGCTTGTTGCCGTCGGTGAGAATTTCGGTGATGCGCAGCAGCGTGAATTCCTGGCGATGGCCGCGCTTGCGCCGCGAATTTTTCCGCCGGCGCTTTTTGAAGGCGATGATTTTCGGGCCGCGTGCCTGATCGAGCACCTCAGCCGCCACAATGGCGCCGGCGATCGCGGGCGCGCCGAGCGTCACGCTATCGCCGCCCACGACCAATACTTCGCCGAACTCGACGATCTCGCCCGGCTCGCCCTTGATCTTGTCGACCTTGAGCACGTCGTCGGCGGCGACGCGATATTGCTTGCCGCCCGTTTTGAAGACCGCGAACATCTTTTTCCCCGTGTTCGACTCCCCCTCCCTACCCTCCTCCGCTTGCGGGGGAGGGTAGGGAAGGGGATTTTTGTCCGGACCGGCTTTTTCCAGTCGATGCTGTTGATGGTTAACGGCGCGATGACGGGCTTTGGGCCGCACCCAAGCTGCGCCGGACCGGCGCCCTTATGGCGGGCCCGTAAGTCTCTGTCAAGAAACGCAAAGCACGTCCCGCAAGGTTTCCGGGCTCGGCGAAATAAAGCGGCGGTCGTTAGTGTTACCACAATTGCGGCGACGTGCCGCTGCCGGGCAGCGGCTATAGGCTTGGAAGCCCTCGCGGAATCCGCAATCGTGGGCTCCGGCACGATCGCCTGTCGAGGCCGGCGCAAGCGGTAGCGGACGGGACGGAGAAAACCGCAATGAAAATGCTGTCGCGCCGCGCATTGCTCGCCGTCGCGCTCCCGGCACTGCCGGCGCTGGCGGCAACGGTGGCGCGCGCGCAGGAGCCCGCCGATTACCCGACCCATCCGGTTACATTTGTCGTGCCGTTTGCGCGAGGCGGCGGCACCGACATCCTGGCGCATCTGCTTGGTGGAAAACTGCAGGAGCAGCTCGGTCAGCCCTTTGAGGTCCAGAACCGCCCGGGCGAGGGCACGGTGATCGCGACCAACTTCGTGGCGAAATCGCCGCCGGACGGCTACACGATCATGATGGCGGTCTCCACGCTGGCGATCGACGCGACGCTCTACAAGAAGCTGCCCTACAATCCGGTCAAGGATCTGGCCTTGGTTGCGCTGATTGCCTCGGTGCCATTCGTGCTGGTCGTCGACCCTTCGCTGCCGGTGCACAGCGTCGACGATCTCATCAAGCTCGCCAAGCAAAGGCCATTGAGCTTCGGTTCCGGCGGGATCGGTGCATTCCACCATCTGGCCGGCGAACTTTTCGCCAGCATGACCGGCATCAAGCTGACGCACGTGCCCTACCGCGGCACGGTGCCGGCGCTCAACGACCTGGTCGGCGGATATATCCAGCTCATGTTCACCGATTTCGGTCCCGCGCAGGCGCTGATCGCGGCCGGAAAGCTGCGGCCGCTGGCGGTAACGACCACAACGCGCCTGGCCGCGCTGCCCGACGTTCCGCCGCTCGCCGAAGCCGGCGTGCCGGGCTTCGACCTGGCCGCATGGCAAGGTGTGATCGCACCGGCGCAAACGCCGAGCGACATTCTCGCCAAGCTCAACACGCAGCTCAACGCCATGGTGGCCATGCCCGACGTACGCGGACGCCTGAACGACCTCGGCATGAATCCGATCGGCAAAGGCACCCCGGACGAGCTCGCTTCCTTCCTGCGGGCCGAAATCGTGCGTTGGGGAAAAATCGTCGAGGCGGCAGGAATCGCCAAATCCGAGTGATCTTTTCGTACTATGTCATCATCCGCCAACGGGATTCCTTGCAGTGCCGCCATTTACGCACAACGGGATCGACCGCCAACTTCCCGCCGGCGATGAAATTTTTCTCGATCATGTCGGCCACTTCGTGCGCTCGGCCGAGGCCGCGAGCCGCGCGCTCGAACGTGCGGGATTTGCGCCGACGCCGGCCTCGATCCAGGTCGATCCCGAAGTCGCGGTGGGCACGCGCCTGACCGGCACCGGCAACGTCACCGCGATGTTCGGCCGCGGTTATATCGAGGTCCTGTTCAAGACCGCCGATACCGTGCTCGGCCGCGAGTTCGATGCGGCGCTCACACGCTATGCCGGCGTTCATCTCGCGGCCTTTGCGGTTGCGGATGCGCGAGGAGCGCATGAGCGGCTCGCCGCCAGCGGCTTCCGCGTCCGGCCCCTCACAAAGATGCAGCGCCCGGTCGCGACTGAAGCCGGCGACGACGTTGCGGCGTTCACCATCGCGCGCGTCGAGCCCGATGCGATGCCCGAGGGACGCATTCAGATGCTGACGCATCATAGCGAACGGACGGTGTGGCAGACGCGATGGCTGTCGCATCCGAATTCCGCCAGCGGACTGATCGACGTGATTATTGCCGTCCCGGATGTCGAGGAAGCGGCCGCGCGCTTTGCGCGCTATACCGGGCGCGCGGCAACGCGGCTGTCTGGCAGCGCGATGCTGCATCTCAACCGCGGCGGCGTGCTCCTTGCCACCCATGACGCGTTGACCGAGCTATTGCCCGAAGTCGCAATAACGACGCTGCCCTTTATCGCCGGCTACGCGGTCGGTGTCCGATCGCTGGCAGCGGTGGAGACCGTGTTGGAAAGCGGGGGCCTCGAATGGCGCGCCTTCGAGGAAGGAATCGCTGCATGCTTCCCGGCCGAACTCGGCGAAGGCGCGTGGTTTTTCGTCGAACGCGCCCCGGCGCTGCCGTGGCGGCGGTGACGGGCCGGCCTATTCGGCGGCGACCTTCTCGCTTTCGGCCGGGACGACTTCCTTCACCGCGCCGCGCCAACCGTTGTGCGTCAGGTCGAAGATGATGCCGTTCGGGTCCTTGTATTTGACCTCGTAGAAAGCATGCGGATTGTCCTCGGGTCCCCCGCTGAAATAGGTAGCGCCGGCGTCGGTCGCCTTCTTGGCGGTCTCCTCGAGATTGTCGACCCACATGCCGAAATGCACCAGGCCGTGATAGCCCTTGCGGAAGCCGGGAACTTCGCCGTCGTATTTGAGCAGCGCGACGTTGATTGTCCCGTCCGAGACGTAGCAGCCGATGCCGGCTTTGCCGACGACCGTCATGCCGAAGGCTTCCTCGAAGAACTTTGCCGCTTTGTCCGGGTCGGGAACTGAGAGCGCAATGTGGCGAAGCCGTGCAGCCATGGAAAGCCTCCATTGGGGCGAATAGTTTAGGTGGACGCCAGATTGGGCGGGAGCATCTGCCGGCCCCATTAAGGCGTCAAGCGCCCGTGCGATTCATCTACTGCGGCTTGATGCTGGCGCCGGCGACGACCTCACGCCACTTCTTCAGGCCGGCGCCAATGCGGTCGGCGAACTGCAAGCGTCATGCGCCGCATGATGCGTCTCCAATAGCGCTTAGGCGATGGCATCGGCTTCCCGCAGACTCTCGAACAAAGCTGTGCGCAACAAAAATTTCCGCGCCAACGCCGGATTCTCCGCGGTCCGGCGCAGCTCATCGTGATTACGCCTTCGCACCACCGGATCCTGTTCGGCCAAAAGGCGCTTGTTGCGGATCGTCTGCGCCTGCGTGTGCGCGATGGCAACGTGGCGGCGCTGCCGCTCATAGCGGTCGAGCACGTCCTCGCCGGCCTCGTTGCGCGCAATGGCGATGAGCTTGTCGGCGAGATTGATGGCGTCATGGACGCCGCTGTTCATGCCCATGGCCCCGATCGGGCTGTTCACGTGCGCCGAATCGCCGGCCAGGATGGCGCGGCCGACGCGAAATTTTTGCGCGACGCGCTGGTGCACGACATAAAGATTGCTGCCGACGATGTCGAACGGCTTTCCGGTCGGCAGGAAGCGCTGCAACCGCGTCTGCAATGCTTTCGGCCGCATCAGCGCATGTTCGTCCGCCTTCGGATCGGTCGGAAAGTGCACGCGCCAGCGGTCGGGCGGACCTTTCCAATGGAATAGGTTCGACCATTCGGTGGGATCGGAAATGTAATTGCGGTCGGCGTAGCCGTGCTTCTTGAAATCGTACGCCACTTCGATGTTGAGCGTGCGGTCGTCGTAAGTAAAACCCTCGAACGCGATGCCCAGCTCCTTCCGCACGATGCTGCGCGCGCCCTCGCCGCTGACAATGTAACGGCCCTCGATCGCTTCCTCATCGCCGGCGGGATCGATGACGCGCGCGATGACGCCGTCGGCGTCCTGCGCGAAGGAGACGAATTCGGTGTCAAGGCGCAGATCGATATTGGCATGCGTCTTGGCCATCTTCAGCGCTTCTTCGACGATCTTGATGCGCTCGCATTGCAGCACGTAGGGAAAGCGCGTGTCGTTTTTCAGACAGGAGTGATCGAAAGCGGCGATGAGCTTGCCCTCGTGCCGGTCCCAGTAATGAAACACCGGCGCGACGATACCGCGCGGCTCGAGCTTTTTGTAGAGCCCGATGCGCTCGTACATTTCCAGCGTTGCGGGATGGTTGGTTCCCGCGCGCGGCACTTGTTCGAGGAAATTGTCGTCGCCCAAGGTTTCGACGAGGCAGACTTTCATATCGGCTTGCGCCAGCGCCAGCGATAAACAGAGGCCGACCGGCCCGGCGCCGATGACAACGATGCGATCTGGGTAGGTGGGCATTGCGCTCGGCCAACTCAACCTCGTTTCCCAGGCGCAGTGCAGCACGAAGCGAAGCGAAGCGAAGTGATGCGCTGCAGAACCGGGATCGTTACAAACTCCCGGTTTGGGACGATCCCGGATCAGCGGTGCACCGCCATAGCGCGTCGAAGACGCGCGTAAACGCGCTAATGGCGCTGCACCGCGTCCGGGAAACGCGGCTTAGCTCTACGCCTTCGCGACGACTTCCTTGGTCGCGCCGGCCCAGCCGTGATGGGTGAGATCGAAGACGACGCCGTTCGGATCGCGATACTTCGCCTCGTAAAAGGAGTTGGGCGAAGTCGGCCGTCCGGCGAGATACGTGCCGCCCGCCTCGGTGACCTTCTTATCCGCCTCGTCGAGATCGTCGACCCACATGCCGAAATGGTAAAGGCCGGGCTTCTCGTCGCCTTCGGTCTTGAGCAGCGCGACGTTCATCACGCCGTCCGACATATAGACGCCGCGGCGCGCGGTGCCGGCGCGCGTCATGCCGAAGGCGTTTTCGAAAAATTTGGCCGCCTGTTCCGGATCGGGCGCGATGATGGCGATGTGGCGAAGTCTGGAGGCCATGCTACTTCTCCATTTCTGCTTCTTGGCTTAATTCGCGCACAATAATAACCGATACGCTGTTTGCAAAGCCCGCGCATTTGCGGATGATGGCGCCGACCCTAGCACCGCGAGCACTTCTCCATGCCCCGCGCCGCCAATGCAACCGAATATGACTTCGTCATCGTGGGCGCGGGCTCCTCCGGCTGCACGCTGGCGAACCGGCTCTCCGAGGATGCGCGCGTCCTTGTGCTCGAAGCCGGCGGCTGGGACCGCGATCCGTGGATTCACATTCCGCTCGGCTGGGGCCGCATGCTCAACCGGCGCATGCACGACTGGATGTACTTTTCCGAGCCCGAGCCGGCGATGAACGGAAGGCGGATCGAATGCGCCCGCGGCAAGGTGATCGGCGGCTCGTCGTCGATCAACGCCATGGCCTATGTGCGCGGCCATCGCGGCGACTACGACCGCTGGGCCGCCAGCGGCCTCGACCGATGGTCGTACGCGCACGTGCTGCCCTATTTCCAGCGCCAGGAATCCTGGGAAGGCGGCGCCAGCCAATATCGCGGCGGCGACGGCCCGCTGACGACGCAGTTGACGCGCTTCGCCGATCCGCTGGTCGAGGCCTACGCGGAGGCCGGCGCCGTTGCCGGCCATCCCTGGACCGGCGACTACAACGGCCGCAAGCAAGAGGGTTTCAGCCGCTGGCAGACCACGATCCGCGACGGCCGCCGCTGCAGCGCGGCACGCGCCTATCTGAAGCCGGCGATGGCGCGGAACAATCTGCGCGTCGAAGTGGGCGCGCTGGTGAGCCGCGTGCTCATTGAGCGCGACCGCGCCGTTGGCGTCGATTTTGTTTCCCGGGGCGGCGAGACCGTTCGCGTTCACGCCACGCGCGAGGTTATTCTGGCCGGCGGCGTGATCAATTCGCCGCAAGTGCTGATGCTGTCGGGCATCGGCGATCCGGCCGAACTTCGCGCCCACGGCATCGACGTGAAAGTGCCGCTCGCCGCAGTGGGCAAGAATTTACAGGATCATCTTTCCGCCGGATTGATCTATGCGCGCAAGGAGCCGGGGAAATTCCATCGGGCGATGCGGCTCGACCGCATCGCGCGCGAACTGGTCAAGGCCTATTTGTTCGGCACCGGCTTCGCCAGCGACGTGCCGGGCGGCATCGTCGCGTTTCTCAAGACCGAGGCGGGCGTAAAACTGCCCGACATACAATTTTTGTTCAATGCCGGATCGATGGCGGCGAAACCTTATCTGCCGCCGTTCCTGCCGGCCTTCCCCGACACCTTCGGCTGCCGGGTGGCGCTGCTGCGGCCGCAAAGCCGCGGCCGCGTCGAGCTTGCGTCCGCCGATCCGCGTATGCCGCCGCGCATCCGGCAGAACTTTCTCAGCGTGGAGGACGATCTGAAAATCCTGCGCGCCGGAATGCGCATGGCGCGCGAAGTCGGCCGGCAGACGCCACTGGCGCCGTTCGTCGGTGCCGAACTGACGCCGCTCAACTCCGACGCCGAGATCGACGCCCACATCCGCGCGACCGGCATCACCGTCCATCACCCGGCCGGCACCTGCCGCATGGGCGCCGATGAGCAGTCGGCGGTCGACCCGGAGCTGCGCGTACGCGGCGTCGAAGCTTTGCGCGTGGTCGACGCCTCGGTGATGCCGGACCTGGTCGGCGGCAACATCAATGCACCGGTGATCATGATCGCCGAAAAGGCCGCCGACATGATCCGCGGCCGGACGGCGCCGCCGCCGAGCAATGCGTGATATAAGCGCAAAAGCGAGCGGAGACTTTCATTGCACACGCCGGCGAACATCGAAACATCCTGGCCGAATACGATCCACGCACACTTCCAGCGCGTGGGCATCCGCCAGGTCGGCTACGTACCGGACGCCGGCCACAGCCGGCTCATCGCGCTCTGCCAGGCCGATCCGGACATCGCCGACGTGGTGCTGACCACCGAGGAGGAGGGCGTCGGCCTTGTCGCCGGGGCGGCGCTCGGCGGCCAGCGCGCGGCTTTGTTGATGCAATCAAGCGGCGTCGGCAACTGCATCAACATGTTTTCGCTCTTTCGCAATTGCGGCTTCGGCTGCATCGTGCTGGTGACGATGCGCGGCGAGTTCGGTGAATTCAATCCGTGGCAGGTGCCGATGGGCTCGATCACCGAAGACGTGCTGCGGCTTGCGGGCTTTCTCACCTACCGGGTCGAAATCGCGGATGAAGTCGATGAGATCGTCGGCGCCGGCTGCGATATGGCGTTCGACGGCAATCTCCAAGTTGCGATTTTGCTCTCGCAGCGGCTGATCGGCCGCAAGCAATGGACGCGATAAGGATAAAAGAATGCTCGACCGGCGCGAATTCGTGCGGCGCTTGCTGAACGACCGGGGCAACCTGCTCGTCGTCAGCGGGCTCGGCTCGGCGACCTACGATGTCGCCGCGGCCGGCGATCATCCGCTCAATTTTTATCTCTGGGGCGCCATGGGCGGCACCGCGATGATCGGACTTGGCCTCGCCCTGGCGCGGCCGCAAAACCGCGTCGCCGTGCTCACCGGCGACGGCGACATGTTGATGGGCCTCGGCAGCCTCGCCACCATCGGCGTCAAGCAGCCGAAAAACCTCGCCATCGTCGTGCTCGACAACGCCCGTTACGGCGAGACCGGCATGCAGGCGAGCGCCACGCAAGCGGGCATCGATCTCGTCGCCGTGGCGCTGGCCTGCCGGTTTCCGCACGCACGCGCCGTCGCGCAGATCGAAGAGGCCGCCAATGTCCGCAAGCTCCTCCACGCTGGCGAAGGGCCGATCCTCGTGAGTGCTCGCATCGACGCCGAGGACGTACCGCGCGTGCTGCCACTGCGCGACGGACACGCAATCAAGCAGCGGTTTATCGAGGCGCTGAATTCCGCCTGACAAGGTCACGGCATCTGCGGCAAGTTCGATTCCGACTTGGCCAGCGTGCGGCGCAACGCGGCAAGGTCGATCTCACGGCCGGTAAAAATCCGAAAGCAATCGACGGCTTGATGAAGGTGCAGCTCGTATCCGCTCATGACTGACAGGCCGGCAGCGCGCGCGGCGACCAGGAATGGCGTGTCGATCGGCGTGTAGACGGCATCGAACGCCCAACGGCGCTTGCCGAGAGCCGTGTTGGGAAAGGCGCTGCCGCCATAGCCGACCATGCCCATCGGCGTACAGTTGACGAGGCCATCGGTGCCCTCGCACGCCTGCTCGACCGATCGCGCGAGTTGTACCTCGAGAGCCGGGTGAGGTGCCGCCAGCGCTTGCGCCAAATGTTCGGCCTTTGCTGGATCGGTGTCGAACAGGCGGAGCGCTTTGGCGCCGACGCTTGCAAGCGCAAATCCGATCGCCTTGCCAACACCGCCGCATCCCGCCATGGCGACGATCCCCGGCGCAACCGGGCCGAAACAGCCGCGATAGGCTGCGACAAATCCCGAATAATCGGTATTGGCGCCGATCGCGTCCGGCCCGTCGAACACGACGGTATTGCAGGCGGCAATCGCGCGGACATTCGGATCGCCGATCCTGATCCGCGACATAACGGTCTCTTTGTACGGGTACGTGATGTTCAGCCCGCGATAGCCGTTGCGGCGGGCGCGATTGAACACGCCGTCGAAATCGAGCTTAAGCTCGCGCGGCACCAAAAGATCGTAGCTCACGTCGAGCCCGCACATCTGGCCGGCAAGGCGGTGGAACGCAGGCGAGCGCGACGCCGCGATGTTGTCGCCGATCAGACCAAGGCGAATGGTTGGCAAGCAGCGACCCCCGCGAGCTGACGTGAAGTCCTACGCCGCCGCCTTCGCCGCCAGCTTCACCGCCTCGATGATCTCCGGATAGGCCGCGCAGCGGCAGAGGTTGCCGGAGAGATAATAGCGGATGTCGTCGTCGCTCGGGTTCGGGTGCACTTTCAGCAATTGATGCGCCATGAGGATAAAGCCCGGCGTGCAGAAGCCGCACTGGAACGCGCCGGCGTCGATGAAGGCCTGCTGCACCGGCGACAGCGTGCCGTCGGCGTCGAGATGCTCGACCGTGGTGACGGCCTTGCCGTCGACCCACACTCCGAAATAAAGGCAGCCGGACACCGCCATGTCGTCGACCAGGACGGTGCAGCAGCCGCACAGTCCCTGCCCGCAGCTTTCGCGGGCGCCGAACAGATCGAACCGCTGCAACAGCTCGACCAGGTTGCGATGCGGCTCGATGTCGGTCGAGACCTGCTGGCCGTTGAGCGTGAAGTTGATGGTTTTCATCCTACCGACTTTCTTTGATGATAAATTTGCGCCGCAAGCCGTCATTGCGAGGAGCGTAGCGACGAAGCAATCCAGCATTCGCGCCCCCGGACTGGATTGCTTCGCTTCGCTCGCAATGACGATCGAGCGGTTTCCCGCGATCTGCGGAGCGGGTCATCATTCCTCCTCCAGCGGGCGGCCCGCTTGCTTGCGCAGCGCGCGGAAGACCGCCTCGGCGGTGATCGGCAGTTCGGCGATGCGGACGCCGACGGCGTCGTGGACGGCGTTGGCGATCGCCGGCGAAACGCCGAAAGTGCCGGATTCTCCAAGGCCCTTGGCGCCGAATGGGCCGGAATGCTGCTCGGCCTCGACCAGCTCGTTCTCCATCGGCGGTATGTCGCGAATGCCTGGAATTTTGTAGTCGGCGAGCGAGGCATTGGTCACTTGGCCGCCGTCGAGCTGCATGATTTCGGAGAGCGTGAAGCCGAGCTGCATGATGGCGGCGCCGGAAAGCTGCGTGCGCGCCACGGCGGGGTTGATCGGCCGGCCGCAATCAGCGGCGTTGACGAGTTTTTCCACGCGCACCGCGCCAGTCTCGGTATCGACCGCGACCTCGGCGCCGGCGCCGCCGATCATCCAGAACGGCGTGACGTTGTCCGACAGGCCGGTCTGCGCATCGGGCGATTTGTAGGTCGGGATGAAACTCGCCGCGCCGATTACGTTGCCGGCCTGCATGCCGTAGCGTTTCTTGAAAATCTCCGCCGGCGGATAATTGGTGCCTTCGGGCAGGCCCGCTTCGGCGGCGAGCGCGCGCAGTTTTACGCGTGCGTCCTCGGCCGCGAGCCGCACAGCATTACCCATGTGAAACAGCGAGCGCGAGCCGAGCGTGCCCATATCGTACGGCGTCACGTCGGTGTCGGGCTGGACGACACGCACGTGCTCGGCATCGAGGTCCAAAACCTCGGCGACGATCTGCGCGTATGCGGTGTCCGAGCCTTGGCCCATGTCGACGGTGCTGGTGTACAGCGTGGTAGAGCCATCGGCGGAGACGTTGACGATGGCAACCGACGTGGTCGGCGAAATCGAGGCCTTGAAACCGATGGCGATGCCGCGGCCGCGGCGGATCGTGCCGGAGCCGCGATCGAATTTTTCCTGTTTTTGGCTCCAGCCCATGCGCGCAGCGATGGCGTCGAGCACTTCGGCGATGGCGGCATCCTGCATGGCGGTGCCGCTCGCCTGCGGTCGTCCGTCGCGCAAGACATTTTTGCGCCGAAACTCGACCGGATCGAGGTCAAGCTCGCGCGCGATCAGGTCGGTATGGCTTTCATAGGCCCACACGAGCTGCGGAATGCCGAAGCCGCGCAGCGCGCCGGCCGGCGTGCGGTTGGTGTAGACCTCGTAGGAATCGATGCTGATGTTTTCGATATCGTAGGGCCCGGGCGAGGTGAAGCCGGATTTCTGCGTCACCCGAGGGCCGATATCCGCGTAGGCGCCGCCATTCCAGAAAATCTCGCAGGCGCGAGCCAGCACGCGTCCGTCCTTGCCGACGCCGCTCTTGATGCGGAACGTCGTCGGATGCTTGGTGATCACGTAAAACTGCTCTTCCATGGTCAGCGCGAGCTTCACCGGCCGGCGCACGATAAGCGCCAGCGCCGCGACCAACGCTTCGAGCTTGACGTAAACCTTGGCGCCGAAGCCGCCGCCGAGATACGGCACCTTCACGCGCACGCGGTTCTCCGGCCAGCCGAGCAGACGCGCGATCTCGGTGCGCACGAACGACGGCGTCTGGTTCGACGTGTGGATGACGAGCGCGTTGTCGCCCGGATCGGCGACGGCCACGAACGGCTCGAACGCCAGGTGCAGGCATTGCTGCGTCTTAAAAGTGTGCTCGATCACGCGCTCGGCGCGCGCGAAGGCGGCGTCCGCGTCGCCGCGCCGCAAATGATAATCGAGCGCGACGTTGGTGCCGGTGCGGCCCTTCAGATGTTTCAGATCGGCGAAAGTGCCGGCGGGCTTGAGCACGTCGTGCACGACAATGTCCGGCTGCATCGCCGCGACCTCGTCGTAGACCGCCGGCAGTTCTTCGTATTCGGCGGCGATCAATTGCGCGGCTTGCTCGGCGACGTGCGGGTCGCTCGCCAGCACCACGGCCACCGGTTCGCCGACGTGCCGCACCTTGTCGAGCGCCAGGATCGGCTGGTCGTGAAAGGCCGGCCCGTAATAGGGCTCCGGGATCAGCTTGCGAATATCTTCGCCGGTCACGACGCGATGTACGCCCGCGACCGCGCGCGCCGCGTGCGTATCGATGTTGCGGATGCGCCCATGCGGCACCGTCGCCCGAAACACCTTGCCGTAAAGCATGCCGGGCAGGCGCAGGTTGTGCGTATATTCGGCGCGGCCGGTCACCTTGGCGCGCGCTTCGAGGCGCGGGATGGCTCGCCCGACTTGGTTCATCGTCGCACCTACTGCGCGCGCTCGTCCAAGGCCTGGCGGATGGCGCGGCGCAGATAAACCCGCAGCAGCTCTCTCTTATACGGAGCCGAGCCGTGGGCATCGGAAAGGATCTCCGCCTCGTCGGCCGCCGCGTCGCCGGCGCGCCGCAGCACCGCATCGTCGGGCGCCGCGCCGCGCAGCACCTTCTCAGCCGCCGCCATGCGGGTGACTTTCTCGGTCGCGGCGCTGACGACGACGATCGGATCGTGGACCGCGCCGTCATGAAGCGCGAACGTGACTGCAACGCCGAGCGCGGGCCAGTCGTCGGCGGTGCGCGAGGTGACTTTCATATAGGCGGCCTTGCGTGCATTTAACGCAGGTACCGTCACAGCAGTAACGAGTTCGTTCTTCTCCAGAACGGTCTCGTAATAGCCGGCATAAAGCTCTTCGAGCGGCATTTCGCGGTTCCCATTCGGACCGCTGATCGAGACGCGAGCGCCAAGCGCGGACAACACCGGCGGCAAATCCATGTGCGGATCGCCGTGCGCCAGTGCGCCGCCCACGCGCGCCACGTTGCGCACGCGCACGTTCGACAGTGTGCGCATCGCCCGCTTGAGCACCGGCAGCCGTGTCGTAACGTTCGCGTCGTGCTCGACTTCGCTCAGCGTCGCCATGGCGCCGATGCGCAAATCGCCGTTGCCGGCGAGCGTGATGCGCGCGTAATCCGGCTCGATGCGGTGCAAGCAGACGAGTCGAGTCGGCTGGAACACGCCCGCCTTCATCATCAGCATCAGCGCGGTGCCGCCCGCGACGGGGCGGATCGTCGGCTCCTGCGGATCGAGCAGCGACAACGCTTCCTGCAGCGAAGTCGGCTCCATCATCTCAAACGGAATCATCGGGAATGTTCCACCCTCTACTTCGTCATACTCAGCACATGCTCGGCGATTTCGGCGCGCGTGCCGACCCAGATATCCGGCGATGACATCGCCTGCGCAACGATCTTCTCGTAGAAATGCGCGCCGCGATGATGGCCGAAAATATGGGCATGGCCGGTGACATCGATGATGCGAAGCTCGTCGCCGCCTGCGCGCGCGATGTCGATCGCCTCGTTGAACGATTCAAGCATCATGCGCGGCGGATGTCCGTATTTCATCGAGGGCATGTCGTTGACGTCGTAGGACAGCGGAATGGCAACGATCCGCTTGTTGCCGTGGCCGGCGACGTAAGGCAGATCGGTGTCGAACACGTCGCCATACCAGCGGTAGCCGGCATCGGCCAGGAGTTTCGGCGTGGACAACTTCGAAGTGCCGCGCGGCGAAAGCCAGCCGACGACTTTTTGACCTGACGCCTGTTCGAGGAGAGCGGTGCAGCGTTCGATGTTCTTGCGCTCGTCCTCGTCGGAAAGCAGCGCCGGAATCACGTCCATCGCGTAGGAATGCGAAAGCACCTCGTGGCCGTTTTCGGCAATGGCCTTGACGGTCGCAGGCGCGCGCTCCGCGACAATCGCGTTGACCATGACGCTTGCCTTGGCGCCGTGGCGCGCGAAGCCATCCAGCAGCCGGTGGATGCCGGCCTCGACCCCATAAGCGGCCCAGGAAATCGCCATGGTGTCGAGCACGCCGGCCGGCAGCGGATTGCCCATGGGGCTGATGCCGGGCGCCTTGCCGTCCGACCAAGCCTCAAGGCAGACGTTGAACACGACGGCGATGCGCTTGCCGTTTGGCCATACCCAGCCGGGCTGTTTTCTCATTCGCGGCTCCGCAGGCAAACTTGTCCCGCATCGCACGGGCACCGCCGGAGCCAAGGTTTAATCACATTCGGGATCGCCGCGTCGAGACCGTCGATTCTTACTACGCGATGCGCGGGCGCGGGCTCATCGACCAAGCGCCGCCGAGCACCATAAGGGCGAGCACAGCCGGAGCGATGGCAAGCCAGACGCTGGCGGTCGCGACTGCCGCAGCAGCCGCCCACCCAATCGAGGAAAAGGCCTCCGCGAATGTTGCCAAGCGTGAAGAGACCTGACGGCGGCGAAACTGGCTGCGCTTGGCTTGGCCGCGGAACCAGAACTGCACGGCAGTCGCCGCCGCGGCGGCGATGACGATACCGCCGCCGGCGACCAGTGCGTGCCAGGGCGAGGCCACGGCGAGCACCGCGACGAGCGGCAAGAAAACGACGGCGACGACGCCGAGCACCGCCTCGATTTTTGCCCGCAGGATGCATCGAGGCCGAACCGGCGCCGTGGCGACGAGGTCGGGCGCGTCCTCGCCGGAGATCGCAAGCCAAGCGAGGCCGCCGGCAAGCTGCCCCGCCGCCATGACCAGCACCGGCACCACGAGTTGCAGCGCCCCATTGCCGCGGTCGAAGCTGCGCCACAGCATCAGTGCCGGCGGGACCAGATAGAGCATCTGCATAAGCGACTGCGACATCAGCCAAGGATCGCGGCGGAGCAGGATCCATTCCTTGCGGCGCAGCGCGCCCCGCGGCGAGGTTCTTCCGCGAAAGGCGTCCCGCCGCGCACGGACGACGCTAGAATGGCCGGCGCCCGCAGCGGCGATGGCGTACTCGCCGAAGCGCGGCGCAACGAACGCGATGGCGGCGCCAAGCAACGCCAAGCTCGTGGCGAGGACGCCGAAAAGGGCCAATCCGTCGCCGAGCGCGGCGCGCGCCGGCCACCACAATAGGCTGCCTATGCCGGGCGCGAGCGCCAGCAACGTGCCCGACTGCAACACCGCAACGCGCGAGATCGTCCCGTAGGACAGGATCGCGGCGACTTGCAGGCCGATGACAAAGGCGGCGCCGATCAGCGCGGCGACAACTTGCGCCACAAAGCGCGTGCGCTTGGCGCCGAGCACGCGGAACAGCGCCACCGTCAGGCCGACCGCCAGCGCCGTCGCTGCGGCCCCCATCGCCACGATCAGTCCGTAAGCGCCGAGCCAGCGCCAGCCGCCGCGGGCGATCAGCACATCGATGAACGGCGCCGCAAGCGGCAGAGCCATCATTGTCGTCCCCAGTGCGACGGTGGCGATGCGAACGCCGAACAGCTTGTTGGCATCCGCCGGCGAAGCGAGGATCAGATCGAGATCGGAGCGCGTGTAGAAGGCGCGGGTGATCGATTCCATCGCCTGCGAGATCATCAGCATCCAGGACAACAGCACGCTTCCGGTGATCGCGAGCAGGGTCTGCTTGTCGATCGCGGCGGCGGCATAGCGGCCGACCATCCAATAGGCGACAAAGTGCATGAAGAGGATAAAGGCAATAACACCGATAGCGACCTTACGCAGCCGCTCGCGCCGGCCGGCGGCGATCATCGCGAGCCAATCGCGCCAGGCAAGCCGCGACTCGTGCTGCGCGAACCAGAAAGCGGTGCCGGCCGCAGCGCTCATGCCGCTTGCGCTTGTTCGGCCACGAGCGCGAGGAACGTATCTTCGAGGCTGCCGCCGTCGTGCGCGCCCGCATCCGCTTCGGTGCCGGCCTGCAGCCGCAGCTCTTCGAGCGTGCCCTCGGCAATGAGCTTGCCGTGGGCGATGATGCCGATGCGGTCCGCCATACGCTCGGCGACCTCAAGAATGTGCGTGGTCATGACGATGGTGCCGCCGGCGCGCGTGCGCTCGCGCAACACGGTTTTGACCTGGCGCGCGGAGCCGGCGTCGAGGCCGGTGAGCGGCTCGTCCAAAATGATCACCCGCGGCTCGTGAATGAGCGCGCCGGCGAGCGCCACTTTCTGCCGCATGCCTTTGGAGAAGCTCTCGCAGCGCTCGTCGGCGTGCGGCGCAAGCCCAAGCCAAGTTAAAAGCTCGCAGCCACGCGCCGCGGCGAGCGCCGGTTCCACGCCCCACAATCCAGCGACGAATGCCAGATATTCGCGCGGCGTGAGCTTGTCGTAAATCATCGGCTCGTCGGAAATCCACGCCACGATCCGCTTCGCCGCGACCGGATCGGCGAGCGCATCGATGCCGCCCACGCGGATCGTGCCGGCGTCGGGGCGCAAGAGCCCGGCGATCATCCGCAGCGTCGTCGTCTTGCCGGCGCCGTTGGGGCCGACCAGAGCGTAAAACTCCCCGGCGCGCACCGTCAACTCGAGCCCATCGACGGCGGGGCGGTCGAAGCGCTTGACGAGGCCGTGAATTTCAAGGGCGAATGGGGCGAATGAAACCACTGTCCGCGATCCGTCATCCAGAAAGTGCGAGTAAAGCGAGCCTCGAAGGATGTGGCCGAGGCGCCAATCGAAGCTACTGGAGAGAGGTTTCGGGGCGGTGAATCGGCTGCCGCATTTTAGCGGCGAACGGTTAAAACGTAATGCGTGCCACGCACGCTCCGCTATTGCGTCCCACGGGCTGGGCTGCTGAACCCGAACACTCCAAAGAAAACCTTGCGTGCGTCCTTCAGCCAGACGGGGTCAGCATCGCCAATGCGCCCGGCGATGATGTCCTTGTTGATCGTGGCTATCTTGTCGAAACGCACCAATGACGGCACCTTGAGCCCGGTTCCAGCCGTCGGCGTAATCGCCATGGCATCGGGATCGTTACGAGGGATCGAGGTAATGTAGGCGACTATGATATCTGTCCGCCGGTCGTTATCGGTGGAAATGACCAGCGCGGGGCGGCGCTTGGCAGCGGTCAAGTCGGTGAAGGGGAAATCGGTTAGGACGATTGCCCCAAAAGGAATTCCAGTCACGAGCGGAAGCGCTCGACCAGGTCGGCATCGCTATACAGATCGGGCTCTTCGGCCAACCAGTCGAACGCACCTCCCGCGGCATTGATCGCCGTAAGAGACGGCTCTTCCGCCTCGATACTTTCGACAACGACACGCAATCGTTGACGCGCCGGTATGCCGCGCCGCCGCAATTCGTCCGTCACCTTTCCGGCCTCGATGTCGTTCAGAACCTGTCTCATGACGCTAAATTTAGTCGCCCGCATGTGCGGCGGCAATGGGGTTTGCAAGCTCCCTGCGGCTGCCGCAATTTTCGGAGTGCACTGGCATGCGGCCCGCCAACACGCCGGCGTCCTAATTTGGATTTTCTGGGCCGAGTCATTCGTCAATTGCGGCTTTGCAGGCGGCAATCGCGGATTCTCGGGTTCCTTGCACTTGTCCTCGCTCAACTACTCCAGTGCCGATGTTCGGGTAATAGGCCCAATGCCACACGCCTTCTCCCTTATCGTGAACGCCGTACTCACTCCCCCGATGAGGCAAAGCGTCTCCTATTCGTGTCATAGTGAAGACCCCGCTGGTGCCGCGATCATGCTCCGAGCGTAATGCGGTCGATCTCGGCGAGATCGGCCGGCGAGAGCGTCCAGCCGATTGCGGCGGCGTTCGCAACGACCTGCTCCGGCCTGGTGGCACCGGCGATGATGCTGGCAATGAACGGCCGGCTCGCGAGCCAGCCCATCGCCAGCTCAAGGAGCGTATGCCCGCGCGCGGCGGCGAAGGCGCCGAGCGCATCGACAATGCGCCAATTGCGCGCGTTGAGAACGCCGCCGGCACGCGGCGGGTTTTTGGCGAGGCGCGATCCGGGCGGCAAGGGCGCATTGCGTTTGTACTTGCCGGTCAACAAACCGCTGGCGAGGGGGAAGTAAGGCAACAGGCACAAGCCGTGCTTGCGCATGATTGCGAGGCGGTCCTTTTCCAGATCGCGCTCGAGCAGGCTGTACTCATCCTGGCAGCAGATGAACGAAACGAGACAGGCGCGGTCCGCAACTTGTTGCGCTTCCTCAAGCTGCACGGCCGAAAGATTGGAGCAGCCGATGAAGCAAATCTTGCCGGCTTTCACCAGGTCGTCTAGCGCGCCCAAGGTGTCCTCGATCGGCGTCTGCGCATCGGGCCGATGCAACTGATAGAGATCGATCCAGTCGGTCTGCAGCCGCCGCAAGCTCGCGTCGACCGCCTGCATGATGTAGCGCCGCGATGCGCCGTGACGCTTTCCCGAAGCATCCATCGGCAGGCCGAACTTGGTCGCCAGCACGACATTCTTGCGCCGCGGCCCGAGGATTTGTCCCAAACATTCCTCCGAGCCGCCCTTGTTGCCGTAGACGTCGGCGGTGTCGATCAGCGTGACGCCGAGATCGAGCGCCTTATCGACCACCAGACGCGACGCCGCCAAATCGATACGGCCGCCGAAATTGTTGGCGCCGAGCCCGACGAGAGAAACCTCCGGGCCCGTATTGCCGAGCTTGCGCTTCTGCATGCAAATTCCAGCAGCGGGAGATTTCACCCGCTGACGTTATAGGCGGCGAGCGCCGCCATGTTGACGAGCTGGGCGTCGTTGGCCGACAGCGGCACGATCTGCACGGAGCGGTCGAGGCCGACCAGCATGGGACCGATCACGGTGGCGCCGCCAAGCTCCATCAGCATCTTGGTCGAGATCGAGGCGGAGTGGAATGCCGGCATGATCAGCACATTGGCCGGCCCGGAGAGGCGGCAGAACGGATAAGCCTCGCGCAGCTCCATGTTCAGCGCCACGTCGGCCGCCATGTCGCCGTCGTATTCGAAATTGACGCGCTCGCGGTCGAGGAGCCGCACCGCTTCCTGCACGCGCTCGGAGCGTTCGCCGGAGGGATGGCCGAAGGTCGAGAAGGCGAGCAGCGCAAGCCGCGGCTCGTAGCCGAGCGAGCGCGCCACGCTCGCCGCCTCGATCGCGATTTCGGCGAGGTCGCGCGCGGTCGGCATTTCGGTCACCGCGGTGTCGGCAACCAGCACCGTGCGCCCGCGCGCGATCACCAGCGACGCGCCCATCACGCGATGGCCGGGTTTGGCATCGATGCAGCGGCGCACGTCCTCGAGCGCGACCGAAAAATTGCGGGTGACGCCGGTCACCATGGCGTCGGCATCGCCGAGCGCGACCATGCAGGAGGCGAAGTGATTGCGGTCCTGATTGACCAGGCGCTGGCAATCGCGCTGCAAAAAGCCGCGGCGCTGCAGCCGTTCGTAGAGATACGCGGCGTAGGCGGCGTTGCGTTTGGATAAAGCCGCATTGATGATCTCGATGCCGCTGCCCAGCTCGACGCCAAGCGCCTGCGCGGTCTCGCGCACCGGACCCTCGCGTCCGACCAGGAGCGCGCTGCCGAGTCCCTGATGCACGAAGCTCGCCGCCGCGCGGATCACCTGCTCCTCTTCGCCCTCGGCGAAGACGACGCGCCGCGGCCGCCGGCGCAATCGCTCGTAGACGCCGGTCAACACGCCGGCGATCGGATCGAGCCGGCTGCGCAATTGCTGCCGGTAGGTCTCCATGTCGGCGATCGGCCGCCGCGCGACTTTCGATTCCATCGCCGCCTTCGCCACCGCCGGCGGGATATCGGAAATCAGCCGCGGATCGAACGGCACCGGGATGATGTAATCGGGGCCGTATTTCGGCCGCGCGCCGTAGGCCGCGGCGACCTCGTCGGGGACGTCCTCGCGCGCCAAAGCGGCGAGCGCATGCGCCGCCGCGATCTTCATCTCCATGTTGATGGCGCGTGCGCGCACGTCGAGCGCGCCGCGGAAAATGTAGGGAAAGCCGAGCACGTTGTTGATCTGGTTGGGATAGTCGGAGCGGCCGGTGGCCATGATGGCGTCCGCGCGCACCGCGGCCACGTCCTCCACCGTGATTTCGGGATCGGGATTGGCCATGGCGAAGATGATCGGTTTGTCCGCCATGGATTTGACCATGGCCTGATTCATCGCGCCCTTCGCCGAGAGGCCGAAGAACACATCGGCGCCGGCCAAGGCCTCGGCGAGCGTGCGCGCCTTGGTCTTGGCCGCGAAGCCCGACTTCCACTGGTTCATGCCCTCGGTGCGGCCTTCGTAGATCACGCCCTTGGTGTCGCAGAGGATGAGATTTTCCGGGCGAAAACCGATCGCGCGAAGGAGCTCGAGACAGGCGATGCCGGCCGCGCCGGCGCCGTTGCAGACGAGCTTGGTCGTGGCGATCTCCCGGCCGGTCAGTTCGAGCGCGTTGATCAGCCCGGCTGCGGCGATGATGGCGGTGCCGTGCTGGTCGTCGTGAAAAACTGGAATGTCGAGCAGTTCGCGCAGCTTCTGCTCGATGATGAAGCACTCTGGAGCCCTGATGTCCTCCAGATTGATGCCGCCCCAGCCCTTGCCGAGAAACTTTACGCAATTGATGAACTCGTCCGCATCCTCGGTCGAAACTTCGAGATCGATGGAATCGATATCGGCGAAGCGTTTGAACAAAACCGCTTTGCCTTCCATCACCGGCTTGGCCGCCAGCGCGCCGCGATTGCCGAGGCCCAAAATGGCGGTGCCGTTGGTGATCACCGCGACGAAATTGCCTTTGGTCGTGTAGTCGAAGGCGCGCGTCTCGTCCTCGGCGATGGCCAAAACCGGCACGGCGACGCCCGGCGAATAGGCGAGCGAAAGGTCGCGCTGCGTCGCCATCGGTTTGGTGGCGACCACTTCGAGCTTGCCGGGCCGGCCCTGGCTGTGAAACAGGAGGGCTTCCTGGTCGGTGAAAGTCGGCCGCTTGGAGCGGCTGCCGTTCGTGCCGCCGTTTTTGGAAGCCATTTTTATTATTCCCTGCTACGCGGCGTCGGCCGATGCCGGACCACCGACCTTAGCGAAAGCAGCGGCTAGGGCGCAATCGGTTCGGATCGATCCGGTTTGCGCTCTGCCATTTTGAAGGATCACGATCTTTCGGAAAGCCGGCTACCGCAAGCGCTGCGCACGATGCAGTGCGAACGACGCCCAAAGGGTCGCACGCGCCACAGATTGAACAACGAGGCGCGGAAGAGTAATGCGTGCGGCCATCCCGCCAATCCGCAGCCAGCCGGCGCCCCATGATCCGATTCCTGCTTCGCTTTCTCGGTCTCTTCCTGCTTGCAACCGCTTTCGTCCTGTTCGTCTATGACGGGACCAAGTCGATCGCCAACCAGCAGGTATTTTATTCCAGCGTCGACGTGGTGTGGGCCAATATCAACCAGAACAGCCTCAAGCAGGTCCAGGCGTGGTTCGGGCACAACGCAATGTGGGCGTGGGACCCGTATGTCCGGACATTTTTCGATTTCCCGGCGTGGCTTGTGCTTGCCATATTGTCGACGATCCTGGTTATGCTCGGCCGCAAGAAGAAGAAGCTCATCGGCTACGCGCGCGATTGAGCCAAAAATGTTCTGGCGGCGGAATGCGTATGGGGGAGTGAAATGCCAGCCAACGGATACGACTATGTCATCGTCGGCGCCGGCTCGGCCGGCTGCGTGCTCGCCAACCGGCTGTCCGAGGACGGCGCCGCGAGCGTGCTCCTGCTCGAAGCCGGCGGCCGCGACTGGCATCCTTACATCCACATCCCGCTCGGCATGGGCCGCATGCACGATTACGGCATGTTCGATTGGGGCTACGAGACCGATCCCGAGCCGAACCTCAACGGCCGGCGCATCGAGGCGATGCGCGGCAAGGTTTTGGGCGGCTCGTCCTCGATCAACGTCATGGCCTATACGCGCGGCAATCCCGGCGATTACGACCGCTGGGCGCAAAAGGGCGCGCGCGGCTGGTCCTATGCCGACGTGCTGCCCTATTTCCGCCGCTGCGAGACCTGGGAAAATGGCGAGGACCCTTGGCGCGGCGGCAAGGGATCGCTCGGCACCGAATTTGCCAGGACCCAAGACCCGCTCTACGACGCCTGGCTCACGGCCGCCAAGGCCTGCGGCTATCCGCTCACGGCGGATTACAACGGCAGGCAGCAGGAAGGCTTCGGCCGCGGCCAGTACACCATTCGCGACGGCAGGCGCTCGTCCACCGCGAACGCCTTCCTCAAGCCGGCGCGCGGACGAAAAAATCTCACCGTAGCCACCAACGCGCACATGACGCGCGTGCTGCTCGAAGGCACGCGCGCAAAGGGCGTCGAATACGTCCAAGACGGGTCGACCCTGCGCGCCAGCGCAGCGCGAGAAATCATCCTCGCAGCCGGCGCCTTCAACACGCCGCAACTGCTCATGCTCTCCGGCATCGGGCCTGCCGAGCATTTGCGAAAAATCGGCATCGACACCGCCGCCGACCTGCCGGTGGGAAAAAATCTGCAGGACCATCTCGGCGCCTACATGACCTACACCCGGCCGCGGCCCGGCGCGTTCCACCGCGAGATGCGTTTCGATCGCATGGCGGCGAGCATGGTGCGCGCCTATTTGTTCGGCACCGGGCCCGGGACGGTGGTGCCGGGCGGATTGCATGCGTTCATCAAAACGCGGCCCGAACTTGCCGTGCCCGACATCGAATTCATGTTCCGCGGCACTTCGGCCAGTCCGCATCTGTGGTTTCCGCTGGTCCGTCCGGCCTTCCTCGACGGCTACGGCATCCGCCCAACGCTGCTTCATCCCGACAGCCGCGGCGAGATTTTGCTGCACAGCGCCGATCCGCTTAAGCCGCCGCGCATTGTCTACAAGTTCTTCACCGCGCCCAACGACCTGCCGACGCTGCGCGAAGGTTTTAAACGTGCGCGCGAGCTCGCCTTCAACAAAGCGCTCGATCCGTATCGCGGCGAGGAGATTGGACCGGGGCTGGAAGTTAAGTCCGACGCCGAGATCGACGCCTGGCTGAAAAAGGCCGTCATTACCGCCCACCACCCAGCCGGCACCTGCGCGATGGGACAAGATGGCGTGCTCGATTCCGATCTGAAAGTGCGCGGCATCGAACGCCTTCGCGTCTGCGACGCCTCCGCCATGCCCGATCTGGTCTCCGCCCACATCAACGCCTGCGTGATCATGATGGCCGACAAGGCCTCCGACATCATCCGCGGCCGGGCGCCGCTACCGCGCGCGGAGGCGGCGTAGCGCTGTTCGGACAGCGTGCGCTGTATTCGGCGGCGACGCTTGCCGTGAGCAACCGGCGACATAGGTACGCCGAGCCGCGTCAGCGAAGTGCCACGCGGCAAAAAGGGGCTGAGCATGGCGATGGTGCAGCGGCTGCGCGCGCGCTTCCACATTCCGGCCGACCTGCTGCTGCCTCCGCCGCTGAAGAAAGTGCGAGGCTCGCTTCCCGAAAGTCTGCCGTCGGAGTCCACCCGCATCAGTCCAGCTTTATATTGGCGGTCCGGATCACCTTGGCCCACTTCTCGGTGTCGTCGGCGATGAGTTTGCCGAATTCAGCGGACGTCATCGGCATCGGTTCGGCGCCTAAGCCGGCAAACCGCGCCTTCATTGCGGGATCGGCAAGGGCTTCTTTGATCGCATTGCTCAGCGTATCCATGATCGGCTGCGGCGTGCCCTTGGGCGCACCGAGGCCGAACCACCCGGACGCGTCGTAGCCCGGCACGAACTCGGCTATCGCCGGGATATCCGGCAGCGCGGCCGAGCGCGTCGCGGATGTGACCGCGAGCGCGCGCAGCTTGCCGGCTTTGATGTACCCGATCGACGAGGTAATGCCCTCGAACATGACCTGCACTTGCCCGCCGATCAGATCGACCAGCGCGGGCCCGCCGCCGCGATAGCCCACTACGGTCAAGTCGACGCCGGCCATCGCCTTGAACAATTCGCCGAACATATGCGGCGGGCTGCCGTTGCCGGCCGTGCCCATGTTGATCTTGCCCGGATTGGCCTTGGCGTAAGCGATGAACTCGGGAACGCTCTTGACCGGCACCGACGGATTGACCTCCAACACCGAGGGCGCCTGCATGATGCCCGCGATTGGCGCGATGTCGTGCATGAAATTGAAATTGAGGTTGCGATAAAGCGTGGCGTTGATCGCGTTCGAGGACGTGACCAGAAGCAGCGTGTAGCCGTCCGCGGGAGCCCGCACCGCCGCCTCGGTCGCGATGTTGCTGCCGGCGCCCGATCGGTTTTCGACGACGAATTGCTGGCCGAGCCGCTTTGACAGCCATTGGCCGATGAGACGCGCGCAGATGTCGGTCGGGCCGCCGGCCGCGTAACCGACGAGCAAAAGCACCGACCGCGCCGGATAGGATTGCGCGCATGCGGTCCGCGGCGCGGCCGGAAGCGTTGCGGCGCCCGCCGTCAGATGCAGGAGATTTCTGCGGGAAAGGTTCGCCATGCGCATCCCCCACCTTTGCCGTTCGCCGGCGCGTCTTTGCTCATCAGGTTACCGCGCTTCGGCATTCGCGCATAAGGGGGCGACATTGCTGACGGCACTTGGCGACGGGCGCGCGCCTCGCGGAGTCGTGAAGGCGCGTTAACCCGGCTTGGTCGCGGATCGGCTATGTGGAGCCGGTCATGAACGCAGCGTTCATGACTTGCGCGCTATGAGGCCTTAATGACGGCGACCGCAGGAACCGGGCCAGAGCCAGAGCAGGGTTCATCGCTCGCGACGAAGGCGCGCGTAACGCGGCGCCGCCTGTTCACCGCAACCGCCGGGCTTGTCGGCCTCTCGGCGAGCACGACCGCCGTCTATGCCGGCGCGATCGAGCCGCAGGGCCTCGTCGTTACCCGCTACGCACCGGCGCCGCCCGGCTGGCCGGCGGACCGCAAGCTTGCCGTCACCGTGATTGCAGACCTGCACGCCGGCGGGCCCGATATGCTGCTGCCGCACGTTCGTGAGGTGGTCGATAACGCCAATCGGCTGCGATCCGATCTCGTGGTTCTGCTCGGCGATTTCATCGCCACTTACCGCTTCTTCCCCAGCAAGCGTGTGCCGGACCCGCTCTGGGCGGCCGAACTCGCGCGTCTTGAAGCCCCGCTGGGAACTTGGGCGATCCTCGGCAATCACGATTGGTGGCACGATCTTGCGGGTGTGCGCAGCGCGCTTGCCGGCGTGCGCATTCCCTTGCTCGAAAACGACGCCGTGCCGCTCGGCGCGCCGGGGCAAAAATTCTGGCTCGCCGGCATCGGCGATCAGCTCGCCTATCCGCTCGGCCACGGCCGGTTCCGCGGCGTCGACGACCTGCCCGGGACGCTTGCGAAAGTAAGCAGCGACGATCCGGTTCTGCTGTTGGTGCACGAGCCCGACATTTTCCCGCGCGTTCCGGCGCGTGTCGCGCTGACGCTTGCCGGCCACACCCACGGCGGGCAGATCCGGCTGCCGCTGATCTGGCCGGCCTTCGTGCCGTCGAAATACGGAGCGCGTTACGCCTATGGGCACGTGGTCGAGGACAACCGCCACATGATCGTGTCCGGCGGGCTCGGCACCAGCATCATTCCAGCCCGCCTCGGCGTGCCGCCGGAAATCGTTCACGTCGTGCTCGGCGCGTAAGCTCGCGGCGAAAGAAATCGGCACCGTACAAGCCGGCGCCGTAACCATCGTGCGTGACCGTGTCGCTTAGAACGCCGGCGGGACAGGTGTCGATGCAACTTGCTGAGTGAGATCCGTCTTCGGCTTCAGCACCACGACAATCGTGCCGACTTTGACGCGCTTATAAAGGTCGATCACGTTCTCGTTGGTCATGCGGATGCAGCCGGATGAGATGGCTTGGCCGATATATTCCGGCTGATTGGTGCCGTGGATGCGGTACAGCGTGTCCTTGCCGTTGGAATAAAGATACATTCCGCGCGCGCCCATCGGATTTTGCGGGCCGCCGGTGACGAAAGCCGGGAACGGCCCAAGCCGCGCTTGCTCGCCCGCAGTGGGTATCCATGGCGGCCATTCCTGCATGCGCCCGATCTTGGCGATGCCGCTCCAGGCCTGCGCCTCTTCGCCGACGGTAATGCCGTAGCGGATCGCCTTGCCGTTCGGCAGCACGTAATAGAGGAACTTATTGTCTTCATCGATGACGACGGTGCCGGGAGCTTCCTTGCGCGGATAGTCGACAATGTGCCGCTGGTATTCCTCGGGAATACTCGCCTGCGCGTACGGCAGATTGGACATCAATTGCTTGTCGCGCGCAGTCCAGCCGGCCTCGGTCGCAGGCTCGATCGTCTCCTGCATGCAGCTGCCTAGCATCAAACCGACGATGACGAATAGAATCGCGCGCATTCCCATAACTTACCCTAATCCTGCCGTTTCGGCATCGAACCCGCACTTCGATTCCGCTTCGTTTCCATACCGAAATCGCCGCGAACATGCCAGTGGTGACAGTGGTCTGAGACCATTGTCGCGCCGAGTGTTGCAGGAATGCCGCACTGTTCTCGATTTCCTTTGGATAAGTGCGGAAAAATCGCCGTCAGCTCCGCTCGTCGGCCCGCTCGCACAGTATCGGCGGCACACATTAAACGACGGTTTACTACGTCCGGTAACGAGCCGTTTACCAGACCAGTATCATGGCTGCTTGCCGGGATCGGAAATGTCACGCCAGCGGTCGATTTGCCGCCCATTTCCGCCGCACTCGCTGCCTAGACTTGCATCGTCGCTCGCGAGAACGGGAATGGGGATTGATAATGAAGCATGTGACTGCCGAAACGGCCAAGAAGACCGCTCAAAAGGCTGACCAGACTGCCAAGCCTGCCGAAGAGCGAACAGCGCTCGACCTTCGCTACGGGCAGATCGGCATTTCGGCCGTCGCCGCCGCCTTGCGCTATCAGGGCGCGGCCAAGAACCCAGCCTACGCGCCTGCTCTGATCCGATGGACGGACCGCGCCGACGAGGCAGCCTAGCGCCGCTTCGCGGCGCGGGAATCGGAGTTCGGAAGTCGGAGTTTTGATTTCCGATTTCCGACTTATACTTCCGACCTCTGGCACGACCAGGCCTCGAATGCCGCCAGCGTCGCCACGATCATGCCGATCGCGACATCGATGGTCATGGCTTGGCTGTTCTGGAAGCCGAGCAGCCAGGGCGATACGATGAGCGCGAGGCCGGCGATCAGGTTGAGCCATTCCTCCCAGACCGCGAAGGCGGCGAGGGCGGCAATCGACAGCACCGCGATGATGGTTCCGACGATCGATGCGGTCTGCCATTGGGCGCCGGTGGACAGGTCGAACAGCCAGGGCGAGAAGAAAAGGACCACGCTCAGCAGCAGATTCACGACGTCGCAGAGCCGCACGCTCAACCAATCGTCCATGGGTTCCTTCCGCGGAGAGGCGGGTCGCGCTTGCGGTGGCAATCGCACGCTTCACCGCCGCGCCGACGCGTCTCGGCGCTGTGAAAACGGCGACGAACTGCTTTGGTTCCGCAGATGGCGTTCGTGCCTTAAGCCGAACAGCGGCTGGATCGGCACATGAGCGCCGCGGCGGACCTTGCCGGCGGCTATTGTGCAGCCGAGATCGAGGCTGGACGCCGGCTGTTTGCAGGGGAGTGGAACTTTCTTTCCGCGGCTGGATCGCTGCCATCCCTGCCGCGCATGGCGGGGCCGGAGATTGCGTTCGCGGGCCGGTCCAATGTCGGCAAATCGAGCGTGATCAACGCCCTCACCGGCCGCCGGGCGCTGGCGCGCACCTCGAACACGCCGGGCCGCACGCAGGAGCTGATCTTCTTCGGCGGGGGCGCTGCGGGCGGCGGTCGGCTCGTGATAGTGGACATGCCGGGCTACGGTTACGCGGCGGCGGCGAAAAGTAAGATCGCCGCCTGGACGCGGCTCATCCACGATTACCTGCGCGGCCGCGCCACTCTCGCCCGTGTCTACCTACTCATCGATGCGCGCCATGGCCTGATGGCGGCCGACGAGGAGATCCTCGCCACCCTCGATCGGGCGGCGGTGAGCTACCAGATCGTGCTCACCAAGTCCGATCGTGTCGCACCGGCGGAATTGGCAGCTCGCTTGGTATCGTTGCAGACAGCTCTGGCGCGCCGTCCCGCCGCCTATCCGGCGATCCTGGCAACGTCGGCTCAGACCGGCGCGGGCATCGCGCAACTGCGCGCCGCCATCGGCCGCCTCTTGCGCGAACGCGGCTAGCGCGGTTTCCGATCGAACCGAATCAGTGCCGTCATTGCGAGGAGCCCCAACGAGGCGACGAAGACAATCCAGCGCTCCGTGCGCCGACCCCTGGATTTGCGGAGCCTGTCATCGGGCCGGCCGCTTCGGGCCGGACCCGTTGGCTCGCAATGGCGGCGCTGAGCAAAATTTGTCCCGGATGCGCTGCCGCCTTGCGGGATGTACCGTAGTTCCATGATCGCGGTTGCACGCCGCTTGCTTCGCGCGCGCCTTCTATTCAAACGACGTTGCGGGCGTTCGTGCGTTCCCGCGGCGTGGTTGCCAAGCGCTCTTTCCCCAGGCGCTGCTGGCGGCTAAATAGCCTTGCCGGTCCAAGGAGTTCCCGATGGAGGTGACGCCCTACCAGCAGGCCCGCATCCTGGCGGAAGCCCTGCCTTATATGCAGCGCTATGACGAGGCGATCGTCGTCGTCAAATACGGCGGCCATGCCATGGGAGAGGAGCAGCTGGCGCGCGAATTCGCCCGCGACATCGTGCTTTTGGAGCAGACCTCGATCAATCCGGTCGTGGTGCATGGCGGCGGCCCGCAGATCGAGGCCATGCTCAGGAAAGTCGGGGTGCAATCGCAATACGCCGCGGGCTTGCGCATTACCGACGAAAAGACGCTCGAAATCGTCGAAATGGTGCTGGCCGGCTCGATCAACAAGCAGATGGTCGGCTACATCAACGAGGCCGGCGGCAAGGCGGTCGGGCTTTGCGGCAAGGACGGCAACATGGTGATCGCGAAGAAGCTGACGCGCACCGTGGTCGACCCCGATTCCGAGATCGAGAAGGTGATCGATCTCGGCTTCGTCGGCGAGCCGGAGAAAGTCGACACTGGCGTGCTCACGCAGATTCTAGGCCGCGATCTGATCCCGGTGCTGGCGCCGGTCGCCGCGGCGGCGAACGGCGGCACCTTCAACGTCAACGCCGACACCTTTGCCGGCGCCATCGCCGGCGCGCTCAAGGCCAAGCGCTTTCTGCTGCTCACCGACGTGCCAGGCGTGCTCGACAAATCGAAGACCCTCATCAAGGAACTGTCGGTCGACGACGCGCGCCGCCTGATCGCCGACGGCACCATCTCGGGAGGCATGATTCCCAAGGTCGAGACCTGTATCGACGCGCTCGATCGCGGCGTCGAGGGCGTGGTCATCCTCGACGGCAAGGTGCCACATGCCGTGCTGCTCGAATTGTTCACCGAGCTCGGCGCAGGCACGCTGATTCACAGCTGACCCCTGATGCAATCCAGCAAAGTGCACGAGCGGCGTTTCGCCCTTGGCCCGGGCGTCATTGCGGCGACGTCGTTCGCCGTCTCCGACGCGCTCGCGAAGCTGGTCTTCGCCGCCGGCGGCGACGTGCTCACGCTCGCTTTGATCCGCGGGGTCGTCGGCCTTGGCATTCTCTTCGTCTTCCTGCGCATCGGCCCGCCGCCGGTGCCGGATACGGCGCGCACGCGCGCGATCGCGCTCGGGCTCGGGGTTCTGTTCGCCGCAGTCGTCTACGGCCTGTTCAAGGCCATCGAACTCATCACCGTGCCGATCGCGGTGCTCGCGTATTTCATCTATCCGCTGTTGACGGGAATCGGGGGATGGATCTTTGGCGTGGAGCGGCTTGGATGGCAGGGCGCGCTCGCCGCACTCGTTGCGTTCTTCGGCCTGGCGCTGACGATCGGCGCGTATCCGCAACATCTGTCGCTCGCCGGTATCGCCTTCGCACTCGGAGCCGCACTGTCGCGCGCGGTGTTTCTCTTGGTCGCCCGTACTGAGCTGCAGGACGCCGATCCGCGATTGACGACCTGGCACTCGCTGGTTTCCTCGACCGCTATTTTTGCCGTGGCGGCCGCCGTCACGATGAACTGGCATACGCCGCAAACCGCCGGCGGATGGATTTCGGTCCTTATCGTCAGCATTGCCACGGCGAGCGGGATATTGACGCTGTATATTTCGACACGGCGCATCGGACCGTTCCGCACCGCGCTGATCATGAATCTGGAGCCGCTATTGGCGACCTTGCTGAGCGCGCCGTTGCTCGGCGAAATCATCACGCCGGTTCAGGCGATCGGCGGCGCCATCATGCTCGGCGCGCTGGTTGCGTTTCAATTGTGGCGCTGAGGGGGTTCGCGAGATCGCGATGGCCGAGCCCGGCCCAGGTCAGTCATTCGTGCGGGCGGCGGTTGCGTCACAAACTCGGCCAAGTTTGCGCGAACACTTCGCCACATCGGCAGACCCGACAACCGCAACGCGGCGGCGAGGAGCGGAGCATGCGCGGATTCCACAATAACGCCTTCGATCCGCAGACGCTGGTGGTCCTGGAGACCGCATTCGACGAGGCGTGGCTGACGCTCAAGTCGGTCGGCAACACCTCTATCAAGCCCGATGAACTGGCGCGCTCCATGCTGCGGCTGGCCATGGAGGGCGAGCGCGACCCGGTGCGATTGCACGACGGCGCGCTTAAGGGGTTGATTCCGGCGACGGCTTGGCGCGAAGCGGGCTGAGCCGGCGCCTGCTCAAGAATGCGCGGCGAGCAGCGCGACGCCGGCGATGAGCGCGGCGGCCAGGGTGCCGAGAAATATCGCCGCGAGGAACGGCAGCGTTTTCCGCAACTTTCTGCGCATCGATTGTTCCCCCCACCCGATCATTGAAACTGATTCGGCAAGGTTTAAAAGCCTTCTTGCTGTGAATAGTGGCAATAACGAGTCGCCGGAAATGATGCAGCGCGCCGTCCGCGGCTTCCGCGAGATCGGGACCTGGGTTTTCGATCTCGACAACACGCTTTATCCGCACCACCTCAACCTGTGGCAGCAGGTCGATGCGCGCATCCGCGACTACATCGTCGACTTTCTCCATGTCACTCACGACGAGGCCTTCCGCCTGCAGAAGGATTATTACCGGCGCTACGGCACGACCATGCGCGGCTTGATGGAGGAGCACGGGCTCGAGCCGGACCAGTTTCTCGAAATCGTGCATCAGATCGACCACTCGCCGCTGACGCCGAACCCCGCGCTCGCCGCCGCCATCGCCACGCTCCCTGGGCGCAAGCTCGTCCTCACCAACGGCACGCGCCACCACGCCGAGGCGGTGATGCGCCGGCTCGAAATCGACCGGCATTTCGAGGACATATTCGACATCAAGGCCGCGGAACTCGAACCCAAGCCGCGGCCGCAAGTGTACGAGCGCTTTCTTAAGCGCCACAACGTCGATCCGAAGCGCGCGGCGATCTTCGAGGACCTCGCCCGCAACCTCGAAGTGCCGCACGCGCTCGGCATGATCACGGTGCTGGTGGTGCCCGCGGGCGCCGGCGTGGTGCTGCGCGAGGATTGGGAGCTCGCCGGCCGCGACGAGCCGCATGTCGATTACGTCACCGACGATCTCGCCGAATTTTTGAGCGGGATCACCGATGCTACAATTGCTTGACATCGCTCCTGTGCCCCCCGACAAACCGCGGCAGCAGGGGATTGCTTTCGTGTCCGCAGCCGATCTTGCCAAGACCATCGATGCCGCATTCGAGCGGCGCGACGAGATCGGGCCACAGACCAAAGGCGCGGTGCGAGACGCCGTCGAGCAGGCGCTCGACCTGCTCGACCGCGGCGCGGCGCGCGTCGCCGAGCGCTCCGCCGACGGCCCGTCGAAGGGGACTTGGCACGTCAATCAGTGGCTCAAGAAAGCGGTGCTGCTGTCGTTCCGCTTGAACGACATGAGCGTCATTCCGGGCGGACCGGCGCACGCGGCGTGGTGGGACAAGATTCCGTCGAAATTCGACAATTGGGACGACAAGAACTTCCGCGCCGCCGGCTTTCGCGCGGTGCCGGGCTGCGTGGTGCGCCGCTCCGCCTATATCGCGCCGGGCGTGGTGCTGATGCCCTCGTTCGTCAATCTCGGCGCCTATGTGGATACCGGCACCATGATCGACACCTGGGCGACGGTTGGCTCCTGCGCACAGATCGGAAAGAACTGCCACATATCCGGCGGCGTCGGCATCGGCGGCGTGCTCGAGCCGCTGCAGGCCGGGCCGGTGATCGTCGAGGACAATTGCTTCATCGGCGCGCGCTCGGAAGTCGCCGAGGGCGTGATCGTGCGCGAAGGCGCGGTGCTGTCGATGGGCGTGTTCATTGGCGCTTCCACCCGGATCGTCGACCGCGAGACCGGCGCGGTGATTCAGGGCGAAGTGCCGGCCTATTCGGTGGTGGTGCCGGGAACGCTTGCCGGCGAAGCGCGCGGCGGCGGCAAGCCGTCTCCGAGTCTCTATTGCGCGGTGATCGTCAAGCGCGTCGACGAGAAAACCCGCGCCAAGACCGGCATCAACGAACTCCTGCGCGATTGATCGCGTGCCGTGGCAATGGATTGGCGATATCTCCTCGACAGCTTCGACGGCCGCATCGGCCGCAAGACTTTCTGGATCGCGATGGCTGTCGTCGGGGTCGCTAATTTCTTGGCGTGCGACGCCGCGCAACAGATCGAAGGCGACAGGCTGAACGCCATCGTCGACCTCATCTTCACCTATCCGGAATTCGCCATCGCCGCCAAGCGCGGCAACGACCGCAACTTGCCGCTATGGCTCGTGGGCATTTTTTTCGCCGCAAGCCTGCTCCTCGACCTGTTCGCTGTCGCCGGCTGGGCGGGCACAGACGAAGAGCCGAGCATGCTTTCAATCGTCGTTGCGGTGCCGTTCACGATTCTCGGGCTCGGCCTCTTGATCGAGCTCGGTTTCCGCAAAGGAACGCCGGGCCCGAACCGACACGGCCCGGACCCGCTTGCATCGGGATCGCCGCCGCCCGGAGGCTGGCGTTCAGGGGATTGACCGATGAAGCGCAGTGCCCGATCTTCGCACCATGAGCCGGTCGATCACCATCGATGCCCGTTGGGATGCCGAGGCGAGCGTTTGGATCGCCACGAGCAATGACGTGGCTGGCCTCGTCGTCGAGGCCGATACCTGGCCCGCGACGATCGAGGAGGTTGGACTTGTGCTGCCCGAGCTCCTGGAATTGTCGGGAGAAGCAAGCGACAATCTCTCCCTGACGTTCCGGACCGAAGAACATCTTGAGGTCGCCGGCGCCCGATGCTGCAAAATCTGTTTTTGTCCGCTGCCACGCTAAGCGTCATTGCGAGGAGCGAAGCGACGACGCAATCCAGAATTCGGCGCGTAAGGCTGGATTGCTTCGCTGCGCTCGCAATGACGCGCCGATGAAGTCCGACCCCGTCGCTATCGCCCGCGATTTGCTGCGCTGTCCCTCGGTGACGCCGGAGGAGGGTGGGGCGCTCGCCTATCTGCACCACTTGTTGACGAAGGCGGGCTTTAGCGTTCATCGCATGACGTTTGCCGAACCCGGCACCGCGCCGATCGAGAATCTTTATGCGCGCATCGGGACCGAACGGCCCAACCTCGCGTTCGCCGGACATACCGACGTGGTGCCGCCGGGCGACGAGAAGGCGTGGCGACACCCGCCGTTTGCCGGCGCGGTCGAAGGCGGCATGCTGTATGGGCGCGGCGCGGTGGACATGAAGGGCGGCATCGCCTGCTTCGTCGCGGCGGCGCTCGATTATCTGGCCTTAAACGGCGGCAAGCCGAAGAAAGGCTCGATCTCGCTGCTCATCGCCGGCGACGAGGAGAGCGTCGCCGTCAACGGCACCGTCAAGCTCTTGCAATGGGCGGCCGAGCGCGGCGAAAAATTCGACCACTGCATCCTCGGCGAGCCGAGCAACCTGCAAGTCCTCGGCGACACCATCAAGGCCGGCCGGCGCGGCTCGCTCAACGGCGCTCTCGTCGTCCACGGCCGCCAGGGTCATGTGGCGTACCCGGAGCGCGCCGATAATCCGATCCGCGGTCTTGTTGTTCTCATATCCGCGTTGCAAGCCCCGCTCGACGCAGGCAGCGAGCAATTCGATCCGTCCAACCTCGAATTCACCTCGGTCGATGTCGGCAACCCGACGGTCAATCTCATTCCCGGCGAAGCGTGCGCGCGCTTCAACATCCGCTACAACGATCGCCACAGCCAGACCGCGCTCAAGGCGCTGATCGAGCGCCGCGCGCATGATGCCGCGGCGGGACGCATCCGCTACTCGTTCGAGTGGCAGAAGTCGAACGCCGATGTCTTTGTCATCAAGCCCGGCCCTTTCACCGATCTCGCCAGTGCCGCCATCGCCGAGGTGACCGGCCGGGCGCCGAAACTCTCCACCGCCGGCGGCACCTCGGACGCGCGCTTCATCAAAGATTATTGCCCGGTGCTCGAATTCGGCCTCGTGGGGCAGACCATGCACCAAGTCGACGAATGCGCGCCGGTCGCCGACCTCGTCGCGCTGACGGCGGTCTACCGGCGCATCATCGAGCGGTATTTTGGGTGAGGGGCCTTCGGCGACGTGGAGGGCGGTGGCATGCCCGTGCCGGTTGCGGCGCCATCGTTGCGTTGTTTGAAAAAATCCAGCACAATGTGTTGCTGCAACTTCGTAATACGGCGCGGAGCTTTTGGGGTTTCGCGGAAGATGACGCATGAATCGGGCTCCTTCCCGCAGCGCCAATCGCTCATCTAACAACTCACTCGTCCAACGGCGATCCGATGGCTACCCAGCAACCTCGTCCGCCCGGCGAACTCCGCTTCCAACTCTCGCGCAGCACGGTCTTTCCCTTGGTCGGAGGCCGTTCGACGTGGTCAAAAGGTCATTTGCTTCCGCTATTCGCAACCATCCTCGTCGGCGTTGCGCTGTTTGCGATCCCAGCCCCGTGGATCCGTTTCAGCACCGACGCCGAGATCAACCAAGCCTGGCAGGTTTTCTGGATTCTTGCCCTCTATATCGCCTTCCTGGTGAACTACTACGTTTACGAGATTTGCGGCCGCGCCGAACACTGGTGGCTGATCGCGGGCGTCGCCCTTTTCACGTGGAGGCTCTTGGCCACCCCGTTTTGGTATTACTGGTATATGCTGTTCTACAACGTACTGCCGGCAGCGCAGTGGCAAAAATCCCCCGACGTTGCGGTAAACCTTGCTGGGTATCTTTTCGGTACCGGGCTTTGCGAGGAAGGCTTCAAGGCCTTGCCGCTCTTGGGATTGGCCCTGTTGGGGGCGGGATTGGCGTTTCTCGGCCGCCATGCGAAAGGCAAGCTGGGCTCGCGGTTAACGGGCATCGCAACGAGCGTCGGCCTTTCCGAGCCGCTCGACGGTATCCTTTTCGGCGTGGCGTCGGGGAGCGGCTTCTTTATCAGCGAGACCTTGGGGCAGTACGTACCCGGGGCCATGAGCCAGGCAAAATACGCCGGATCCCAAGCGTTCGAGGGGCTGGTCCTTTTGCTGGCGCGCGGGCTTCCGGATCTTGCCGAACATTCCGCGTGGAGCGGCTTATTCGGATACTTTATCGGACTGGCGGCGCTGCGGCCTGGAATGGCGATATTCTTGCTGCCGCTCGGATGGCTGAGCGCGGCCGCTCTGCATGCCGGGTGGGACGGCATCGACGCCGTCACCAATTCCGGTCTCATCGTCGTGGGATTTCAAGCTTTCGTGGGAATGCTTAGCTACGCATTGCTCGCCGGGGCGATCCTCAAGGCGCGCGAGATTTCTCCCACACGCGCCTCTAATTTTGCGACAATCGTGACGCCGGAAGGCATGGGGCTACCCGTTGCACCTGGTTCCGCGGTGCCACTCTCACGATCGGGTCCGTCGGAAGGGCTTTGACGCCGCGTCCTGGCGCTCGATCGCGCCCCTTAAGCGGTCCGCCAGCGCTCGCCGCATACCCCAGCTCCACAACTGCCGTTGCAAAAGTCACCTTTGGCTGCGGCATTTTGTTGGGGTTCGGCTTTGGCAACGAAGCGCACGGAAGGCCGGTACCGCGCAATAGTCCTTCTCTAGGCGAATGCGAGTGCAGACAGCTTGTCGCTACGACAACCGACCCGATTGCCTTATTCGGGGGGTCGTCTGCGGAATCCCGGGTTATCGCTATCGCGCGATCGGTGGCGTCAAAAACATCCGGGCTATCTTGTCATCGCCGAGAAACCGTACCATGCTCGGTCCGTTGAACGAGGGAGCATCCTATGAGGATAGCAAGATCAGGCGCGATTGTTCTTCTCTTCGCATTGGCGGGACTATGCATCGGTTCAGCAGGCGCGCGGGCGCAGACGTTTACCTTTCAAGTCTGCAACCGGAGCGGCGTGACTGCGTCCGTCGCCGTTTCGGCTCATCCGGCCGTCGGCGACAGCCGATTTCAAGTTGAGGGCTGGTGGGTTGTCGCTACCGGCACTTGCTCGACGCTCGGCACCTTCCCCCAAGGTTGGTTCTACTACTATGCCGAGACGCCGACGGGTGATTGGCACGGCAGCACCGTCAATCTCTGCATCCAGAACCCCGGTCCGTTTTCACGCATCGACTCGGGCGGCTATACATGTGCGTCCAACGAGACGTTGGTCGGCTTCAACGGCGAGTTCGTCAACAACGCCGGCACGGTCACCTGGACTTTGAATCCTTAAACAGGGAATCCTGAAGCAGACCGGCGCCGCGCGGGCGCCGCTGGCTTTCGCAACAGCTATCTCCTGCAACAAAAAACCGAGCTGGCCATCGAGCGGCCAGCTCGGCCTGTATGCAACAAAATAAGCTGCGGGCGCTATTTCATATCGCTCGCGACCCTGGGCGCCGGCGCCGACAGGGCGGCAGCACTCTTGCTCGGTGGCGCGAGCTGTGTCGACGAGGCCTTGGCGCGCATACTCAACGTTGCCGGGGCAGGCCCGGCGGGGGAATTGGCCTCAGCCTTGTTGCCCATCACCGTCTGTGCCGATGCCGGGATGGCGAGCAGGATGGCGATGCCCACCATCGGTGTTGCCATCGCTGCGATCTTCTTCGGAAGGTTCATCAGGAACTCCTTATAGGAATTAGCTGTTCATCCGACATTACCCAGCACCGCTTTTCGCCACGCCGAGTAACGCTAGCGTAGTCCATAATTGGGAGGCGAGCGCCTACTTATCGATACCTCCCGAACCGCGCCGAATAGAGCTAGCAGCCCAGTGTGGCAAAAAATAGTCGCAAACGCCATGGGCCGCCTATCTCACCACCCGTTCGAGGCTAGTGGATGTTCAAGCTGTCGTCATTACAATTTGGTAATGCTACCGGCCTGTTCGCACAATTGCAGCGGGATTATCGGGGGACGATCGCCGGGCCGACCAAGCTCGCCGCCTGCCGAGTTCTGAAGGCCAAAGTCTCCTTCGTTAAGCCCTATCATGCCCGGGAGGCGGCCTCAACGGAAACACCAACGGCCCGATCCGCGATTTCTTCCCAAAGGGCACCGCGGTGAGCGTTGCGGAAAAGTCGTGACGACAATCCCGATAGGCACGGTCGACGGGACATCCCAAGGTGCGAATATCGCGCTACAATATCATGCCACGGCGTTTGTTTCAGTTGGGTCATTTGCTACACATGTTTGATCGCCCCACGTCCGACGTGCCTCGCTATCGGACATTCCAAAGTCCGGCAGGAAGCTACCTTGCCACCAAGTTCGCCTTTGGCTGCAGGTGGCCTGCTTTGGTAGTTTATACGCTCCCGCACGCGAGGAGAGCGAGATGTAGGCCGATCAATACTCCACCCGCACCAGATAAAGCCCCTGCGGCGGGGCGACTTGGCCGCAGGCGGCGCGGTCGCGGGCGGCGAGGGCTGTGGCCAGATCGCCGGCGCTCCATTTGCCCTCGCCGACGTGAACGAGCGAGCCGACCATCGAGCGCACCTGATGCTGCAGGAACGAGCGCGCCGAGGCGGCGATGCGCAGCTCATCGCCATCGCGCGCGACATCGAGGCGATCGAGCGTCTTTACGGGCGATTTCGCCTGGCATTCGGCGGCGCGGAACGTGGTGAAGTCGTGGCGGCCGATAAGTTTCTGCGCGGCGTCGTGCATGGCGGCGGCATCGAGCGGGCGCGGCACGCGCCAGGCGCGATTCTGCGCAAGCGTAAGGTCGGCGCGGCGATTGACGATGCGATACAGATAATGGCGCTTGGCCGCCGAGAAGCGCGCGTCGAATGTCGGTTCTGCATGTTCCGCCGCAAGTACAGCGATAGGTTGCGGGCGCAAGTGAAAGTTGATGGCGTCGCGTACCGTGTCGTTGTCCCAGTCTTTGGTCAGATCGACATGCGCCACCTGGCCGAGCGCATGCACGCCGGCATCGGTGCGTCCGGCGCCGGCCACTGCGATGCGCTCGCCGGTGAAGGCCGCGATAGCATCGGTGAGAACGCCCTGCACCGACGCGCCATTGTCCTGCGCCTGCCAGCCGACGAAGGGCGTGCCGTCATATTCGATGGTGAGCTTGTAGCGCGGCATGTCACGCCAGCACGCTTGCCGGCGCTATCGGCATTCCGCGCAAAAATTCTTGCGCGCTCATCGGCTGCCGGCCGGCGCGTTGGAGCTGGAGAATACGCACGGCGCCGGCGCCGCAGGCGATCGTCAGCTTGTCGTCGAGCACGAGGCCGGGCAATCCGCTGCCGGCGCCCCTGGTCGTTCGCAGGATTTTGATGCGACCCGCGCCGGCGAGTTCGCACCAGGCGCCGGGAAACGGCGACAGCCCGCGGCAGTGGTTATGAACGTCCTGCCACGGCTTGTTCCAGTCGATGCGCGTCTCGTTCTTGCCGATCTTGTTGGCGTAGGTCGCGCCCGCCGCCGGTTGCGGCGTCAATTGCAGCGCGCCTCTTTCCAATGCGCCGAGCGCACGCAGCATCAGGTCGGCGCCGAGCCGAGCGAGTGCGTCGTGAAGCTCGCCAGCGGTCGCGTCGAAGCCGATCGCCACGCGCTGCGCCATCGCGATCGGCCCGGTGTCGAGACCTTCCTCCATCTTCATCACCGTCACGCCGGTCTCGCTGTCGCCGGCCATGACGGCGCGATGGATCGGCGCCGCGCCGCGCCAGCGCGGCAGGAGCGAGGCGTGGAGATTGAAACAGCCAAGCGGGAAGACTTGCAGGATCGCTTTCGGCAGAATCAATCCATAGGCCGCAACGACGGCGGCATCGGCGCCGTGCGCTTGCATCGCCGTCGCGGCGTCGGCGTCCCGCAGACGTTTCGGCGTGAAAACGCGAATGCCGAACCGCTCGGCTTCGCGCGCGACCGGGCTCGGCTTCGCCGCTAGCCCACGTCCGGCCGGCTGCGGCGCGCGGCTATAGACCGCCACGACCCCGTGCCCGCCGCCGACAAGCTCGACCAGCGTGGGCACGGCGAAATCCGGCGTGCCCATGAAGACGAGGCGGAGCGCCAATCACGCCTCCACCTTCTTGGCGGCCTTGGCGAATTTCTTGATGATGAGTCTGCGCTTGAGCCGCGAGAGATGGTCGATGAACAGCACGCCGTTGATGTGGTCGATCTCGTGCTGCAGGCAGGTCGCAAAAAGGCCGGATGCCTCGATCTCGTGCGCCTTGCCGTCGAGGTCGAGATATTTGACCTTGACCTTGGCCGGCCGCTCGACCTCCTCATAGTACTCGGGGATCGACAGGCAGCCTTCCTCGCTGCTCGATTTTTCCTCGGACTTCCAGGCGATCTCCGGATTGATGAAGACGCGCGGCTCGTGGTCGCTTTCCTTCTTTGACAAATCCATGGTGATGACGCGCGTGGCGACGCCGATCTGGATCGCCGCGAGCCCGATGCCGGGCGCGGCGTACATGGTCTCGAACATGTCATCGACCAGCCTGCGGGCGCCGGCGTCGATGCGCTTGACCGGCTCGGAATTAAGCCGCAGCCGCTTGTCCGGCAGTATGATGATCTCGCGCACAGCCATGATCGGCGATGTAATTGGTGCACAAAGCGCGGTCAATGCGCGCGGTCGGTTGCGCCCTTTGGCCGGGCGGGATATGACCGTTCGCTCTTCGTTCCAGCGGGCGCGAATCGCGTAAAGTCATCGGATGACAGACATCCCGGCGACCCTTGCGGTTGTGACGATTATCGCCGCCTTCGCGGTGTGCGCGGTGCTGGCCGTTTTGCTCTGGCGCGCCCGCAATCCCGGCCGGCCGCAGGAAGTCATCATCGCCGATCTGGCGCACCAGCAGAACGACGCCGCGGCGCGGCTGCAAGGCATGATCGCTTCCCTGCAGCAGGGCCAATCGCAGCTGCAAAAGGCGGTCAACGATCGGCTCGACTCGGTCTCGCATCGGCTGGGCGATTCGCTGCAGAAGACCACACAGCACACCGCCGAGAATCTGCAAAAGCTCAACGAGCGGCTCGCCGTCATCGACGGTGCACAGAAGAACATCACCGAACTTGCCACGCAGGTGACGGCGCTTCAGGGTGTGCTGAGCAACAAGCAGGAGCGCGGCGCATTCGGTCAGGGCCGCATGGAGCTGATCGTCAGCGACGGCCTGCCGAAGGAATGCTACGCGTTCCAGCATACGCTTACCAACAGGATGCGTCCGGATTGCGTGGTGTACTTGCCCGACAAGCGCCCGCTCGTCATCGACGCCAAATTTCCGCTCGAAGCCGTCACCGCTTACCGCGACGCCAAGAGCGACGACGAGCGCCGCCTCGCCGCCGCCCGCGTGCGGGCCGACGTGATCAAGCACGTCAACGACATTGCCGACAAATATCTCATTCCCGGCGAAACCCAGGATCTCGCGTTCATGTTCGTGCCGTCGGATTCGCTCTATACCGACTTGCATGACAGCTTCGGCGACATCGTGCAGAAGGCGTTCCGCGCCAAGGTGGTCATCGTTTCGCCGACGCATCTGATGCTGGCCATCCATATCATCCAGCAAATCCAGAAAGACGCGCGCATGCGCGAGGCCGCCGGCCAGATTCAAGCCGAAGTCGGGCGGCTGATCGACGACGTCACGCGCATGCACGAGCGCGTGCTGAAGCTGCAGGGGCACTTCAACCAGGCCAACGAAGACGTGCGGCAGATCGTGATTTCGGCCGAAAAGGTGGAGAAACGCGGCGCGCGAATCGCCGAAGTCGAGTTCGTCGAGGACGGCGGTGCCGCCGATGTCCTTCCGGTTCCGATCGCCCGCAAGTTGGAAGCGGGGAAATAGCGGCGCGCGTTGGCAGGCAACGCCAAATCGGCTAGGCCGTGCGCATGGCCGTGATGCGCGACGCCGCCGGAAAGTTAGCCAAAAGACGCCCGTCTTTGCGGGAGACGCTTGCGGTTTATTGCAAACGGCGCGTGCTGATCGTGCTGTTGCTCGGCTTTTCGAGCGGACTGCCGATCGTGCTCATTGGCTCGACGCTGCAGGCGTGGATGACGCAAAGCCGGATCGACGTGCGAACGATCGGTCTGTTTGCGGCCGTCGGCATCCCTTACAGCATCAAATTCCTCTGGGCGCCATTTGCCGACGCGCTCGACATTCCGCTGCTCTCGCGGCTCCTGGGCCGGCGCCGCGGCTGGCTGTTGTTCACGCAGCTCTGGCTGATGGCGGCGATCGTGCTGCTCGGGCTAACCGATCCCGCGGCGTCTTCGCTGGTAGTCGCCATCGGCGCGCTGTTCGTCGCCACCGCTTCGGCCACGCAGGACATCGTGATCGATGCCTTCCGGGTGGAAAGCCTTGAGGAAAGCGAGCAGGCGGCGGGTTTGGCGTCCTATATTGCCGCCTACCGCATCGGCGCGCTGGTCTCGGGGGCGGGAGCGCTGCTTTTGGTGACGGGTCTGCGGAGTCTGCATCTTGGCAGCCGGACGGCCTGGAGCGCATGCTATGCCGTCATGGCCATCCTCATTCTGATCGGGATTTTGGCAACCCTACTGGCGAGCGAACCGGAAAGGTCGGGTTTGGTCGAGGCCGAGCATGCGGAGGAGGCGGCGCGGGAAAATTGGTTCGAACGCGCGTTCTGGTCGGCGGTCGACAGCTTCCGCGATTTTCTATCGCGCGATCTCGCCGTCGCCGTGCTGGTCTTCGTAACATTGTTCAAGCTCGCCGATGCGCTGGCCTTCTCGTTATCGACCAATTTCATGCTCGGGCTTGGCTTTTCGCTGACGCAAGTGGCGACCATCCGCAACGGCATCGGCTTCGTCGCCACGTTGCTCGGCGGGTTCACCGGCGGGTTCATCGCGCGTGCGCTGCCGCTTTCAGCGAGTCTATGGATCGGCGGCATCCTGCAGACGCTCATGATCCTGACCTTTTCCTGGCAGGCATATGTCGGAATGAACGCGACGATGCTGACGCTGACCACGACGATCGAGTTTTTCACCGACGCGGTCGGCACCGTCATTTTCGTCGCTTACCTGTCGGTGCTGTGCAAGAACCCGCTTTACACGGCGACTCAGTTCGCGCTCTTGAACGCGCTTGCCGCGCTGGGACGCACTTTCTTCGCACTCGGCAGCGGCTACATCGAACACGTCACCGGGTGGGTGTGGTTCTTCGTCATCTGCGCGCTCGCCGGCTTGCCGGCTTTGAGCATGCTCGCCTGGATGCAAAAGCGCCGCCATTTCGACGGATTATCGCCGGCATAGCAACGACTTAATCGCCATCGAGGCCGGCTCGTCGGCCACCGCCTGCCCTCGCGTTTGCGCAATGTCGCACAAAAGACCCTAAAAAAAGTCTTTTTGTAAGGATCGGATCGCTATACTCGCTGTTCTCTATAGGTTGTCGCCCCTCCAACCTGGCCTGCCCGCCGCCCCGCCGTGCCCCGATGGACACTATCCTGGTAAAAATTTTCGCCACCGCGCTGGCGCTCAGCGAGGTCCTGACCCAGCCGCAGGCGGTCAAAACCCATTTCGATCCGGCGGCCGATCAAACCGCGGTGGTGCAGATCGTGCGCGACGGCTGCGCGCATATGCGAAAAGCCTTCGACATCGAGTCCATCAACCTCGACGAGCTGATCTCCACCGCGCTTGACGACCCCAAGGCGGTCGGCGCCAACGCCGAGGTTTTTCACGGCATTAATTTCGCCGACCTCAACACCGCCTACCACCAGTTCTGCAAGAACGAAACCATCGACAAGCCGGTGGTCGACCTCGGCCAGGTGATCGGCTTTTTCAACGACGCGGCGGCCGATCTGCCGGACCAGAGCCAACTGACTGCGCTCAAAGACAAGAAACTGCCGAGCATGAGCGTGGTTCTCGATGCAAAGGGCGATAAATTCGCCGACGTGTACCAGCCCGGCAACCGCCGCATCTGGATTCCGCTGTCCGATATTCCCGATTTCGTGCAGAAGGCGTTCATCGCCGCCGAGGACCAGCGCTTTTACCAGCACCACGGTATCGACGAACACGGCATCATCCGCGCCTTTATCGGCAATCTCGCAAATCCGGGAAGGCCGGAAGGCGGCTCGACCATCACCCAGCAAGTGGTGAAGAACCTGCTGGTCGGCGACGACGTGACCTATCAGCGCAAGATCCGCGAGATGATCGTGGCCTCGCGGCTGGAAAGCACGCTCAGCAAGGACGAAATTCTCCAGCTCTATCTCAATTCCGTCTATATGGGCCGCGGCTCGTGGGGCATCGAGATGGCCGCGCGCAGCTATTTCGGCAAGTCGGCCAAGGACCTCACGCTGTCCGAAGCCGCGATGATCGCCGGCCTGCTGAAGGGTCCGAGCTATTACAATCCCGACCGTCATCCGCATCGCGCCGATGAGCGTCTCACCTACGTGCTCGACCGCATGAAGGACGATGGCTTTATCACCGCCGAGCAGAAGGAGCAGGCGCTCGCTGCGCCGCCAAAGCTCGCCGCCTTCCAGCGGCTGCACCGCGACAGCGGCTTCGAGTTCGTCGATTACCTCGGCCATGAGGCCAAGACCGACGGCGTCGATAGCCTGACCGCCGACCCCTACACGGTGCACTCCACGATCGATGCCCAGCTGCAGGTGCAGACCGAAGCGGCCCTGCAGGAGGGTTTGGCAAAATACGAAATATCCACGGGCCGCATGCAGTTTCACGGTCCGGAAGCCAACGTCGCGGAGGCTGTGCAGAAGCTCGCTTCCGGCAAGCAAACCGGCAACAAAACCGAAATGCCTGCCTGGCAGCAGGCGCTGCTGGCGGTGCACCTGCCGCTCTATGACGTGCACTGGACGCCGGCCGTCGTCGTCGACAAAGGCGGCGGCAAGAAGGGCCACGGTGTTATCCATGTCGGCCTTCCCGACGGGCGAATCGTGCCGCTCACCGCCTATACGTGGGCGATCCGGCGCCGCCTCAGCCTTTACGACGTCGTCTATGTTCACGTCGTCGAGCCTAAGGCGCCTGCGGCGAAAGCGAATGGAAGAGCCAAGCCAGCGCCGACCGCCCGTGCGGAAATCCGCGTGCGGCCGACGGTGCAGGGAGCGGCGCTGGTGCTGGAGAACAAGACCGGCCGCATCCTCGCCATGGCCGGCAGCTTTTCCTATCCCTTAAGTCAGCTCAATCGCACCTGGCAGACGCGGCGCCAGCCCGGCTCGGCGATCAAGCCGGTCACCTACCTGACGGCGCTGCAGAAGGGACTGCAGCCCAACACGCTTATCCTCAACGATCCGATCACGCTGCCGCCGATCGGCAGTGGCGAAAGCGCCGATACTGTGCTCGCGCTCGGCGGCTCCGATCGCGAGCAGGACTATTGGTCGCCGCGCAACGACGATTACGCCACCGGCGGCGTTTACACGCTGCGGCGCGGTCTCGAACACTCGGTCAACGTCGTGACCGCCCACCTGCTCGACGGCGGGATCGACGCCGACCCCGAGAAGAGCCTCGCCGATGTGTGTGCAACGGCGGTGGCTGCGAAAATCTACAGCGACTGCGTCCGCTACTATCCTTTTGTGCTCGGCGCGCAGCCGGTGCGGATGATCGATCTCGCCGCCTTCTATGCCGCGGTCGCCAACGAGGGCATACGCCCGCAACCGCACGCCATCGATTCGATCGAACAGGAAGGCCGCACCGTCTATCAATACCCCAAGGTGCCGCTTTTCCCGATAATCGGTGCCGCCGACCGCGCCAGCTTCTATCAACTCAAGAGCATCCTGCAGGGCGTGGTCGCGCGCGGCACCGCGCGTGCGATCGGCTCGCTCTCACCCTACGTCGCCGGCAAGACCGGTACGACCGAGAATTCGGTCGACGGCTGGTTCGTCGGCTTCACCAATGACGTGACGGTCGCGGTCTGGGTCGGCTACGACAACGGCGACGGCAAGCGCCGCTCGCTCGGCGCTGTCGACGGGGCGAGGGTGGCGCTGCCCATCTTCCAGCCGATCATTGAGGATGTCTGGGCGGACAATATCGCGCCCAAGGCGCCGCTCGCCGGACCGTCGCCCGAGGCGCAGCGCCAGCTCGTCGACCTGCCGATCGACTACATGAGCGGCGATCCGGTGCGGGGCGGCCGCGGCGACTTGATCGAGCACTTCCGCGTTGGATCCAACGGGCGCGTGGCCGATACGCAATATCAGCTTGTTTCGCCCGAAGAGGCCGAGGAGCGGCGCGACGAGGCGACGCAATATAGCAATAACGAGCCGGGCTATTACGAGGGTTACGGCGGTTACGGGGATGCTCCGCCGAATTACGGTGGGCGGTCCTATTATCCCAATCAGGGCTGGCAGCAGCGGCCGCCACAGCCGCCGCCCCCCGCGCCGCGCGGTCTCTTTGGCAATTGGGCCAATCCGGCTTATCGGCCGCCGCCGGAGCCGCTCCAGCCGCCTCGGCCCACGGCGCGTGGTCTATTTACTCCTTGGGGCAATAATCCCGGGTATGGAGGCCAACCGCCGCCGCGACGCGATCCGGATCGCTTCTGGGGCGGGCGTTTCGACTGACCGTTCAGCCCGGGGGGAATTTATAATGTGGATTCGGCACCCGATCGTGCTGGTCGCTCTGATCGGCTCGCTCTCCGCCGCGAGCGCCCTGGCGTTTCGCATCGAGGACGTGGCCTCGGCGCGGAACACCAATGTCAGCGAGCTCAAGCCGGCAACGATCGCATTCAGCGATAAGCCCGCGGACGAAGCCGCCGATGCCAATCTGGACCTGGTCCGCTTCGACGATTGGGCGCGCAAGCATCCCAATGAAAAAAAATTTCTGGCGCTCTATCCCTCCTATGCCGAGCCGACCGTCAGCAAGCCGGAGAGCGGCAAAATCGATAACGGCAAGCCGGACACCGTCAGCGCCAAGCCGGTGGTGGAAAAGCTCTACATGTACGTGGCGCAGGCGCGATTCGTTCTCGACCGGGCGCCGGGCGCCATCGATCTGTCGCATTATGTGACGCTCGACTTCCTCGATCGGATCGATCCGGCGATCAAGCACAAGGTGATTAGCGCGGCCGACGTGGTGCCGTTCACCGACGACGCCGGAGCGGGCAATCGGAATCCCGACCGCAAATGGTGCACCGTGCGGCAGACCTCGATCTGCATCCAGTCGACCTACAAGCTCGAAGGCAAGATTCCGCTTGGCATCATGCTGGTGAACAGGCTGCGCGAGAGCGCCAAGAAGATTTCCGACCATATCGACTTTCAGAGCGAGTTCTCGGCGCTCGTGCCCGCCGACCTCGATCGGGCCGGATTGCAGCAAGTGACGAACCTCGATACGCCGGTCGCCGGCGCGCTCGAGCAGGACATTTTCTATGTCAATCAGATCATGAAATTCGGCAAATTCTTCGCCGTGTTCCAGGGCCACCCGACCGATCCCGGGAAGACGGTGGTCACCGCCTTCATGTCGCTTGCGATCAAAGCCTACGTGCTCGACGAGAAGCGCGGATACGAGAAAGTGCCGGTGCTGCGCAATCTGGTGCCCGTCGACGTGCTGATGGGCAAATCGTCGTTCAACTCCGGCAACTCGATCAGCGCCGGCCTGCCGCAATACGCGCGCAACGAGATCAAGACCGTCGCCGGCATTTTGGAAGACGGTGTGGCGGCGAAGTAGCGCTCCGCTTTCAGCTCGCTGCTCCCTCTCCCCGCGTGCGGGGAAAAGGGCGGGATACGTGGCGCTGCCGCTAGGCTCAGAATCGCGGCCGATCGCAAACCTGCCGGCCCGAGGGGAACACGGTAACGCTGAGCGCGATGCCTTCGGCCCGCACCTCGCCTGCGCGCAGCGGTTCGATGCGATCGTATTTGCAACTGGCATAGGTGAGGGGCAGGGGAGACATTTTTGCTTCGCGCATATGTCTTAGTTGCCATGCGCGGCCGGACGATTGGCGCACCGCGCATTGTGTGCCATTGGATGGCGCGACGGCGTAACCGGCTTTTGGCGCGAGATGCACGAGACCGATTTTCTCCACGAACACGCGATGACCGAGGCGGAGCGCGCCGCGATCGCGCGCTCGATCTGGAGCGAGGAGAACATCGAGTTCAGGACGGTCGGTATCGACATCGGCAGCTCGACCTCGCATCTTCTATTCGCCAAAGTCGCGTTGCAGCGGCAGTCGCAAGGGCTCTCCAGCCGCTTCGTCGTCATCGGCCGGGAGATCGTCTGGCGTTCGCCGATCCTGCTCACGCCGTTTCTCGCCGACGGCACGATCGACGCGCAGGCGCTCGGCGAATTCATTCGTGGCTGCTACCGCGATGCCGGGTTCGCGCAGAGCGAGATCGACAGCGGCGCGGTGATTCTCACCGGCGAAGCGATCAAGCGCAAAAACGCCCGCGCCATCGACGAGCTTTTCGCCGGCGAAGCCGGGAAGTTCGTCTGCGCCACCGCCGGCCACAAACTCGAGTCCCGGCTCGCCGCGCATGGCTCGGGCGCGGTGGCGTTGTCCAAGGCCCGCGATACCTGCATCCTGCACGCCGATGTCGGCGGCGGCACCACCAAGCTCGCGCTGATCGACCGCGGGACCATCGTCGGGCTGTCGGCTTTCGCGGTCGGCGGCCGGCTCGTCGCAACGGATGCAAGCGGCGCCTGGACCCGTATCGATCAATCGGCGCAGCTGGTTGCCGACGATTTGGGGATCGAAGTTTCGCCGCAGGCGCTCGCCGATCCGGCCGTTCGGCAAAAGATCGCGCGGCGTCTCGCGGTTGTGGCGGCCGATTACATTGTCGATGCGCCGCTCGACGCCTTAAGCGAATCGCTCCTGCTCACCGAGCGGCTGCCGCGCGTTTGCGCCCCCACTGCGATGACTTTCTCCGGCGGCGTAGCCGAATACATGTTCGGCCATGAGGAGAAGGAATACGGCGACATTGCCAAACTGCTCGCCGCCGAACTTGCCGGCGAACTAAGCCGGCGCAGCGCGCTGCCGCTGATCGACCCCGGCCAGCGCATCCGCGCCACCGTGATCGGCGCCTCGCAATTCACCGTCCAGGTCAGCGGCAAGACCATCTATCTGCCCGATCCCTATGTGCTGCCGGTGCACAATGTCCCGGTCGTCCACGTCGATCTCGATTCCGAGGGCGTCATCGATGCGCAGCGCCTTATCGCCGACATCCGCGCCGGGCTCGAAGAGATCGATCTCGAGCGCAGCCCGCGCGTGGCGATCGCTTTTTCATGGCGCGGCGACCCCGAACATTCGCGGCTGAAGAATGCGGGTGCAGGGATTCTGCACGCGCTCGCGCCGATCAAGGACCGCATAAAACTCCTGCTCTTGATGATCGACGGCGATATCGGAAAGACCCTCGGCCGGATATTGCATCGCGAACTCCACTGGCCGGGCAAGATCGTGTCCATCGACGGCATGGAGTTGCATGAACTCGATTATGTCGACGTCGGCGAACTGATCGCCCCGCCCGGCGTGGTGCCGGTGGTGATCAAGTCGCTCTTGTTCGCCTGACCGAAACCCGGAACTGTCATGGCCCGCGCCGGCGGGCCATCCAGTAATCACCTGGTTCGTAGGGCTACACCTAACGGCCCAGTTTACTGGATCACCCGCCTTCGCGGATGACGACAGCGAGAAGGGTCGACGCGTAACGCCAAGAGTATAATATGATGGCCCCGCTGCATTCCCGGAGGAACGCATGAACATCCGCGAAGTCCCGCAATCCCCCACCCTTCCCTCCCCCGCAAGCGGGGGAGGGAAGGGAGGGGGTCGTTACGGGGTCGATCCCTATCTCGATTGGCTCAAAGGCGAGGGCATCCCGCTGACCGAGGATTACGGCGTCTATCTGTTCGATGTCCCGACGGCGCCGTGGCCGCGCTATGGCGTGAACGGCGCGGCGGTGCATCTGAAAGGGCGCGGCGACTTCGCCAACATGTTCGTCTTCGAGATTGCGCCCGGCAAATCGACGACGCCGCAGCGGCATCTCTACGAGGAAGTTATCTACGTCCTCGAAGGCCACGGCTCGACCCAGCTCGAGTTCCCCGACGGCAGCCGCCGCAGCTTCGAGTGGGGCGAAAAGAGCCTGTTCGCCATCCCTCTCAATGCCAAGCACCGGCATTTCAACGCCAGCGGCGCCGAGCGCGCGCTGCTCGTGAGCACCACCAATCTGCCGATGGTGATGAATGTCTTCCACAACGAAGCTTTCGTATTCGGCAGCGATTTCGATTTCAGCGAACGCGCCGGCAAGAAGGAGTATTTCTCCGGCGACGGCGATCTCATCACCGTGCGGCCGGGCAACCACATGTGGGAAACCAATTTCGTGCCCGATCTCACCGCCATCGAGCTGAAAAGCTGGGGCGACCGCGGGGCCGGCGGCACCAACATCATGTTCGTGCTCGCCGACGGCACCATGCACGCGCACATTTCCGAAATGCCGGTCGGCACCTATAAAAAAGGCCACCGGCACGGCCCGAGCTTCCACGTCATGTGCGTGATGGGGCTGGGCTATTCGCTGCTCTGGTTCGAACACGACAAGGATTTCCGCCGCATCGACTGGAAGCACGGCATGGTGTTGGTGCCGGCCGACCGCCAGTTCCATCAGCATTTCAACACCGGACCGCAGCCGGCGCGCTATCTGGCGACCGCCGTCGGGGGATTGCGTTATCCGACCACGCAGGCGAACCGCATCTCGCTCCTCGGCGCGGGCGGCGACGACAAGCCGGCGGTGTCGAAAAGCGTTAAGGAGGGCGGCGACCAGATCGAATACGAGGATCAGGACCCGCGCATTCATCGCATCTGGCTCGAAGCGATGCGCGAGAACGGCGCTCCGCCGAAGATGGAGAAGTTCATCCCGACGCCCGAGGACATGAAGGCGCCGGCATAACGTCATTCCGGGGCGCCGTCGTTATGCCCTCGACCCTCGCAGGACAGGGCAGCTCGGGAGTTCAACGACAAGAATGGGTGAGGGTCGGGCCGCAACCCCTCACCCAGCCGTGCTCGCCGATCAAACTGGGCTGCCCTCCGCAAGGGGCGAGGGCATGGCTACAGGCGCCCCGGATTTCGCAGCGCAGTCGTGACGAACTACGCCGCCGCCTTTTTCTTATCCCCGCGCTCCAGCGACTGCACAACCTCGTCCACCGTCTGCACGTCGCCGAACTGGCCGTAGAAATTCGACAGCGTGGCGTTGTGCTCCTCGTCGGTGTGGGTGGCGAGCCCATCGGCCACCATGACGACCTTGAAGTTGAGCATCATGGCGTCGCGCGCGGTGCTTTCGCAGCAGACGTTGGTGGCGGTGCCGGCGATCAGCAAAGTGTCGATATTGCGCTCGCGCAAATGGCGCTCGATGTTGGACGAGCCTTGAATGAAGGCGCTGTAGCGCTTCTTGGTGATCTGCGCGTCCTCGGGCCGGATGTCGTTGAGGTGCCAGTATTCGTAACCGTCCGCGCCGACTTCCATCGACTGCAAGCGCCGCTCGGCCCGGTCGGGGCTCTGCAAATAATCGTGGTAATTCGACCAGCTCTCCCGCGTGTCGTTGGTGCCGTTGCGCACCCAGACGACGTGGCCGCCGCGGCGGCGCAGCTCCGCCGCCAGCCGATTGACGTTCGGCACGATCTCGCGCGCGCCGGGAATTTCGCTCTGGTGGCCCTGCTTGACGAAGTAGTTTTGCATGTCGACCACGACCAAGGCGGTCTGGCGCGGATCGATCGCATCGAAGGGATGCAGCTTGCCCAAACGCGTCTGCAGGCGTTCGGCGACGGCCTTGGAAATCGCGATCTTGTGCATTTTTGCTTCCTCAACTAGTCGTCTTGGTTGGTAGACGTCTTGGTTAGTACGACTGAGTCAGAAAGCCGCATTCGATTGTAATTGAGACTCAGGTAGTTGGCGAGATTCACCGATTGGCGGAGGAGCTGAGATGGGTCTCGGAACGATAGCGGATGGGGC
>Ga0207416_1000596_pt1 | contig 59077 bp, 51 predicted proteins | sample PaiPotPPM11metaG_FD_184107 | JGI IMG/M metagenome (GOLD analysis project Ga0207416, IMG submission 184107) | Iron sulfur acid spring bacterial and archeal communities from Banff, Canada, to study Microbial Dark Matter (Phase II) - Paint Pots PPM... ... | reverse complement strand
TATCGATGTAGGAGCCTCGACGGGCGGCTTTACACAATGCTTGTTAGAACGTGGAGCACAGCGTGTCTATGCCATTGATGTTGGTTATGGACAACTGGCCTGGGAGTTGCGTAACGATCCCCGCGTTGTTGTTATGGAACGTACCAACATCCGTCATCTGGCATCTCTTCCCGAACCGATGCAATGTGCCGCTATCGACGTTTCATTTATCTCGCTCCGCTTGGTCCTCCCTGCACTTGTGCCACTACTGACCCTGGCGGCAGAAACATGGATCGTTGCCTTGGTCAAGCCACAATTCGAAGCGGGTAAGGCTGAAGCTGACCGTGGTGGGGGCATCATCAGTGATCCCCATGTACATAGCCGTGTCCTGCGGGAACTACAAGAGTGGATTTCCCAGCATACCCCTTTAGAGGTTGCAGGGCAGATCGACTCTCCGATACGTGGACGTGAGGGCAACTGTGAATTTCTCTTCTTATTGAAATTTCGCTCGACAGAGGCATAATAGATTCCCTATGCCTTGAACGTGCTACTCCTGCAACGACCACCGAGTTTGGGGTATAATATATATAGAGTAATATCCTCTTCGTAGTTAAAATAAGACAGAGATTAGGAACATCTATGGCATCAAAAGAGAGTCTATGGCAAGTACTTTCATCCAGGAAAGTACTTGATACGCCCTTCTTGAAGATACGCAGCGAACGTATTGAGCTTCCAGATGGCACAATTCTTCCCGACTACTATATTATCGAGAACCCTGGCTGGGTCGGCGTTGTACCACTAACGGAAGATGGCTATTTCATTCTTAATAAGCAATACAAGCATGGAATTGGTCTGGAGGTACTTGAATTTCCCGCTGGCGGTATCGACGATCACGAGGATGATCCCCTACAGGCGGCACATCGCGAGCTGATGGAGGAGACTGGCTATAGCGTCGACCCGGATCAGATCGAGTTTCTTGCACACATGATCGCGAATCCTACCAATGCCGTCACACGCATCTGGTGGTACCTGGCACGCAATGTGCGTAAAACCGGCAGTCAGAAAATCGATCCGACCGAGGTTATCGAAAATATCCTGGTCACACCACAAGAACTACTCGAACTGCTTCACAGCGGTCGCTTCCTCGTCCAGGGTCAGATTGCAGCCGCGTATATAGCCCTGGAATGCCTAGGATACCTGAAAGCGAACTGCTAGGATACCTACAAAAACTTTACAAAATTTCAGTCACAATTTGCAATGCAGCATATTAAGTAGGCCGATGATGAACAGCAATAATGGAGATCCTTGCGCCAATGAATATTCTGCATACTTCCCTCTTCACATCAGGTACCCAGAGAACTACTATAGGAGCGGGTTATCATAATGTAGGCAAAAGAGGTGTCTTGCGTACGTTAAATGAAAATATGGCTAGACAGGCAGAAATGCATTACGGCGAGAGATGTGGACATCTTCCGCTTGATGCTCAGAACATCAGTATTCTTGTCCATTTTTCCACGCCAGCTATTCGTGCGCAAGTACAGTATCTCAGTCATCTTTTTGGGAAAGAGATTACTGCTTGTACCTTTGACGAATTCAAGGCTGAGGCAGAGCATATCACTGAACCCACGCCGCTCGTTGTGCCCTATATTAATGTCCCTGAGACGGAGACATATATCCGCGATGAACTGGGAGTGCAAGTATGGGGCCTACCTGGGCAGATGACCCATGTGCTGAAAAACAAAGCGCTTTTCTATCAGCTTGCCGATGAGCTGGCCGAAGACAGTTTTCGTCCTCCTGATTATACTATAGTGGATGTGCAGGATGTCGCCAAAGAAGCTGAGGCATTTCTATGCAAAATGGAGGGGATCTATAGGGAGGTAGGGGTGGCTCAGATGTATCCTCTGGGAGTCGTGTTGCGTGCGGCTGAATCGGATGGCAACTATGGATGCTGCTTGGTTTACGAAAAGGCTGGCGCGATTATTGTCGTCCAGAACGGCGATGCTGAGGATGCCCACGCTTACAGATGCTGGCATGATGCCTTGACTCAGGCGCAAGAAAACCTAAAGGCCACTATGTTCCCTCCCAAGGAGACACGAGTTGTGGTCAGTCGCTTTCTTGATCTAGCCGATTCCCCTGGGATGTCAGTCATCATCATAGATGGTCAGGTTGAGTCTCTACACTGGAATGGTCAGTATCAAAAGCCGGGCAGTACGGCTTGTATTGGCACTAGTACTTATATTCCCAGAAATACCTATATGCAACGGATGCAGCATCGCTACGAAAATCAAACAACAGCTTTCTTTGAGGCATTTTTACGTAAGATCGCTGAAAAGTGTAGGACAGACTTTTCCTCATTGCGTGCCGTAGCGAATGTGGATATCATGATTCCTACCGAACTGGAAAGGATGGTCCAGAAGAAGCGCAAGCAGCCACCGATGAATTACCTGGCCGAATGCAATCCGCGCTGGACAAACTACACCGATGCCATTCTTACTGTCCTAGGTGCCAATAGAAAAGAGCCAACCATCCAAAATATGCGTGCTGTGATACAAGCAGGTATCTCTACTATCGATAAGTATCCTCTTCCAGCCAAGGTAGACCTTCAGATTCTCAGAGACCAGATCTTTGAAAGAGATCAGATTCTCCAGCAAACTGGCACGCGTATAATCTGTCGCATGGCAAAGAATCCGATGGGGGTGATCTTTGCTGGGAATATAAAGTTCGCACAACAGGAAATGGATAACATGCTTGCGAGGGTATCTGGATAGCTCTTGAAGAAGGAAACTGAGATTGAAGACGAACCATTGTAGACGAGGTTCGAGTATCTCTGTGTCCTATCTTCAAATCCTCCAAATAACGCAATTTGGTTTTAGAGTTCTAAAGGCACTTCATCTCTCTTTGCAGATGTCTCTGTCTTCGATGTCCCATCTTTCCTGCCAGGAGCATATCGTACTTGTAAGGCAGGTGAGACGCGGTAGACGTCTTGCACAAGGTTGAGCCGTTCGAGCGTCCAGATGAGGTAGCCGGAGAGATCGAATTGCCACCAGTGCAGGCCATGGAAGGCTGAGCGAGGGAATGCATGATGATTATTATGCCACCCTTCTCCAAAAGCCAGTAGTCCCACTACCCACTCGTTTCGACTCTGATCGTTAGTTTCGAACTCACGCTTCCCAAAGGTATGACACACCGAATTGACGCTCCAAGTCACGTGGTGTGTGAGAAACATGCGCACGAGTCCTCCCCAGAGCAGGCCAGTCCATCCACCAATGGCGAATGGGATGACCAGAGAGAGCATAGCCCAGAGCAAGAAGGTGCGGCTGATAAAGACAACAAGTGGGTCCGCGACGAGGTTGCGGCAGTACACGTGAGGATCAGCATCGCGTTCCTGGAAGAGCCATCCAAAATGTGCATGCAAGAATCCTTCGAGAGGGCTATGCGGATCCCCAGGGCGATCCGCCTGTGCATGATGCTTGATGTGGGTTGCGGCCCATTCAAGTGCTGGTCCCTCAAATGCCATAGAGCCAAGAATAAGGAGGCAGCACTTGACAACGGGATGGGGTCGAAAGCTGCGATGTGTCAGCATCCGGTGGTAGCCCACCGTCACGCCGAGGGCCACAAGGCTGTACATCGTTGCCAGTAGCACTAAATCAGGCCAGTGAACGGCCTGCTTCCAGAGCAATACTATAGCCAAAACAGTAGCAAGGAAAGGGACAATAACGATGACAAGGACAATAAATTTATAGAGTAGGGGGATCGGTCGCATAAATACCTCCACGTATATGTTCTCCATCACAAAGGTGGAACACTAGTTAGAGAGGTCTGGGAACATATTTGTTTCGCCAAGGTTCTGGATTTTTCTACTTTTTTGGATGTGCTGCCACAATGGTTACTTCCTGGCGGTTATGAAACAACTGGCACACTTGTACGAGGCTGAAACGCTTGCTAAGTATGTTCATAGCTTCCTTCAAGTTCGTTAATGGATTAATGCCTGGTGCCGCGTGTGGCAATTTGAAAACGCTGATGATAAAGCCTTCTGCCTGTAGACAAAGAGACGCCTTGGCAACCTGGCGTGCAGCCTCACGCGCATCCATGCGCATATCATTGACAATTACATCAAATTGGCTGGAATTTCTTATAGCCTTATCAAGATAATTTTCTGCGTAACCGCGGTAGTGCTCTAGGCGTTTATGTCTGGTCAGGCGTGGATCGAGATTTGCCGGGTCTACAGCGACAACATGGAGCCCTGCTTCTAAGAGGAGTCGCGTCCAGCCTCCAGGGGCAGCTCCTAGATCGAGAGCATGCCCCTGCGATGGAAGTACTACACCAAATACCTCTAATGCCTCTAGGAGCTTGAACTCGGCACGACTGATTTGCTCTGAAGTTTGGGCAAAACGGCGTGCGCCTCCAGGCCAGCTACTTAGGTTTTCCTCAGCAGTGGAAATGCCCACATAGCCCTTGTCCATTGTGCACAGGAGAGAGATAATCACCTGTGGCTTCTTAATAGATTCTATGGCTCCTGTATCCTCCGCAAGCATTTCTGCAAGTGCCTGGTTTACTTGTCCACTGCTGTATGGACGTGCTTCCTGGCTCTCCTCTGTTTGTATAAGACGTGTCTGAACAGCAAAATGTGTTCCCCGCTCTAGCAAAGCGAGTCCTGGCAGGTGGGCTATTGCTATAGCGAGCTCTGCCAAGTCTTGGGATGTGTTGGATAGGTTGGCTATCGTCTGTACCGGAGCAAGATGACGCACAAATATGGGTCGCTCTCTGGCCGCTAGTTGCATAAGTGCTGTGACATCCGGTGTACCACAGAGCGTAACTCCAGGCGCTAGCTCCTCAATAGGCGTTAGCTGTTTATCTCGTTGTTTTAATTCTGCTACTGATGCAGACGCAAATTCGGGATGTGCTGTTGCAATCAGAAGCTGCTCTGTATTCACCTAGTATTGCTCCCAATGAACACTCTCTGAGAGTTGCTTGCGTGCCTGGGCTGGTGAGGTTTGAATATCTGTCATATCTAAACTCTCTTTCTCGTCTTGGTCTCAATGTTCTTGACGTGTTTGGTGATTATGACACAGTACTTTATGGAAACGCAACTATTTCCTGTCTGTCAGAGAATGGTCATCTGGCATGATAGGCATATTAACTGTTTCTTCGGAAAACTCATCATTTCCCTGGATTAGAGCTGCTTCAGTGGGGTTCCCAGATAATTTCTTAGCTTTAGCAAAGAATCGACTGCCCCATAAAAGTGCGAGTAATGACGCAGCTGCTAGCGATGTCAATAACACTTTCCGAGGTAGGTCTCCCGTGTTAGTCCCTTGTGGTGCAGAGTTTGAAGTGTTGCCTTGCGTAGTTGTTTCTGAGACTGAAGGCGTTGTGGTAGGAACAGACAATACATTCCATGTAGGCTGTGTACCTGCAGGCTGATCGCTTGTGTCGGTAGTTGCTCCGTCAAGTGTCCCTGCCTTTCCCTGAGTACTGCTCTTCTGGCTATCCATTTTAACAGAGGATGGCTTTGGGGTACGAGTTGGCTTTGGAGTCGGTGTCGGTGGAACGTTGCTGGCATCAATTGTTGGCGTATCTGTCACTAGCCAGTTGCTACCTCCATCAGGGATACGTGCGTATGAAATATCCGAACCAAGAGGTGGGAGAGTAACTTGATCTACCACCGTATCGCCGATCAGCAGGCGTACGGTCGAAACTTGGGAGTTTGAGAAAAGTGGTGCTGATAATGATACCTCGGGAAAAATGACAAGGAAGCCGTGAGGAGCAATTGCAGTGCCTTCTCGGAAGTAAGCTTTATCAGTGGCATTAGGGCCAGTATCGAAGCTGCTATGAGCGGTGTAGAGGTCAAATGCCTGATTTTGCGGATTGTAAAGTTCGATCCATATATCGTTTGGTGTTGCACCTGTCCCTTGTTCCGAACAATTCCAGATAGAACCGGGATTGGGGAGTACCTCGTTGATAAAGATAATGTGTGATGTTGCTGGAGGTTGAACTAGCGTCCCTGCTACTGGCGGGGGAGTAGCTGGGGCACAACCATGTCCAGTGGCGCTAAAAACAGAAGAAATGGTCATACTTAACAGCAGAAAGAAAATGCAAACGATGGTCAAAGACCGCCGTACGTAACCCACAATGTCCACGTAAACACCCCTCAATGTATGCTATTGTATCGATCTTGTACGAACGCCACTATCCATTGGGGTCACCTTGATATTCCCTGATGACCCCCAAATCGCGACCTCTGTTGTAAAGAAGCGCCACTCTATTATTGAGAAAGGTACTTAAATGGCGCTTCCTTGCGGCCAGGGAACCGATGCTGGATAACCCGCCGTATCGCTTCTACACTGCTCTCACCGATGGTAAAAGCAATAATAGAGCCAATAATAATGCCAAACAACCCGCCGAGTGCAATTCCTTGAAGGAACATGCGGTTGCGAAAAAATGTCATCGTCGTCACCTTTTCTATGAATAGGTTATTGCAGGTATACAACTGTTTTTGCTTCACTCCAGAGGCGTTCAAGGCGATAATACTCCCTTTCTTGTGGGCCAAAGATATGAATAACGATATCTCCGAAATCCAATAACACCCAACCACTATCTGCGGTGCCCTCTCTGTGAAGCAAGATAGCTCCCTGTTTCCCTAACTCTTCATCGATTGCATCCGCGATGGCTTGAAGCTGACGGTTATTATTACCACTACAGATGACGAAGTAATCAGCAATTACTGAAACATCTCTAATGTCAAGTAGGAGAACATCTGATGCTTTCTTGTCTGATGCAATACCTACTGCAGCTTTTGCTAATTCGGCTATATCTGGCAGAACTTTCTCCACGAACACTCCTTGATTTTGTACAGCTCACATTGTATATGATGTGCAATCAATTGTGTGTGACGACTCCCCTGGATTTATCCAGGGGCTTCACGCAGTAGCTTCTTGGAACGTACCCAAAGAAGCAGTTTCACGTGGACTCCGTCCAAGCCCTCGGTCGAGAATGTTGAGCGCCGCGTTATGGTCGCGGTCCAGCACCACACCACAGTGAATGCAGACGTGAGTTCTTATACTCAAGTCCTTGTGTGGCCCTTCCTCTCCACAGGCGCTGCAGATCTGGCTGGTCTTATGTGGATCAACTTGCATGACGGTGACACCGGCCCATTCTGCCTTGTGCTTCACCAGTTCTATGAAGGCTCCCCATCCAGCGTCTAAAATTGACTTATTGAGCCCGCTTTTAGCAGCAGCTCCATTTGGTAAGTATGCGTCTTTATCATCCTGCTTAGCCTTTGGTCGCCTCACCATATGATGCATCGACAGATCTTCAAATATGATCGTCGCGTAAGTATCGACCAAGATGCGAGCTTGCTTATGATGGAAGTCCTTTCGCTGGTTGCGGATCTTCTTATGAGCCTTACCCACCAGTTGAGCAGACTTTCTCCGCTTCTGACTTTTGTTCCTCTTTTTGCAAAGTCGTTGCTGTTTCTTCTTCAACCGACCATGAGACTTTCGAAAGAACCTCGGGTTATCTACTACATCACCATTCGAGTCCGTCATGAAGTGCTTGAGCCCCATGTCCAACCCAATGGGCAGATCGGTAGAGGGCAGTTTTTTCTGTGTCTCAACTTCACAGCTAAAGATGGCATACCAGCAGTCGCCCTCGCGTTTGACGGTGGCTGTTTTGGGCTTTCCGATCATCGGTCGATGCTGCTTGACTTTCATATAGCCGATCTTGGGCAAAACCACCCTCTTGTTTTCGATGCGAACCGTTGGATTGCACTTGAGCTTTTCGATCTGCGGATAGGTGAAGCTATCATAGCGATCGTATCCCTGATAGCGCGGGTATCCAGGTTTTTCACCATGCTTCACTCGTCTGAAGAACGCTTTGAACGCCTTATCCACTCGCTTCAAAGTATCCTGTAAGGTCTGAGAGTAGATCTCTTTGAACTCAGGACGCATCTCCTTAATCTGTGGCAACTGGGCTGACTGCATCTCATAGGAAACACTGACTTTGCTCATCCGCCAAGCTTCACGGCGTTCCTCAAGGGCTGCGTTGTACAACTCACGGCACAGGTTAAGCGTCTGCTGGAGAGCAGCGGCTTGCTTGCATGTGGGATAGAGACGGTATTTAAACGCCTTCATCATGTTTTTGCTCTCCTTTCCGCTTGCGTACGTATTGGCGTAGTATTTAGATGATTTCGCTGTTCATCGAACGCTTATCCTCTTTGGAGTACTGTTTCAATTCTTGTACCCGCATTATAGCATGACAGAGGCCAACTTGTTAAGAGGGTAGGAAGAAAATAGCCATTTAGATTCTCTACATTATGGATTAGCTGCTATTGCCTGGCTGCGTGTCCAGGCGAATATCTAGTTTGCTGATGCCTGCTTGTGGAACCGCGAAGAGGAGTTCCTGTACTGTTTTCCCACTCACTGGCTCAACAGCTGTGGGGGCAATTTCTACAAGAGGAACGAGCACAAATGCTCGCTCGCTCATGCGAGGATGTGATATGGTCAAATGTTCCGTTTCAAGGCAGAGATTATCATAGAGGAGAATATCAATATCGATAGGACGTGGAGCATTAGGGAATGATTGCTGTCGTCCCAGTGCCTCCTCTATTGCCTTGACGCTGCGTAATAGTCCATCTGGACTGGAAGAGGTTTGACCATAACAGACCATGTTCAGAAAACGTGGCTGGTCAAGATAGCCAACTGGTTCCGTTTCATAGACAGAAGAAAATTTATGAAGATCTACTACCTCGCGTAACCTCTGCAGTGCTTCTGACAGATTCTTTTGTCTATTACCTAGGTTCGATCCCAATGCAAGATAGACATAATGTACAGCAATAGGCGTATGCTCATCCCGTTTTGCAGTGCAGATATCCCTGTATTCATGCATGAAGAAGAAGCGCCACTTCCTTTCTTTTCCTTTTCTTAACACTATTCCATTGCCAATGTACTACAAGATAAAGTATAACATACTTGTCAATATATTGATATAGAGATAGCAAAAAATAAGCATGATGTTTTTGGCGCGACAAAGATGTCCCGATGCTCAAGCTCCAAATAGAAGATGTCATTTCTGGAAAACTCCTATATGCCTGAAAACAGCCTCCGTTCCCCCAATGCTGTCTCCGCCGACAAGCAGTCCGATCAGACCGCTGGAGTAGGCTGTATCGGTAAAGGTTGAAACGATAAGTTGCTGGTTAATATAGAAGCGAAAATGCCCACCTGTTGCCATGACCAGAAGCGTATTTGTTCTCCCATAGCCCTTCGATAGAGTGTTCGAATAGGTCCAATCGATCAATGTGAGCCATTTGCTCGGGTCACGACCAAGGGTGCGTTGAAAGCGATATTGGCCGAAGCTGTTGACTTCTAAAACGTAGAAGGCTTTTGTATAAGGATTGAGACGAAAGATGAGTCCACAGAAGTCTCCTCGTAGCAATTGTGCCTGCACGCTAATCACGGCGTTGGAAAATCGTTGTTGATCGGTATAACACCAGGCGGCAGCGTAGGGTAAACTAGTAGAGACGTGATAGCCCTGAGGGGAAAAATAGCACTGCTTGCCATCATTAATCCAGCCTCCACTGCTACTGGTCATATCGTCATAGTAGAGAATTTTTCCGGTTCCAATGGCTGATGTGATGCCTGCAGTCGCCTGAACGCGAGCTTGTGCTGCCAGTGTAGCCTGAGCATCCGCTTTTGCTTGTGCCGTTGTGGTATTCTGCCGCGTGAGCGTAAGAGGAGTGTTCGCCTCCGATAGATTTTTGTGTTGGCTTCCTGCTTGCCAGAATAGGCCCAGTGGTATGAGGATGCTAACAAGAAGAAGACAGAGCAAGATGGAGAGAAAGCGCATACGTTTGTGTTTTTTGTCGATTACTGCTATCACAGGGATTGGTGCTTCATCATAATCCAATGGAAAAAGTTGGTGTTTGTCGAGTATTTCACACGGATAGAGCGGCTGTGTGCTTATAGGTGCCATAATAGGAGTCTTTTGATTGCTATCAACTGTTTGTGCATGGTCTTGTAATAGAACGGGGAGGACCTGAGTCTGTGATCTGATAATCCATTCCTGCTGTAGCGCTGTTCTGTAAGCTGAAGAGAAATCGTTGGCTTGCTGATAGCGTTCGTCTGGTTCCTTTGCCAGTGCTTTGAGAATGGTGTCTTCAATAGACTGTGGGATGTCGCTACTTAGTTGACGGGGGGGAGTAGGTCGTGTCTGTAGATGCTTAAGGGTGACTGCTACTGGAGTGTCTCCTGTGAATGGAACGTACCCGGTTAACATCTGGTAGAGAATAATACCAAGCGAGTAGATATCGCTGCGGTAATCATTAATATTATTTGATTGTTCCGGTGCCATATACTCAGGAGTGCCAATCATGGCTCCTGCATGAGAGAGGGCGTCGGTCGACATCTTGGCTTTTGCCAGACCAAAATCGACGAGATAGGCATGACCATCGAGGCGCAGCAGAATATTGGATGGTTTGACGTCGCGGTGGATAACGCCATGGTCGTGTGCATACTGCAAGGCTGACGCGATCTGGTAGAGAAAACTACCAGCTTCTTCTACTGTGAAACGTTGACGTTTGAGCAAATAGTCGCGGAGTGTTCCTCCCTCGACAAAAGGCATGACTAGATAATACCATGGACGTTGGACTCCAAAATCGTAAAGTGGCAGAATGTGATCGTGAGAGAGTGTGCCGATTGCCACTGCCTCGCGTTCGAAACGGCGGACAAATGCTTCATCACTGCCGTAGAGAACTTTCACAGCAACTCTTCGCCGTACTCGACGATCAAATCCCAGATAAATTTCAGACATGCCTCCCTGTGCGATACGGCCAAGAAGTGTATAACGACCCAGCTTTGCACCTTCTAACCCCTTCATCCTCACCTCACTTCCACTTTGCTTTCCCTTACAAGACAAGCAATCCTGGTTGCTTGTCTTGTACTGATGAATGTCTGCTGAATGGCAAGTCTTAGCGTGCTACCCAATAGCGTTCGAGACGTATGGTCTCTACAGGGCGGATATTATGTGTATACCTATCCATGCTCTGTACTAGATCCTCCTGGCTACCTATGATCTGCGAGGCATACATCTTTGATGCTTCCTGCCTCGCAGGCAGGAATTCTGACATCTCAACAAGGTTAGGCTCGTAGCTGGCACCCAACTCTTCTATGCGCTTCTGAAGTACTCCATCTTGCAGGACATAGGGGAAATCTTCATAGAAATAGACCTTGGCACCGCGTTGAACCAAGCGATCTGCAGCAGAACAGACAATCTGGTGGTCAACGTGACGTCCTATACCCAGAGGCGCGTACCAGGTGGCATCAGGGAGGCGTGACTGCAGGTCGAGCAGTAGCTGGCCTAGTTGTTTCTCAATTGCCTGGTCAACTGGATGGACATCACCTCCAAATATCTGTTGCTCACTTGTATAGTACGCGGGATTGCCACGGTAAATGGCATCGGAGTAGTCCAGCCAGAGATAATCGGCCTGGAGATATTCGAGTGCAGATGCGTCTTCTTTGCGTCGTGTTTCGATAACCCCGCTCGCTCCTTTAGCAGAATCTGCACCCCATCTGCCATGGAAATGTTGGGCTAATGGACTCAGGGGAGTATTGGCAGGTGGAGGACCTCCGAAAACGGTAATCACCAATGGATGCAGACCAGAACTGACCTGCACTCCCAGTGTTCCACCACAAGAGAAGACAACATCGTCGAAGTGTGGTGAGAGAAAGATATGGCGATATTTCCTGATAATGTCGTTTATGCTTGTGAGTTGCAACGATCTATTCCTTCCATATAAATGGTTCTTGTATTACTTGCAAAACTACCAACTCTAAGTATACATGATACGGACAAGCAAGTAGGTTTGTATATTCCTATGGTAGTCGCACACCCTCTTCGTTATAATCAAGCAAGCCGTCTCTCACCAAGCCATCAACAATCTTTTGGAGCCAGACGAGATCATCAGCGCTAAACTCTGGTTTGATCTTTGGTCCTAGGACGGCAAGGGAGATACGTTCGTCTGTGGGCAAAGATCGCAGCAAGTCGACGATACGTCCACGAAAATAACGATTGGTGCTGGTGAATGGTTGGGCCTGATAGGTTGTTTTCTTCTCTGCTATTTTATTTAAATGTCGTAATTGGCGCAAAACAGCCCCTGATGGAAAAAGGCTATACTGACTCATTTCTTTATAAGCCAGACAGGCCTCTTGCAATGGGCAGTCTAGACATTCAGGATTATTGCTTGTACAGATGGTTGCTCCCAAGTCCATAAGAGCCTGATTCCAATTATAGGCTTTACCTTCTGGCAAGACCTGCTCTGCCAGACTAAGCATTTGGGAGTCGTTAACCTTGGGTTCAGGATGTTCCAGTCCAAGGAAGATGCGATGCAGTACTCGGCGTATATTGGTATCGACGGTAGCGACATGTTGGCGATATGCAAAGCAGGCAATTGCTCCTGCTGTATAGCGACCGACTCCTTTGAGTTTGAGGAGTTCATCGATGGTGTCGGGAATGCGCCCTCCGTAGTCTGTGATGACTTGGCGGGCTATTGACTGCAAGCTGATGGCACGCCTATTGTATCCCAGTGGAACCCAGGCGGAGATAATGTCTGCTGTCGGAGCAGCAGCAAGCTCTCCAAGAGTAGGAAATGCTGACAGAAATTGGTGATACTTTGGCAACACACGATCTACCTGCGTTTGTTGAAGCATGATCTCTGACACAAGAATGGCATATGGATCGCTGGTGGCACGCCAAGGTAGATCACGCTGTTCGCGTGCATACCACTCGAGGAGGGCGTTGTGTGCCTGTGTCACATGATCGGGCGCAAGTTGGAACGAGGGAGATGAGTTCTGGACAGATTTACGCATGTGGCCTCAGGGAGCAACCTTTTGTGTGGTTGCCTTGTTCCGGGTGTCTTGCTTGTTTGTATCCACCTAAGTTTTTTCCACGGTCGTACTTGTGCGCTGCCTCAAAGTAAATAGTGTTTCGCCGCCCTCTTGCCAGCATTTTGCATCAGCTGCTGGTAAATTCTCGCAGCAGATCCAGTCGTTTGCATCCTTGAGCACATGGCCTTTAACGCATTTAGCGTAAGAGATGTGCTCATTTAAATCAGGGTCACTTGGCTTGATTCTTGGAGAAGCAATCTTTGGAACAAAAAATCTACACCACGCCACGGTTATGTACCTTCCTTATACGTTAGAATGAGCCTCGTGAATAATACAATCTTGTCTTGCGTTGCCATTACGGCTCAGCACAATTATAGCGCATTCCCTAGCGTTTAACCAGGGGGAGAGACCTTTTTCGATCGCTTTGATCAAGAACAAGGCCTCGATATCGAAGAAGAAAATAATTTTTTGCAGTGTTTAGAAAAATTATGTACAATGAACTTCAGAGTACGATACAAAGCCGCTTACTTAGGTTGGATGGGAGGCTTATGCACGACGATATAACCGACATTCCTGGTATTTGTGTAGGGCACGATACCAATCTGGAGGCAGGTACAGGTTGCACCGTCATCCTTTGCAACACTTCTGCCGTTGGTGGTGTTGATGTTCGTGGAGGCGCACCAGCAACCCATGAAACTGATCTCTTACATCCGATGCACTTGGTAGAGGAAGTCAATGCTATCTTGCTAACGGGTGGAAGTGCCTATGGCCTAAGTGCAGTTAGCGGCGTTATGGCCTACCTCGAAGAGCGGGGTATTGGTATCGCTGTTGGTTTTGCACGTGTGCCAATTGTCCCAGCAGCGGCGATTTTTGATCTGGCTTTTGGTTCTGCTAACATTCGACCAGACGCAGCAGCGGGTTATCGCGCATGTGAACATGCCACTAACGGACCTGTTAAGCAAGGTAATATCGGCGCAGGGACAGGGGCCACAGTAGGAAAGATGGCAGGACCATCCTTTCTTATGAAAGGCGGACTTGGTTCAGCTAGCACACAGCTGTCTAATGGCACATTAGTCGCAGCACTGGTTATCGTTAATGCACTTGGTGATATAATTGATCCGCAGACACAGCAGGTAATAGCAGGTGCACGGAAGCCTACAGGAACTGACATCTTCACCTCCAACCCTTTTAGTAATACCACCATCGCAGTGGTTGCTACCAACGCTGCTCTCGGAAAAGAAGATATCAATAAAATTGCGCAAATGGCACATGATGGCATGGCGCAGGTCATTCGTCCAGCACATACGATCTTTGATGGGGATACTATTTTTGCACTAGCACTGGGACCAAGGTTACGAGAAAGGCCAAATATAACAACGGCAGCGTTACAAACAAGCCTGATAGGTGCAGCAGCAGCTAACACACTGGCACGGGCTATTGTCAAAGCTGTTCAGAATGCTACAGACTTACACGGTGTGCCAGCAACGAGGCTGTAAGGGCATCTGCCCTTGCGAGCTAGGATACTGTGTCTTGATGGGCAGCCAAACTTTGCACTGTCAGCCATATTCAAAAGAGAGGAACACCAAATAAACTCTATGGACTATACAACTCCCTTAGTATGGAATCCGATTTTGCGGCAGCACCTTGTGAATGCAGCCCATCGTATGAACCGTCGTGAGGGAACCTCGGAATGCCCCTTTTGTGCTGATATTACGAATGGACGCGTTGGGCCTGATGAGCAAGTCTGGCTGCATGCGAATGATTTTCCTCCACTCAAGCCTCCTGTTGGTGAAGCACATGTCGTAATTTATAACCGAGATCACAACCGGACATTTGCACAATTGATGGTGGATGAGGTTTTTGCTGTAACCAGGCTATGGCGTGATCTCTATACTGATCTATCCTCACGCTATCCAGCTGTGATGATCTTTGAGAACAATGGCGCGTCAATTGGGCAAACACAAAATCATCCTCATGGTCAGGTGTATGGTGTCTCTATGATCCCGCCAAAGCTGGAACGTGAATTGGAGACCGTGATACTGGACTACGAGGCTGGAAGAGGCTGCCCATTTTGCCATGTGCGCGAAGAACTCAATGAGAGTGTCTATCAAGTCTCTGCTAATGCTACATGGCAGGCGTTTTTGCCACCCTACGTGTGCTATCCCTATGAGACTCACCTGTACCCTCGACGGCATGTAGCTAACATTGCACAAATGCAGGACGAAGAACTCTACGATCTTGCGGGGCTGCTATTGGAGATCGTTCGTGGGTATAACGCTCTATTTGATAGTATTATAACTCCAATGCCTTATCTACTTGGATTGCATCAACTGGCAGATAAACGTTTCCATTTTCACGTCGAACTCTTAGCTATTGGACGTGCACCTGGCAAGCTCAAATTGGCTGCATCTTCTGAATCCCTATGGGGATTGTGGGTAAATGACTCTAAACCAGTGCAGAAAGCGAAAGAATTGCGAGAAGCGATTGCAAAGAAAGATTTGCAAAAGGGTAATGAATACAATAACAAGCTATTATGAAAGAGAAGGATAAGAGAAGATTTGTCTAAATCGAGAAATTAATAGAAATAGTACAGGCGGCAAAAAGATGGTCAGATAGAAGAAGCTGTTGATAAGATTAGAGGCGTCCTGACTTGGGCCCCAGGCAAATATATAAGCTGGGCCAAGCTCTGCCAGAATAGCACAGTAGGTGAGGAGGATGGCGGCGATTGCTACCCTGGTTTGCGGAATGAGTATGGCAAACACAAAAGGCCAGAGAAGATACCATGGCTGGACGTAGGTTGCACTGAATGCCAGCAAGGCAAACATAGTAATACAGCAGCCCTTTAGGAGACTCAAGAAGTTCCTTGAGGAAAGCCACAAGGCATACAGAAAACAAATCCCAAAGAGAGCCCATCCTATCCTTTTGGCCAGATCAAAAGAGATGCTTCCTGAAGAAGAGTCAGACAGGAATATGCTGAATGAATAGAGTTGATATTGAATTTCGCTCAAGAAGCGCTCAAACGTTTTCGAACCAGCCCAGAAGAATGCAAAGCTAGCAAGTAAGAGTGATAAGGAGGCAACAATAGCTTCCAAAATATAGAGTATTCTTTTAGTCTGTGTTGGTTGATGAGCAAAGCTATAGATGAAAAAGAGAGGGACAAGCGGTAGGGAGGCAAATTTAATCAAGGCAGAAGCTATGATCAGCATCAGAGCCCAAATATGATAGTCTTTTGTCAGTGCAAATATAGCAAGAAGAATAAGAAACATCATAAGGATATCGTTGTGGCCGTTGGCAGAGAATTCGAAGAAGACAAATGGATTCCAGGCCAGAGCGAGCGTGGCAGGGATAGCAAACCTGGGGGCAATATGAGAAAGGATCTTATAGACAAGAAATGCTCCATATATTATCATCGAAGAAAACATAAATTTGAGAAGAAGGAGCGAGACAAGAACATCTCTTCCCGCTATCTTCACGGGCAGTGCTTGAATGACCTGACCAAGAGGCCCGTAGGGCGATGGCTGAGTAATGAAGCCTCCTGCTAGCTGCATCAGAGGATCAGCACCAAACTGAGCTGGTGGGGTAGTCATCGGGTTAACACCGTATTGTACCATCATCAGGCCGTATACAATGTAGTTGAAGATGTCAATAGCTGTAACGGGGTAGACGAACACGGTCGTTGTCGCAAAGATTCCGCCGAAACTGAGAATGAACCAGAGCGTGGCACGATCCTGAAATCTGCGTGCTTCCCACCAAGCGAAGCCAAATAGAACAAAGAGGAAGCTGAAAGCGATCAGATATATGAGAAAGCCAGTATGTGTATATCCAGCGATACCTCCCATCGTATCGAGATGATAATAATCGTGTATTAATGGGAAACCACGTAAAAGGTAGAAAAAGTACACGATTTCACTGGTCATGCCAAGGAGGAGAAGCCATAGGTGAGATCGTAGCCAAATAACCAATTTTCTAAGATAAGACTCATTCACGTGTAGGAGTATCGCATACATTCGAAAGGGTGTCAACCGTTTCTCCACCTCTGCTCTCAAAACAGGATTGACACACACAAACAGAGATGCTAGACTTGCTCTAGCTGATATAAGTGAGCAGCCGAAGAGAGTTTGCTGGTTTCCAAGACTAGCCGTTTGGCGGCTAGTCCTTTTTTCTAGATGGGTGCGACGATTGTATCTGAACAGATGCACGCGAGCCGGATACGAGGGTACGCTTTCCTCATAGGTATTAAAGATTTCGCGGAGCGGGCCATTGAAACGCAAACAGGGAATTTTACTATGGCACGAATAGTTGTTGCAATGAGCGGTGGCGTAGACAGCTCCGTTGCTGCCGCGTTGCTCAAAGAACAAGGACACGAAGTAATTGGCATTATGCTCCGTCTCTGGTCTGAACCCGGTGTAATCGAGGCGGAGGATGATGGCATTGAGCGCGTGGTTCAAAATAAATGTTGCTCTCTGGAAGCCGTGGATGATGCACGGCATGTGGCGCGTATGCTCGATATTCCTTTCTATCTGGTAAACGTAGAAAAAGAATTTAAAGATAAAATTGTAGACTCTTTCTATGAAGACTATACAGCAGGGCTTACACCGAATCCCTGTTTGACCTGTAATCGCCATATTCGTTTCACTCTCTTGCTTAATCGAGCGCTGGCGTTGGATGCTGATTATCTGGCTACAGGTCATTATGTGCGTGTGGATGATCATCCAATCACTGGAAAGCGTCGTCTGCGCCGTGCTGTGGATCCTGACAAGGATCAGTCTTATGTCCTACATGTGCTCAATCAGCATCAACTGGCGCATGCCTGCTTCCCTCTGGGAAGCTATACCAAGCCTCAGGTGCGTGCAATGGCTGCCGAGCGTGGAATGAATGTTGCGACGAAAGCTGAGAGTCAGGAAATCTGTTTTGTCGCTCAGAATAATTACCGGGGTTTTATTGATCGCTATGCGAAAGCAAAGGTTACTGAAATGGCGACTTTTGCAGGGAATGCTACTAGTAGTTCCACTGCTCCAGGAACAACAGGGTCATTGATCTCTATCCCTGAGCCGGGGCCCATTTATGATCTGCAGGGAAATGTGCTAGGTCGCCATCGCGGTCTGGCTTACTATACAATTGGGCAACGCAAGGGTCTTGGCATTACCTCGCGTGAACCATTACATGTGATCAAGATCGACTCTGCATGCAATGCGCTTGTTGTTGGTCATGCCAGTGCCCTAGATCGGCAAGAATTTATTGTCGGCAATATGCACTATCTAAGTGGTGAAATACCCACTGCGCCTTTTGAGGCACAAGTACGTGTCCGCTACAAGGCCCTTGAGCAACCTGCTCTGCTTACTCCACTGGAAGGCAAGCGCGTGCATGTCAGACTACTGCACCCACAGCGTGCCATCACACCTGGCCAGGCAGCGGTCTTCTACGGAGGTGAGGATGGAGATGAGGTGTTGTGTGGAGGAATCATTGCATCGGAGTCAGGAACCCCATAGCTAAAGCTAGGGGCTTGAGAAACGGCTAGCTCAACGTAAGTTCCTGACTAGCGGGCTCTTGGCAACAAGAGCAGCAGCGATATGGGCTAAGAAATAGGGAACTCCCAGGCTCAAGTGCTAGAGAAAGTACCGAAAGCATGTTTGGATGCCACCCTAGTCTAAACCACTGCCTGCCACGCCGAAGCAGACGGTCTCGGACCTATGCCTGTATTGCAACCGCGAAGGGTCATATTACCCGTGCACAGACACGGTGGCTCGTAATCGAGCAAGAGTTTTCAGAGGCTTTCTCCTAAAAAGCCTCTCCCGGCAACGGGACAGAAACAGCAATTAGCAGAAGGGAGAACAAGAGAGTGCTCATGCACAAGACAAGCTGGCTGACAGCCCGCCACTTGTCTTCCCCGCTTCCCATGCATGTAGGAGGCAATTCCTCCCCATGTCTAAAGCCAGGGGTATCCTTGCCAACAATCTGATGACCGATCAAGCTCATATTAGAAATTTCTGTATCATTGCGCACATTGACCATGGCAAGTCTACCCTTGCGGATCGCTTGTTAGAATATACCGGGACGGTCTCAAAGCGCGAGTTGATGGAGCAGACGCTCGACCAGATGGAACTAGAGCGCGAAAAAGGTATCACGATCAAAGCTCAGGCTGTACGTATGCGCTACACAGCTCTCAATGGTGAGGAATACGAACTGAACCTTATTGATACTCCTGGTCACGTCGACTTTACTTACGAAGTCTCACGCAGCCTTGCCGCCTGTGAGGGTACGCTACTCGTCATTGATGCGACCCAGGGCATTGAGGCGCAGACGCTAGCTAATCTCTACCTCGCGGTTGAGGCTGACCTCACTATCATTCCTGTCATCAACAAAATTGACCTGCCCAGTGCTGATCCTGAGAAGGTGAAACAGGAAGTGGAAGACGTCATTGGTCTACCCAGGGATGAGTGCATTCTTGCCTCTGCCAAAGAAGGTATTGGGACGCAGGATATTCTGGAGGCGATAATTAAACATGTTCCGCCTCCGAAGGGCTCGGTTGATAAGCCTTTACGTGCTCTCGTCTTTGACTCGCACTACGACGCCTATAAAGGTGTGATTGCTTATATTCGTGTCGTTGATGGGCGATTACACGAAGGTGAGCGTCTAACCATGATGGCTACCGGAAGTAGCACTGAGATCCTTGAGGCTGGTTATTTCCAGCCTCGCCTGATTTCTGCGAGCGAGTTAACGACTGGCGAGGTCGGTTATATCGCGACAGGCTTTAAAAATGTCAAGGATTGCCGTGTTGGTGATACGGTAACGCTTCCTGCGACTCTGGGTGAGGTTGAGCAGTTGCCCGGCTATGAACCAGCGAAACCAATGGTTTTTGCTGGCCTCTATCCGGTTGAAGGCAGCGAGTATGCCCTGTTGCGTGATGCACTGGATCGTTTGAAACTCAATGATGCCGCCCTTTTTTATGAACCGGAAACATCCAATGCCCTCGGCTTTGGCTTTCGTTGCGGTTTCCTTGGTCTGCTTCACATGGAAATCGTCCAGGAACGGCTAGAGCGCGAGTACAACCTGGACATCTTAGCGACTGCGCCAAGTGTGGAATACCACGTTACTAAAACTGGCGGAGAGTTTGTCGTTGTCGATAATCCTTCGGAGATGCCTTCGTTTGGCGAAATTGAGAAGATTGAAGAACCTTCGATGGATATTTCTATCTTCACACCTTCGCGCTATATTGGGACCATTATGGACCTTGTAACGTCGCGCCGTGGTACCTATAAGGATCTCAAATATATCGAGGCAGAACGTGTCTTGTTGACTTACAGTATGCCCCTGGCAGAAGTAATTGTTGATTTCTATGATCAACTCAAATCGCGTACACAGGGCTATGCCTCGCTCGATTATAGTTTTGCTGGCTATCAAGAGGCGGATCTAGTCAAGCTCGATATCCTGGTCAATGCCGTTCCCGTCGATGCCCTCTCATTGATTCTCCATCGCGATAGTGCTTATCACCAGGGACGTGCATTGGTCGAGAAACTGCGTAGCCTTATTCCTCGTCAGCTCTTCGACGTGCCCGTTCAAGCTGCTATCGGCTCTCGTGTGATTTCCCGCGAGACGGTAAAAGCTCTGCGTAAGGATGTCCTTGCCAAGTGTTACGGCGGTGACGTGTCGCGTAAACGCAAGCTGTTGGAGAAGCAAAAAGAGGGCAAGAGGCGTATGAAGATGGTTGGTAATGTAGAGATCCCGCAAGAGGCCTTTATGGCCGTACTCTCATTAGGCAAATAGCCACTGCAGTAGCTTGTGACGAGCATCATAAAGGGCAGGATAGTCGCTGTTATCCTGCCCTCGTAACATTTTTCTTTTTTTCTATTCCTTCACAACTCCCTCTTTATGTTAACCGAACCCCTTATCTCTTTAAGAGACTTTTGGTGCGCATAAGTGGAAGTCCCCTGCTTACCCCTGCCACTCCTTGACGTAAATAGTCGTCAGGACTATGCAAAGCTCATAACAGAGTTGCGATCAGATACAGGTAGTGGCTAGACGTTCAGGAGAATGGCATGCCCGCATCTACGGGCGCTCCTAGTCAATTTGAAATACCATCCCCATTAGGCGTATTGGTTTCTTCATTGGTCTCATAGGACCTCCTTTCAGATTACCTACGCAAGGCCTCTAGCCAAGTGCCAGGGTCTTTGTTTTCCCTGGTAGTGTTCCCTTAGGAACAGTTACTAGTATACCATATCCTACGGAAAATGTCAAGTCAGTCTGCAAAACCGTAAAGCTTGTAAAACCGCAAAACTGTAGCTAATACCTGTGCCAAGCGAGCCAGGATGTGCTGGGATTCCCAGCCATGGAAATCTTCTACTCTCTTATCAGAGAACAGATTCTGAAAGTGCTACAAAAAGCTGCAGCAGTCCCTCTGCTAGCGGTAGTGTTTGCCAAGCTTGGTATCGGGAACGTTCCCTTGAAATGATGTCAAATGTTGACAGATGAGTACAATCATTGGGCATACATCTCTTGACAAAAATGAATATGATGCTATACTTGCTCTCATAAAGTTCTTTTTCTTGCAAGTGCCAATGACCTTCCAGATGATGGTGAAAAGCCAAACGGGTGCGTGAGTACAGATTGTTTGTGTAGTCCTATAGAACGTTAGCAGGTGGTCTGGAAATGAGGTAAACAGAGTTAGCAAACAAAAAAGAACGGTTAGAAAGCACTCCCAAACGTCTTTCAAGACAATGGGATAGGGGATGCGAATAAGGTCCTCGGATCTTTAGTAGTGCATCCTGAGAGGATAGTCGTTCCCCTCCGAACACGGGTTCATAGACACATTTGTCACCGAACTCGTAATTATAATGGCTTCAATATCCTAAGAAACCTTGGCTTCAATCATAAGGCAACGTCTTACTATGCAATAGAGAGGCTCGAGAAGCTGACATGTCCTTGACAGGCTATCGGGCAGGGGATGAATCACTATGCCGAAGAGATCAGCGAATGTGCGTGCTGGGGTGCAGCGCAATAAGCCGAAAGTCCAGAAAAGCTTTGAGCTTGTACGTCCAGAGACAGTCGTCAGCGAAAAGCCAGATACCACTGACGAGGCTGCTGTCATACCTGCATCGACAATAGTCTCTGCTCCAAAGAAGCACATCACGCCGAAGAAGCAAGCAACATCTCTAGAGCCAGAGAAACGTATTACACCGAAAAAGCAAGTAACTCCTCTAGAGCCAGAAGAACCCATCACACCGAAAAAGCAAGCAACATCTCTAGAGCCAGAGAAGCAGGAGGACAGCGAGGCTGCTATGCCTAAAGGCAGTGCTGCAGCACGCATGGCTGCTCGTCGTCGTGCAGCACAGAAGGCCCAACAACGTAGTGCAGTCTCACTTATTACTGCAGAGCATTTTGCTTATGTGCGCAGAGATCTTATCACTATTGCGATTCTGGCATGTATCATGTTCACGGCTATTATCGTGCTGTATTTTACGATTGGAAAAGCTTAGTTGCCTCTCCAAAAAAAGGGAGAGGCACTGACGACTTTTGTCTCAGTGCCTCTCCCTTTTTGCCATAGAAATTGATGCGAGGCAAATCTGTTTCCCTAAATCAAGCAAGATAGCAAGTGTGTGATTTTATTTTATTGGTTAGTGGACGAGGGGGGTAGTGCCTAACCCTGCAGGAATACCTTGACGATGGGCAGCCGGAATCGTTACCCCTAGTATACGCTGCATAGCCATCGTGTGGCTGCAGTCGCCCCAATCATGAAAGAAGCGACAGGTACATTGCCAGGTCCCATCGTCGTATGTGGTCGTATGGACATCATTCTCGCCCTGGAACCTGGCTTCAAAGCGAGTGAACTGGATTCGTTCTGGTTCTTCCGCATAGCGCTTGGCTTTTGCAATTTTGCTGATCATACTTGAATTCATGATCTTTCTCTCCTTAGTAACTAGGAAGCCTCTTCGTATCCCACTTACCGTTTATCATGTATACGCTTTTACTGGGGACCGTACGTCGTTCGTCGTAGTGTCTTAAAAGCTCGAAAGGAACTCTTCCATCCTATCTCCCAAAACGGCGTAAGGTGTTTCAACAGTTTGAGTAGGCCCCATACCTACTACTCCATACATTTTGAGGGACTATTCATTGCTCCTTTCCGTTTTGTAGAAATATTACTCCCATCACGTTAATTGTAATCTGAGAGTGGTGGCCCAAAGAATGAAGAATAATCGATGAGCCCAAAATCTAGAGCGTATGTCAGAGCGTATAAAAAATGAAACTAAAGAAAAACGCACTAGAGTTGTTGATATCTCTAGTGCGTGATTATGTATTGCTCTTGCTCTCAGTGTCAGCCTCGGTCACAGTTGCAATTATCAACAGGAGCGGTATGGCTTGCGCTGTTATTGAGACTGACCACATAGGCATTACACCTCACTCAGATACGAAGCTGAGTAATGCCTGCACAACCATAATCTCGCTTACCCATGCAATGGTAGACAGGCTTAACTTCTTCGTTATGAATATCTCTTGCTATTGAATACCAGTATACCATAGAGATTGGTGAAAGTCTACCCTTGAACGTATGAATCTTCTCATCTTTAACATTAGATTAATACAATCAGATATAGAAACATAAAAAGCTGTTTCTATATCTTTCGCCAGAGAACTCTGCATTGACAACTCAACATGTGAGTAGTCATCTCATCTCTCTGAAGCTGAGACCGAGATACTTGCTCTGCAGCAGATAGAAGCTGAGTTATTGCATTCTGAAACATAGGATGTGTGATGGTGCCTCATAGTAGGAATGTTGGTTCTTTGTTTTGGCTTTTTTTGCCCTTTAGAGTAATATAGATGTAGATATGCGTCTTGCTTGATCTCGACGCACCCTAGACCTATATGACTTTGTTGGCTAATGAGATTGCAAGTTGAAAAAGGCATGCTCTGGGCCGAAAACCTTCTTGTTTCAAGCTCAGTACGCAAGAGCTTCTTCATTGCGGTTTGCCCAGATTCCATCGCCAGTGTCATTCGCCAACAAAGTCCTATATAGGCAGGGTTCTCTAGAGGAAAGTTGGTGCCTAAAGGATGTAACCAATTAGCATCGACTTACGTAATGAGCTGTAGGTGGAAGTTAAAGAGTACATTTCTTCATGGTAAATGAGCTGTCTGTATAGATTGTGACTTATTAGCGGCATCCCAAAAATTTGTATTTTAAAGGGGTAACTGACCATGTCAACTGCAACAATAGAGAATAATCTGAGCCGTGCTCTAGAACTGCTAGGAGGCTCCATTGACCCAGAAATCGCTGAGACTTACACTTCGTTAGAAGCCTGTATTCTAGCTCAAGCTCTAGAAAATGTCGAGATTGCGGAGCAACGCCTACGCGAGATTCAGAAGCTAGTTGGTGATATTGAAGAAGTATTAGTCTAAAAATGTTGAAGTGGCAGATGGTTTCTCTATTGCCTTCTCCCTACTTAAAAATGCTGCCACTATATGTTCAGTCTCTTCAGGAGTTTGCGTTTCCATCAGTTGTATTCGTAAATCCTGTGCTCTTGGAAAACCGTTTGCGTACACTTTAAAAAATTTACGCAGTACCGGAAAATGCTTTGTATTTCCCCAAGTGTCAATCCAAAGGTGCATGTGGTCAAGCAAGAGTTGCAGTTTCTCTTCTGGTGTTTTATCACTCAACGTGATAGTTCCTGAGAAGAGATATGGATTATCAAAAATGCCTCTTCCTATCATTGCTCCGTCTGCCCCGGCTTCTGCCACTTTTTGTCTCGCCTCGTTGAGTGATTGGATATCCCCATTCCCGATAATCAATGTCTCACTGCTCAGTGCATCTCTCATCTCGACAACCGTTTTCAGTTTATCCCAATGGGCTGGAACTTTGGACATCTCGGAGACGGTGCGCAGGTGAACAGTTAACACTGCCAGTTTCTGTTCAAGGACGAATTGTATCCACTCAAAGTCTATTGCCCGAAAACCTAAGCGTGTTTTGACGCTCACAGGAATGATACCTGCTGCCCCTTCTTTTGTCGCGTCAATAATTTCTTTTGCCAGTGGTCGGTTATTAATTAAACCCGAACAGACGCCTCTACTTACCGGGCCTTGGGCGGGACATCCCATATTTAGGTCAATGCCGTCAAAACCCATGTCGATCAGTTTTTTTACTGCTTTGAAGAAGTTTTCAGGATGGGTTCCCCATATTTGTGCGACAAGAGGTCGTTCTTCTTCCGTATATCGAAGCCTTTGAGTAACAAGCTTTTCTCCTTTTGAAAACATCCCTTCAACGTTGGTAAATTCAGTAAAAAAAACAGCAGGTTTACCACATCGGGCGATAACTTGCCTGAGTACGGTATCTGTCACATCTTCCATAGGTGCCAGGATAAAAATAGGTTTGTTTAACACATTCCAGAAATTTTTCATGCTGAAGATTCTACACGCTGACTTCATCTAATAGCAAATAGACAACCCACAGTACCATCACTGTAGAACATACAACCCAGTATAACTGATGGAAGTGTTGTTCGCAATGGAAAAGGGAGAAAATTTCGTAAGAAACTACTGTCACCACTGAGAGCGAAAAAAGAAACCTGCTGTATCCAAGGTAGAGCAGGTTTCTCTCTTACATCCAGGAATCGGATGTTACCTACTGTCCTATTCCTGGTCCCAGGCTGGTTCCATAATCGGTAATCTTCCAGCCTTCATTAAGATCTTGTTGTAGTGTGATACGTAGATTGTATGGTTTCGTAAGCTTGCTGCGCGTAATTGTAAATGTATAGCTCTGACTATTATCCTGATTGGTAGCGCTGTTTGCAACTTCTTTGTAGTCTGTGATTGGTCCATACCGCTGGTCGAGGTCCTGTACTTGCTTGGTAAAATCCTGCTGGTTAAGCCGGATAGTAATCGCAGGCCCTAGATCCTGGTATGCTTGCTCGTAGTTATTGCTGGAGACCGCGTTAAAGAAATCACTCACTGTGGTTGCAGGTCCACTACTCTGAAGCATACCCCTTCCAAGCAAGATCCCTATAACACACGCGATGATAGCTGCAATGGCAAAGACGCTTCCCAGAAGAATAATGCGACGTCGTACTTTATTTGGTGGTATCGTTTGACGTTGCGGGCGTGCCACGCGCGGTGTCTCCGGCGGTGCCGTAAGACGAGTCATACCAGCAGGGCGCTGTGGTATTGCTCGATGCTGGCCCGTCGCTTTGATGGCAGCTAGTCTTCCTGCTGTTAGTCTCCCTCTGTCGTTTCCCCAATCCCTCTCCCAGGATTTGTTATGTTTCCCTGGTTGTCCTTGCATGCCGTGTCCTCCTCACTGATGGCAATGCATCTTTGCGATGATATGTTGTAGGCAATGCCTAAGGATATGTTTACGTGACACTCTCTATCCCGTAGAACGGGATGAGCTTCTGAACATCGGAGGTTCGTTGGCCATGTTCCCACAGGAACCCCACTCATGCGTAGGTGGCTGCACAAACAACCTAACTCAGACAACAGAGAACCGCAGTTCTCAGGCCCGTGTCCGAGGCTACTACTACGTGCCGTCTCTTGCGATCGAGCATGGTTCTTTATCCCTTGCTCTACCCCTGCGGGAACAGTTCGTAGATACGTCGGTGTTACAAGTCTACGCCTCTTTCATGCACCAACACATGAGGCGTTTGCTGAGCAAGCGAAACACTTCAATGCCGTGCGTGTCTGGAAGGATGCAGGCCAACGGGCTTGTACCGTACCTACTGAGCGCTACCAACACGGTTATTCGCATAAGCTCTACATATCTATTCTGTCACAGAGGTCAGAAAGCGGAAATGCCCCTGTGCCCAAGCCCCATAATCGGTAGGGCACTCTCATCCCAATCCCTTAAAAGGAGATGGGACTTCCCGTACCCCTTTGTTAAATATCGAGCATGATGAAACCTGCCAGTTTTGTATGGGCACGCTCAAGCTGTTCCTGAGCTCGTTTGGCTTGCGTGCGTGTTGTGTGGCCAGTTGCAATAGTTAAGAACGTCTGATCCATATATGAACTGATCAAGGCGGCGTCAATGTCGGACAATACTGGTGGGCTATGGAAAATAATCAAGCTAGGTCGGCTTTCGGCATCTTTGAGAAAGAAGCGTAAGCCAGTAACAACATCACCCAATCTGTTGGAAAGAAAGCGTCTGATCTCAATTGACTGTTGCATGGCTGGTCCCGCCCCCAATAAGTAGAGGTCTGGAATGAATGTCTTGCTCAGATGCTGGATGAGTTGTTGTGTAGTAATCGAGTCTTGTGAGAATATGGTGCTTAAGCCGCTTTGCTTTTCCGTACCAAAGCGCTGCTGGAGACTCGGATTGTGCAGATCAGCATCGACAAGAATAGTGGGCGTACCGTTCTGGGCCGCAGCAATGGCAAGATTTGCTGGCGCAGTTGCTTGTCCTGCATAATCTGCAGGGGTTACAAGCAAGATCGCATGCTGCTCTACTTGTTTCTTGTCCCAGTTGAAACAAATAGTATTATAAACGGTATGATAAGCTATGCTATATTGTGTCGTTGGATCATAATCTGTGAGCAGTGCCATTTGCTCTTGTGAGAGTATGCCCACGCAAAAGCTCCTTATAACTGTCTTGGTGTGTAAGGAGGCAAAAATAATTTTTCATTTGTTTGCTTCTCCTTACTGTGAAGGATAACATAGATATTTAGATGCATCAAGTGGCAAAGCCTAAAAGGCTAAAGCCCAGGAAGCCTTCCTAACTACAGCGATTGAAATCTTGTGGCTTGGCACAAGCTTATCTATCGATATGTAGTGTACCTGTTGGACAATTATGCAACTCTTGAACTACGTGATTTAGGCTGATCTAGTGCCGGAGCCTGAGGTATTTCTCCATAAATGGGAAGTTGAAGTAGTTGGACAACCTCTTCAGAGCAGCGAATACGATCATCAAGGTATTCAACAAGGAATGCCAGTGCTATGCTAACAATCAACCCAACCAATAGAATCGCGAGCAGTTGTGTTTTTCTGAGCGCTAGGGATCCATTGTCTGCTTCGATTGGTTTTGCAGGTTGGTTGATGACATTTGCTCCGACAGTAAGGTACCCGGGATTGGCTGATGCCTGTGTGTTAGATGTATTTACCTGATAATTCAGGTATGTTGGCATATTAGTTTCACAAACCTCTCCGACGGCGTGTGCAATTGCCCAAGCGCCAGCTTCAGTATTCCAATCCACGCTAATTGTCACGATGCTATGAGAACGTGTGGCTTTAAGAGCTTTGGTGATAGTTGAAGTATCTTTCCAGTTATCCAGAGAAGGATTCTCTCCATAGCGCTGCTTGATGGTATCCATATCATTCTGAACCTGTTTGATGACCTGAGTGGCGAAGGTATCAGAAGTAAGTGTAGGTCCCGTAGCAAATTCGTCTGCGAGAGTACCTGATGTAGTTACATAATCAGAATAACTCTGAGCATGTATCGTAGACTGCAAGCCAATATGTATACTGACGGTAGTATGGTAGGTTTTTGTTACTGCCTCTACTTTATGGGATTGGTAATACTGGTAGGCGACATAGATACCTGCGACTGTGACCACAAGTGCGACAATCCAGATGCGTCTCCATAGTATTTGCCCATAGGTTCGTAATTCCACTCTATTAATAAACCTTTCTGTGATTGTTTTTTAGGCTAATGCCATTAGCGTACCAGATTGTTGGTTGGCAATGCTGTCGCTGCTGACTTTCCCTCATGCAATTTAGCGTCAATAAACTGAAGAATGCGGCGCCGAAAGCGAGGGGTATCAAATTCAAGGGCATGATTGCGGATAACAGAGGAATTAAACGCACGTTCGTTGAATGAGGCCAGTACTGTCGTCAAACTCTCCACAGTTTGCTCGCGGAAAAATGTCCCTGTTATCCCGTCCACGATTGTGGCAAGTGCACCACCAGCGCCATATGCAATGACAGGACGTCCACAGGCCTGTGCCTCTAGTGGTGTAATGCCAAAGTCCTCTTCACCGGGAAAAATAAAAGCGCGACAATGTGTATAATAGTGAAGGACTTCCTCATCGGAGAGCTTTCCTAGGAAGCGAATAGTGGACCCTGCCATGCGTTTTAGGCGTTCCAGATCGCGTCCGCCTCCGATAATTACCAGCGGTAATTGTAGCTGATTGCATGCCTCTATGGCAAGATCGATACGTTTATATGGAACGAGTCGGCTAAGGATGAGAAAATAATTTTCTGGTTCTATTGTAGGGTCGAACGGAAAGCGGCTCGCCTCTACTGGAGGGGGAATATAGATCGCTTCACGTCGATAATATTTACGAATTCGCTCTGCTACTATCGGCGAATTTGCAATAAAGTGATCTACACGCATAGCGCTAACCTGATCCCATGTGCGCAGTTTTGTGATTAGGAAAGGTAAGACAGTGCGGGCAACCTTCCCCAAATGTTCACGCTCGACGTACTCTTCGTAGTTCCAGCACCAACGCATGGGCGTATGACAATAGCAAACGTGCATGGTTTCCGGTCGAGTAATGACTCCCTTACCAAAGGCACTAGAACTACTTAATACTAGGTCATATCCGCGCAAGTTCAGTTTTTCCATTGCGAAGGGATACAGTGGCAAATACGGTTGATGGTGTTTTTTCACCATTGGCAATTTTTGCATGAACGACGTGCGGATATCCATTTTCTGAAAAGCCGGGTCGACGCGTGCTGGATCGTAGATTGATGTATAAATAGGCGCATCGGGGAATATCTCGTGGAGCGCTATCACGACCCGTTCTGCTCCGCCCATTTGATTAAGATAATCATGCACTAATGCAACTTTCATGTGCCTAATAAGCTCCTCGCGTGAATAGAACCGCCGGTATTGTACGTAGTAGTATCTGGATGTACAGGCGGAGCGACCAATTTTCTATATAATAGAGGTCCATCAACACACCCTCATCAAAGGTGAGGTTGCTGCGTCCACGTACCTGCCAGAGTCCAGTCAGACCAGGCTTGATTGCTAGGCGTCCCTTCTGCCATTCTTCATACTGGGCCACTTCCCGTGCTAGTGCCGGGCGTGGGCCAACCAGACTCATATTGCCCTGCAAAATGTTGAAGAACTGAGGAATTTCATCCAGACTAGTACGGCGTAAAAATCTTCCAATAGGTGTGATACGTGGGTCATTTTTCATTTTGAATAAGGGACCTCTGGCCTCGTTTTGGGAGAGTAGTTGTGCTAGGCGCTGATCCGCGTCTTTGTACATTGAGCGAAACTTGTAAATCTGGAACGCTCGGCCGTTCTGACCAATACGGGTCTGTTTGTAGATGATGGGTCCCGGTGAGCTGAGAGCTATTGCCGCTGCAAGGAAAAGCCAGAATGGGGAGCCGATGATGAGGATGGCTGCCGATATAATTATATCGATCAATCGTGTGGTCAAACGTTGCCAGGTATTGAGAGAGACCTGTTTGATGCCAATCAGTGGAATGCCCTCGATGGTGTCCATATCAATGCGTGACAGACTTAGCTCATAGAGGTCGGGAATAAGTTTGAATGAAGCGCCTAGGCGTTCACAGAGCTTTACGCTGCGAATGGCTTGTTCGTGCATGTGCGCAGGTAGAGCAATAAGAACCTCATCGATTTGCATCAAGCGAATAACCGGTCCAACGTCATCAATGGTGCCCAGCATCTTGAAGCGTCCGAAGTCTGCTGGTGGCTCATTCAGATCATGAAGAAAACCCACAATTGTATAGCCCAGGTCAGGGTTTGCTGCAATATGTTGCATGACCAATTTTCCTAGACGTCCTGATCCGACAACAAGCAAGCGAGTTTCTCCAAGGCCCATGCGATAGAGCATGCCAACTGCTCCCGAGACGATTAACCGTCCCAGGCTGAGTACGACGATTGTAGATAGCCAGACAAAGAGAATCAATAGGCGCGATTGGGGAAGGTCTATAATTGAGTTCGTTGAGTACTGGAAGATGAAATTATAAGCAATCAATAGGGCTATTCCGATGGTAGTTGAAAGTGCGATAATCCACACTTGTCGAAACCAGCTTCCAGTGAGACGCAGGTGGTATAGCCTACGAAGAGCAAAGATGATAATGAGACCTATCACGAAGACCGTTGCCAGCGGTATATAATAGTCAAAATGTCTCGGCTGACTCGTTCCAGTATCTTTAAGAAAAAGGTGAAGCTGAGTAAGCCAGGGGCTATTGCCAAGCAAATCGAATCTGATGGCATATGCAAGATAGAAAGCTGCACTCAACATGAATGCATCCAGGATGATCATGAACACACATTCGAAGATGCGCCACTGTTTGCGGTGTGAGCGTCTTTTGGAAATGACTCTTGTGATCTGCCCTGTTGCTCCGTCTATCATTTCGTGAGTTTCTGCCCTCGTATCTACTCCGGAGGTTTGTGATACATGACTGCTATCTGCGATTCGAGCCATAATGCTTTTTCTACTATCTCTATACTATTCCACAGACAATAAACGTTGATGAGAACGAGATTTTACATGTAGTTTTGCGGCTTGCTCATAAGCGACCATGGTTTGTGCAACCATGGTCCCTGCGGAAAACTTTTGGGCTACCGCTGGAGCCTGTGTAATACACTTCTCTCTTAGTGCCTGATTGGTTGAGGCACGATATAATGCATCGGCTAGTGCTTGAGTATCATAAGGATCAACACAGAGTGCTAAACCCATTCCTGCCTCTGGCAGACTAGAAACGTTTGTGGTTACTGCTGGCGTACCACAAGCTAGAGCCTCTGCAACTGGAATACCAAACCCTTCATAGAGCGAAGGATAGACAAAGGCTGTAGCAGCTTGATACCACAATACTTGCTCTTCGTCCTTCACATACCCTGGGAAAAGCACTTCTTGCTCGAGCCCCATTTGGCGAACCTTTTCAAAGATAGCATCATAAAGCCAGCCTTTTCCTCCTGCCAAGACAAGCTTCTCCCGTAGCATATATTGTTGCCTTGCCAGGGCATAGGCATCAATGAGTGTAGTGATATTTTTGCGTGGCTCCAGGGTCCCAAGATAGAGAAGAAATCCTTCTGTCAGTCGTTGTTGTTGGCGGAAGGAACGTATCTTTGCTTCATCGCGTATACAGGAGAAACGTTCATCGATACATGGATAGACCGTTTGCATACGCTCATTTGAGATACCCACCAGTTCACATGCATCCTGCTTTGTACTATCAGAGACAGTAATTAACATTGTAGCACGCCGTAAACTGCGTATAGTAAATGTTTTATGATATATGCGTTTTAGCCGTGGCAAGACATTCGGAAAGCGCAAAAACGCCAGATCATGGAGCGTAACAATGCTTGCACAACCATGTGGTAACAATTCAGGACACACATTGACTGAGGAGTGTAAAACATCAATACGCTTCTGCCGTAGAAGAGATGGAAGGGTTATTTGTTCCCACGCTACTCTCGCAGCTGGTTGCTTTTCTGGCCATGGAGCAGCAAAATAAGTAATTTGAGGGTGTGGCGCAAGGCGATCAATAATATCCTGTCCGTTCACGAACACTGTATATATATTATCCCCTGGTTGCTTGGCTAGTGCTGTCAGCAAATAGCGAATATAGCGGCTGACACCACCATTGCGATAGTTCTGACCATAGGATAATAGCTGAGCATTGATGCCTATGTGCATATGAAATGCCTTCTCTTCTCAGTTTTCCTACTGGAAAACTGCTGCAGCTCCGTGCAAGCTACTAGCTGATGCATAGTTTCTCTCCGATTTCGCCACATGCGGCTATATAACTAACGTCTCTGGTTTTTCTAAGGTAACAACCGTATGCTTTTCTTCCCTCGTCCTCACCAAGCAACACGTACATATGACAGAGGAATAGCATAAACGTTGGCTGAATTTCTAGCGAATTCTTCACGATCTTTTGTCTCATCCTCTTGCCTTTCTTTGCTAATTCTGCTATCATAGCTACGTTCTTGCAGATTATCGCAAGTGCCAATGACCTTGTTGATTATGGTGAAAAGCCGGATGGGTGCGGCAGAGCATCTGCTCATAGGTCCTATACAACGTCAAGCAAGTATTCAGCAAGCGAGGTAAACACGTCATAGCGAGACTCACGCAACAGAACAAGCATCAGGATGGAGATCCGAGTGCATCGATCGAGAGCTACTTTTAAGTACGGGAGAGAATCACGTTGTCCAAACAACTCCGACTCGATGTCGCACAGCTAACAGATGTTGGTCGCAAGCGTCCTCATAATGAAGATAATATGGCCTATGTCATCCCGAAAGATGAGCAGGTGATGGCAAGAAAAGGTGCGCTCTTTATTGTGGCTGATGGCATGGGTGGGCATGCAGCCGGAGAAGTAGCGAGCGAAATTGCTGTGGACACAGTTACCATGACATATTATCAGGACGATAGTGAAGAGATTGCTCTCTCATTGATGAATGCGATTAAACGTGCAAATACTATTATTCATCAACGGGCTGCAGAGAATATGCTGCGTAGTGGAATGGGAACTACATGTGTCTCTGCTGTATTACGTGGCAATATCGCGTATATTGCTAATGTTGGCGATAGTCGCGCTTATGTTATCCGCCGTGGTCAGGTCAGGCAGGTATCGCAAGATCATTCCTGGGTGGAAGAGCAAGTCCGAGCGGGTTTACTTACGCGGGATCAGGCACGTTCGCATGCACAGCGTAATGTCATTACACGTTGTTTGGGAACCCAGGCTGGTGTTGAAGTAGATGTTTTCACTGAAGAGTTGGAGGATGGTGACTGTCTCATTCTCTGTACGGATGGTCTCTCGGGCTCTGTTTACGAGGATGATCTGCGTTCTATTGTTGAACAATATGTACCGCAGGAAAGTGTCTATCACTTAGTTGAGCGTGCCAACGAAAACGGAGGGCCTGATAATATCACGGCGATTGTTGTGCGTGTGCAGGAGTTGGGTACGGAGTCTCCGACGACACGTCATCTCGTGCATGTTGGTGGTTCTGATGTGAGTGCTGACGAGGATACTGCGGTGTTGGGGCGAGCTTCCACTTCAATGCTGAACATGCCTATACGAGTTGATGATGGGCGTATCCCCAGTGCTCCCTTACGTTCTACTGCTAGTGGTCCGCTGTTTTCTCCCAGTAACGGTGTAATTGCTCCCCAATCTGCAGGGATGTCGGTACGACGTGAGCGTAATCGTCTGCTCTATCCAACATTAGCGATATTGGTTGTTTTTGTCATTGCGCTTTTTACTGGTGGGGGATACTATTTTTGGCATTTGCAAATAGATGCTAGTCAGAAGTTCAATCAAGCTGCCCTTCTGATCAATCAGGCTAATCCCAATAAAGATGCTGTCAATGCCCTCCAGAAGCTGGCGGTTGCTCAGGATGATTTGCGGAGTGCCCAGAGCCCCTTCCTTGTGGGGTCGCAATCTGACAGGTTTATTGCCCTACAAAACAATCTTAAGAACAAGGGAAGACAAGCTATTACGGACTATAATGAACGCGAATCGATTATTTCTTTATGCAATACGATAGCTAGTACAAGCGTTCTCAATATGACCGGTATCGCTGGGCAATCTCCGATGATGATGTCAGTCCAGCAGGGTCAGAGTGTTTCCTCGTATCTACTGGCGGGTACTTCGAACCTGTACTTGGTCAATGGACAAAAGAATCAGAGGACGAAAGTCCCTTTGTCGAACGGTGCCCTGCCGGTTTTGCTTGCCAGTAATGACCAGCGGCTCTTTGTTGTGGCAAAACAGACAAGCCAGGGAAGTAATCCGGTCAGTTATGCTCTGCATGTCTATAAGCCGAATGCAGATGGAACTTTAGCCGATGATAGCAATTCTCCTCGTCCTATCGATGCGAAGTGGATCAATAACAATGAACAGCCCAAACTGATGACGGTCTGGGGTTCCGATGTCTATATCTTCTTGACTGCAAGCAATGCATCCACGTTGGATATTTTGCACTATAATACAGATCATTTGACGGACGACCCACAACGTGCACAAATTTCCGTTTCACCACCTCTGATCAGTGCAGCTGCTTTTCCCAATCAACAGTTGTTCTTGTTGACGCAGGATGGTCATGTAAAGAGTCTCTCGTTGAGTGGTGATACTTCAAAGACGTCAGCAGTGGATATCCCGTTGCCCGGTGCCATTGCAACGCCTGTGGGGGTGGATGCGCAGGACTTTCAATGGAATACTCCTCTGGTCGTTCCTGCGGCACAGTCGTCGAAGGAAATACAGCAGCCCTTTGCTAATATTACCGGGGCAACGCTCTTGGCTACTGGGTCAATAAATCAAACGATGTATCTGTTTGTGGTCGATGCCTCGAATCATCGTATTCTGCAACTTAAATATATGCCCAATAATCCTACTGGTACTTCAGGCACGGATACAACAGCTGCTGCAGGATCTCCTCCTGTCGCTACACCTACTCAGACACGAGGAGGTGCAGCTGTGGCTTCTCCTTTACAGTATGCTAAGCAATATGTTTCGACCAGCAAGCTCTCTTCAGTGAAGAGTATCATGGTTGATGCCAATGGAGAAATGCTTTCCCTTCTTACCCAGATAGATACAAATTCTCTGGGTCAAGTCTCGATAAATCTTACGCATACCTGTGCAGGTACCTCATAGAGGATTGGTAGGTTAATGTGGATAAGTTGGGATGTGTAAATGGCTTCATCGATGGCTACATATTGCTTTTTGGTTCCTGCAACTTTATACTCGCAGATATAGAGGTCACGAGGGCCTCTTAAGCTGGCTGAGTAAATTAATACGTTTTGAAAGGCAGTGATATTCACGTGGGCTTTGAGGTGTATTACCGCACGCATACGTGTGGTGAATTAACAACTGCTGATGTTGGCAAGCAGGTGACTTTGGCTGGTTGGGTCAATCGTCGTCGTGATCATGGCGGGCTGATTTTCCTGGATATCCGTGATCGCTATGGTATAACGCAGGTTGTCTGTGATCCAGAACGTTCGCCAGAGGCTCATCGTGCTGCGGCTGAATTGCGTTCAGAATATGTGGTGCATATTCGGGGTACTGTTGTGCATCGTCTGCTTGGAACAGAGAATCCTCAATTGCGTACAGGAGCAATTGAGATCACAGCAGAGCAGATTACGATCCTGAATCCATCACGTACAACTCCGTTTCCTATCAGTGATGACGTACAGGTCGATGAGTCTTTGCGTCTCAAGTATCGTTATCTGGACCTTCGTCGGCCAATGATGCGTGACAATATACTGCTGCGCCATCGTGTCGTTAAAGCGGTACGCGACTATTTGGATGAGCGTGGTTTTGTTGAGGTCGAGACGCCCATGCTGATGAAAAGTACACCAGAAGGTGCCCGTGACTACTTAGTGCCCAGTCGTCTCTATCCAGGCGAGTTTTACGCCCTGCCACAATCTCCTCAACAACTCAAGCAGTTATTGATGGTAGCAGGTCTGGATCGCTACTTCCAGATCGCCCGCTGTTTCCGCGATGAAGATCAACGCGCTGATCGTCAGCCAGAGTTTACTCAGCTTGACCTGGAGATGTCATTTGTCTCTGAAGACGATGTGATGTCGCTTATGGAAGGTCTTTTGATTTCCTTGATTGAGACAACAACAAACAAGCGGATTAAACAACGTCCTTTCCCATGCCTGAGCTATCAGCATGTCATGGATCGCTACGGGACAGATCATCCCGACCTGCGTTTTGATTTGCCTCTAGTGGAGATCTCTGACCTCGCCTCGGCTGGCAATTTCGGGGTCTTCCGCAGTGCTCTCGCTGCTGAGGGTATGGTCAAGGGTATTCGTATTCCTGGTGCTGGTGGCTATAGCCGGAAAGAAGTTGATGAATTGACCGAGTTTGCTCGCTCTCTGGGAGCAAAAGGTCTGGTTTCGCTTGCTATCAATGCAACGCGAGAGATCAAGTCACCACTGACCAAGTTTCTGTCTCCAGATGAGATACAGGCGATCATTGATCGGCTGGAGGGCAAGCCGGGTGATTTGTTGCTCTTTGTTGCCGATAGCGCCAAGGTTTGCAATGATGTTCTCTTCCGTCTGCGTACCAAACTTGCGGAACGCTTGAAGCTCATCAATGCTGATGAAATGGCGCTCTGCTGGGTGGTAGACTTCCCACTCCTCCACTACGATGAGGACTTGCAGCGCTATGATGCCGAGCACAATCCCTTCTCTGGTATGGATGATGAGCATGTGAGTCTGCTTAATACTGATCCATTGAAAGTGCGTGCAAAGCAATATGACATCATTTGTAACGGCTACGAGATCGGTGGTGGGAGTGTGCGTATCAATGTCTCTGAACTTCAGCATAAGGTCTTTTCCTTGATGAAGCTCGACAATGAGCAGATTAAAGAACAATTTGGCCACATGCTTGAGGCTTTCGAGTACGGTGCACCTCCCCATGGCGGTATTGCTCTGGGTCTTGATCGATTGGTTATGCTGCTTACTGGTGCCGATAATATCCGTGAAGTCATTGCATTTCCTAAGACGCAGACTGCTCTGGATCTGTTAATGGGAGCTCCCTCTCCTGTTGAAGAGAAGCAGCTACATGAACTCCACCTACAAGTGCGTAGTGAAGAAAAGCACTAGAATTTCTTGAAAAAGAGCGGTATAATATCTCTATTAGATGTTGCGCCGCTCTTTTTGGTGTCCACATGGAGCATGATTTGGATAGAGTTCTATAATAATTGTAGGTATACACATACCATAACCCACAGATCTGCATATAAGTTTTACATCTAGGTTTTACATCCGGTCGGGAGGATGGAAGGAGAAGAAAAATGACATCGATGAATCAGGAAAATGCCAATCGTTCTACTTCGGCTTCGGCTGGCATTGCGAATTCAGTTTCAGTAGGTACGTTACATCGCCAAACGGCGCCTCTTGGCAATCCTGCTGTAGGCATTGCTCCTAAGTTTGTACCAACACTCAGCGAGGATGATGCTGTTGTCCAGGCACGTTTATTGAAGGCTTTGGCTGATCCAACGCGTTTGCGCATCTTGAGCTTACTAAGTCGTCATGAAGGGGAGGTATGCGTCTTTGAGATCGTGGAGAGCTTTACGCTAGAGCAGCCAACAATCTCACACCACCTGCGCATCTTACGTGATGCGGGTCTAGTAGATTGTCGTAAGAAAGGTCTGTGGGCTTATTACTACGTACGCCGTGAAGCTTTGTCTCGTGCGGGTGATGTAATTGAAGGCCTTGCGTAGCTTCGCACTGCCGCATATTATGCTATGTGTGTATGTGCCGAATTTATCCTTTCCTTATTTGAAGCTTGAGGAGCTTGGACAGAGTTAGGAGTATCATTCTAGCAAACTAATTTCTCTATGGGAAAGAGGCCCCACATACAAGTAGGGCCTCGAGCCCTGCGAAAGCAGGGCTCATACTCTTTTGCCCCGCGAGAAATCTTTGCTAAATTTCGATCGTCAGGCAAAAAATGTATTGACAAAGCCTGACAATTCTGCTATTATACTGCCGTCAATGATGGTTGAGTGTACTCTACTATCGAGAGTCTAAGTACGGACGGAAACCATTATCACGTTGCTGTAGCTCAGTGGATAGAGCGCTTCCCTGCGGAGGAAGAAGTCGGAGGTTCGAATCCTCTCAGCAACGCCTTTTTTATTTTTGGCTTCTACTAAAATAGGATCGCATGAATATTTCAGCATTAGGAGAGTTTGAACTTATTGCACGTCTGACGGCAGGTCTAACCCCGCGGGCGGATATTGATTTGGGCGTTGGGGATGATTGTGCTATTCTCGACCTGGGCAATGATCAACTATTGCTTGCTACCTGCGATAGTCAGGTTGAGGGAATTCATTTCATGCTGCGTACATCTACACCTGAGCAGGTTGGGCGTAAGGCTCTTGCCATCAATCTCAGCGATATTGCTGCCATGGGTGGAGTCCCTCGTTATGCATTAGTCTCTCTTATTCTACCACCACAGCTTCCTGTAGCTGTGCTTGATAGTATCTATGCTGGATTGCGCCTGGAGGCAGAGCAGTATGCCACCGCGATTGTCGGTGGCAATATTGCAAGCGCAGGTAAATCTGATCAATTCACTATCGACATCACACTCCTAGGTACTGTTGAGCGTGGATATGCTATACGACGTGGTGGAGCACGGGTAGGTGATATCCTCTGCGTTACTGGTTCGCTCGGTGACTCAGCTGCTGGTCTCCACACGCTGCTGCATCCTGATCCCTGCTATCCGCAACAGGCCCAGGACTTCGTACAAGCGATTCACAGGACACCTCGACCGAGAATTCAGGAGGGGCGGGTGCTCAGCCAACTAGGACCACAAATTGTTACTGCTATGCTTGATATCAGCGATGGGCTGAGTGGTGATCTCGGTCATCTCTGTGAAAGAAGTCACGTCGGAGCCAGAATTGATTTGGCTCATTTACCTCTCTCGCCAGAATTTCATATAGTCACAGCGGGTGCATCCCGTGACCCTTTCCAGTGGGCTCTGCATGGTGGTGAAGACTACGAATTGCTCTTCACGGTTTCTCCTGGTAAAGAGGGTATGGTGAGTAAGGCTGTGCAATCCGCTACGGGGACGCTGGTAACTGTCATTGGCTCGATTCTTCCAGCAGGGAAGGGCATGATATTGCTTTATCCTGACGGGCATGAGAATCAGCTAGCTGTGGAAAGTTGGGATCATTTGAAACGCTAAAAAAGATCCATTAGGACAATAGTAGCGTCCCACAGACAATCCAAGCACCGCAGGTGCCGAGGCGACCTGAGGAGTTACTTTGTTTCATTGGCGCGAAAAAGTACGGAGGGCGTAGGTTACTTGTTGCTCTAATGTCATGGATTGGTCTTGTGGGATCTTGGCAAGCGCAGCCTGGGCTTCAGCGGTAGAAAATCCCAGCCCTATTAATGCCTCTAGCACTTCTGCCTGTATTTTGCCTGCTGGAGACTCACTAGGTATGCCACTGATGGCTGCCAGCGAGGGCAGCTTCCCTTTTAACTCCAGGATGAGGTGAGCAGCAAGTTTCTTGCCCACGCCTCGAGCTAACCCCAGGCGCTGCTGGTCTTCATCAGCAACAGCTTTATAGAGTGCTGCAGCATCCATCACAGATAGCAATGACAGCCCAACTTTGGGGCCAACTCCGCTGATACCAATCAACTGCTCGAATGCATCGCGGTCCGCCTCTGTCCAGAAGCCATAGAGTGCTATCCCATCCTCGCGCATATGAAAATGTGTGTAAAGCGAAACCTGCATGCCCGGTTCACTTAACCGGTTCAGCGTCGAAGACGGAGCGAAGACTTGTATACCAAAACCTCCAACTCGAATAATTGCGTGATCGACCCGGCTAGCCTCAAGCGTCCCATGAATGCTTGTAATCATTAGCTCCGGACTGTACCTCTTCTAGTTACTATTTCCTAATAACACCTGCTATGACTTGCAAGTAACTCTTTGCCCTTTGGGTAGAATAAGTGGGCAATAGTTGCTTTCAGTGCTAATCAACCTTCTATTCAATTGTACGGTAGAAGGTTCTGTGTATAAGAAGCTGTATGCAAATGACAGATAGCTATAGCAGCGGCATCAGCTGCATCATCGGGTTGTGGAATTGCTGAAAGCTTGAGCAGAATACGCACCATCTCCCCTACTTGATCCTTATTAGCTCCTCCGTAGCCGGTTACAGCTTGCTTGACTTGCTTAGGCGTGTACTCGGCTATGGAAAGGCCATTGTTTGCCAATGCAAGCATTGCAACGCCTCGGGCCTGTCCAACTGTCATGGCTGTCCGTGCATTTTTTGCAAAGAACAGCTCTTCCATGGCAGATTCTTGCGGTTTATATGTAGCGATGACTGTGTTTAGCTCTTTGTAGATACACAACAAGCGTTCTGCCAGTGGCATCTTGGCAGAAGTACAGATCACATCGCATGCCAGTAAACTCAGTTCACTTCCTTGTGCCATCACTATGGCATAGCCAACAATTGCTGTGCCTGGATCAATCCCCAATGTAATACGTGTGCCAGGAGGTGCCGGGATTGAATGGTTACTATTCATCAGCCCCTCCTTTCTGGCACCCGGGGCTATGCATTATAAGACGCCGCAAATTCTTCTGGAAAGTCGGCGTTGGTATACACGTTCTGGACGTCGTCCAGATCCTCGAGCTTTTCGATCAGGCGAATAGCCTGGTGTGCTACTTTTTCATCGGCCAGCTCGATTTTGGTCTTGGGGGCCATGAAGCTTTCCGACTTCAGCACTCTATATTTCTTGGCTTCTAATGCCTTGCGTACTTTTTCCACATCTGCCGGGTCAGTATACACTGTTAGTATCTCATCACCGGGGTTTGCGGGTTCAACATCATCAGCTCCGAGATCGATGACCTCCAAAGAAAGTTCGTCGGGATCATGTCCCTGCAGCTCGACTTCAATAATACCCCTGGCTTCAAAAAGCCAGTTGACGCAACCAGTTTCACCCATATTTCCGGCATTGCGGTTAAAGGCGTTGCGAACTTCTGCAACGGTGCGGTTACGGTTCTCTGTCAGTGTCTGAACCAGGATAGCAGTCCCGCCTGGACCATAGCCCTCGTAGATAATCTCTTCCAGGTTATTGCCTTCCGCACCGCCCAGTGTACGCTTGATGGTGCGCTCGATATTTTCTAAAGGCATATTAGCATCGCGTGCGCGTTGTACGGCTAAGCGCAAGCGGAAGTTCGCATTGGGATCTCCGCTGCCACCTTCGCGTACAGCAACCACGATTTCGCGGCCAAGCCGGGTGAAAAGCTGTCCTCGGCGTGCATCATTGACGCCCTTTGAGCGGCGAATCTGTGCCCACTTTGAATGTCCTGACATAATTGTGCTCCCCTAGTCTTTGCTAACAAGTCTGTAGAAATATGGCATACGTTGACATTTGTTCTCTAAAAGTTGTTGTCGGGCCTATTTTAACACGAACAGATGGAAAGCGTCGAGATGGTCTCTGGTTGTCAACTTACACTTTTCTCGAAAATGCAGTGGTAACCTCTTGCAATCATCTCGTGGGTACGCTATGCTTGCTCGTAGTCTACAACATAGCGGCGCGTACAACGTAATTATTATATCGCTTCTGTTAGGAAGAGGTGTCGCATCGAGGAGAGGAAGACAAAGCCGCCAAAAAAGGCGGCTGGTCATGGACTTGGCCGAACTGGTGAACGCTTAGCTGCTGAAGAACTGATGCAGAATGGTTATCGCATCCTGGAACGCAATTTTTTCTGTCGTTACGGGGAGATTGATCTTATTGCTGAGCATGAGCACGATCTGGTTTTTGTGGAAGTCAAAACCCGTCGTGGTAATGCCTATGGTTTGCCCGAAGAGGCGGTGACGGTACGCAAGAGACACAAATTGATCCAAGTAGCCGCCTTCTATCTTGATCTTCATGGTTGCGCTGACCGATCATGGCGTATTGATGTTGTCGCGGTACAGTTGAGTACTGGCGGGAAGTTGCAGGAGATCCGTATCTATCAGCATGCTATCACTGAAGAATAATATCCGAGCATTCTGGTATATCTCTTGGGTATAGTATGGATTGTGTTTCTCGGCGGAGAGCGGGTGTTTAGAAACCAATAAAACTTGGGAGGCAGAAAATTATGAGCGATTTTCTAGAATCTGCGAAGAACTTTGTAAACTCAGCCGTGAGTCGTACAGGCTGGGAGGCTCAGAAGCAACTGCGCATTCGTAATAAGCAGAGTGAAGTTGACAAACTCTTGGAGCAGCGACAACAGCTGTTAGGGGACCTGAGTCAGGTGGCAATGACTCTCTATCGACAAGGCACACTCTCTGATCCGCAACTCTCTCGCGTCTGTGCAGGCATTTTTGAACTGGATCACGATTTGAGAACGCGTGAGACTCAATTGCAAGAAATCAAAGATGAGCCGTATCCGATGAGCCAAATGGCTCCATCGCCGATAACAAACTATGCTCCACCACCCACCTCTCCATCATCATCATCTCCGTCTACTCCGCAGGGTGATAGCTCACAAAGTGGAGCACAGGGGCAGGCGATGCAGAAGTGCCCACAATGTGGCAATCCTCTTCGATCCAATGCTCTCTATTGCCGTAGCTGTGGTGCAAAACTTCGTTAAGTCCATGGAATATGGGTATGCTATAATGAGTATCACTGGTCGTTGTCTCCTATGGGGGGAATCATAGAAAATCTCTTGCTTTTGTGGTATCTTGAGCAGGAGCCAGAGGACACGGTCTCCTGAAAAATGTAAGGGAACACCATGGTGCTGGAAAGTGATATTATGATCAAGAATTTACAGGAGGAGTTAACTTGTACTCTGGATATTATCAGCTGTAGCTCTGCCCAGACAAAGCATTTAGGTATGCGCTTGGGAGCACTGCTGCATGGAGGTGAATTGATATTGCTCAATGGGCAACTTGGTTCTGGCAAGACTACCTTTACCCAGGGGCTGGCAGAAGGCATGCGTATTACTGATATAGTTAGTAGTCCGACGTTTACACTCCTCAAAGAGTATAGAAGTCAATTCCAGCCTGTTTCTGATGAGACTAATACGGCTGAAGTAGCTGCTAAGCGACTAGGCCCTATGCAATCCGAAGTACATAGTCTCTATCATTTTGATCTGTACCGACTGGATGATCCTGATGAGATTATTGATCTAGGATTTGAGGATTATTTTTATAATCCCAATCCTGGTTCTGATGTTTGTGTCGTTGAGTGGGCAGACAAAGCTGATGCTTTCTGGCCAGCTGAACGGCTTTCTATTTGTTTTAATGCATTGGATGAAGCAAGGCGCTGTCTGTTATTCGTGGCGACGGGTACACACTATTGCGAATTACTGCGACAGTTCTCAGAAGAAAATATATGCGATTACTAGCTCTTGATACTTCTACTCGTTATTCTAGTATTGCTTTGTGCTCAGAGGACGAGTTGTATGGTGAATATACGTGGTCCAGTGCAAATAACCACAGTGTGGAATTACTGGAGTATACTCGACGCCTATTAACTGAGTGCCAGATGACGTTGCAGCAACTCGATGCCATCGCTGTGGCGATCGGTCCTGGCACTTTTAATGGCGTACGTGTTGCTCTGGTTGCCGCGAAAACACTTGCCTTTGCTTTGCAAAAACCCTTGATAGGTGTGAGTACTCTGGATGTTATCGCCATTCAACAGCAGCATGTGCGTGGTCCTGTCTGTGCAGTACTGGAAGCTGGCCGCTCGGAACTCTATGCAGCCTGTTATATATTCGAAGAGCCAGCTAGCGCAGATGGTGATAGAGTCTATGGTATAAGGCGACTTGGTGACTATCTTTTATGTTCGTCTCAGCGCTTAGCTGCCTATTTACAAGAGCATATGGGAGACTGGTTAGCGCTACCTGGTGAGGAAGGATACCCATCGTTTCTATTTTGTGGCGAGATAAGTGCGACTGCGCGTCAGGCTCTGTGTTCTAATTGCTCGGGGTGCTGCCTCTTTGTTGGGAAATTGGAAGCCCCACGGCATGCTTCTGCGCTGGCTTCACTGGCTTTGCAGCGCCTGCGTGACAATCAGGTAGATGATCCCCTAGTACTCGAACCACTCTATTTGCGGCGTCCATCAATTACCAAGAGTACTCGGAAGCAGCCGCTTCTCGGTACCGTGACTCAGTAATCTTACAGGTTATCAGGTTAGTATATAATAGAAAGGGAAGAGGGTGCGCTACGTCATTGAAAGAATGACGATGTCGGACGTGCCTCGCGTGATCGAGATCGAGCGTCTGGCTTACCCATCGACATGGCCTGCTAGTGCTTATCGTAAAGAGCTTCAGGATAACCGTTGGGCGCATTACATCGTTTTACGTGATAAATACCTTTTGGAAGAACATTCAGTTATAGCACAGGAGCCAGAGGAAGCAGAGAAGCCGCGAAGAAGTCGCCTCTTTCCGCTTTCACTCCTGTCAAACCGTTCTGGTGTGACTGTCCCATCGCAGGACATTATTTCAATAATCGGTTTTGCCGGTCTATGGCTGATGGTTGATGAAGCCCACATCACGACGATTGCCATCCATCCTGACTATCGCCGTCGTGGTTTGGGAGAGTTCTTGCTCGTGAATTTGATCGATATTGCTTACACAATCGGTGCCAAGTGGGTGACACTCGAAGTTCGGGTGTCTAACACTACTGCGCAGAATCTCTACCACAAGTATGGTTTCCGCGAAGCCGGTGTACGCCGTCGTTACTATAGTGATAACCAAGAGGATGCACTGATCATGTGGACTGATGAGATCAATTCCCCTAGCTATAAGCAAAAATACCTGGAATTGAAATCCGCATTGCTAGAAAAGCTTGAAGACGTATAATATCTATTAAACACCTAAGAAATTTATTGCGTGTAATGTAGGGACCCGATTAATCGCATCCGTGGGGCGACATTAAACACCTAAGAAATTTATTGCGCGAAAAGTAGGGACCCGATTTACCGTGCACCCTTTGGGTGTCGCGTCCGTGGGGGGCTATGCTTGTACTTGGTATCGAAAGTTCATGTGATGAGACAGGGGCATCAGTCGTCAAGGACGGTCGTTACTTGCTCTCGAACGTTGTGGCTTCACAGATTGAAATCCATAATCGTTATGGTGGTGTGGTGCCGGAGGTGGCATCGCGTCAGCAACTTGCTGCTATCCTGCCTGTGATTGAAATGGCGATGGAACAGGCTTCCTGTTCATGGAATGAGATCGACGCCATTGCTGCTACCTATGGCCCGGGGCTTGCAGGCTCGTTACTGGTTGGCCTCACTGCGGGCAAGACCCTGGCACTTGCTTGCAATCGTCCTTTCCTGGGCGTAAATCATCTAGAGGCACATATCTATGCCAACTGGTTGCGTAAAGGGATTGTTTCGCTGCAGGACTCGATAGCCGACTGGAAGTATCAGGATGGTGATCCTCTTTTCCCTTTAATCTGTTTGGTCATTTCAGGGGCCCACAGCGAGCTTGTCCTTGTGCGCGATCATGGACACTATGAACTGCTTGGTCGTACACGCGATGATGCTGCTGGTGAGGCTTTTGATAAAGTAGCGCGTATTCTTGGACTGGACTATCCTGGCGGTCCTGCCATTCAGAGGGTTGCTCAGCAAGCTGAAGAAGAGTTGATGCAACAACAGAAGCCTATAACTCTGGCACGCAAAGCATATCAGCTTCCGCGTGCTTGGCTGCGTGGCACGTATGATTTCAGTTTCAGTGGACTGAAAACGGCGATGCTCCACCTCGCTGAAGGCATTGCCTCCAATCAGCAAACAGTTGGTGCTGAGAATGAAAGCAAGCCATCTAGCCCTCCTACCCGCTATACGCGCATGGGAGAGCAAGCTGCTCAACAGGGGACACCTAACGTTGCCTGGCTGGTTGCCAGTTTCCAGGAGGCCATAGTAGATGTTCTGGCAATGAAAACCCGTCTTGCAGCTCAGGAGTATGGGGTAAAGCAGGTCATCCTGGCTGGTGGTGTGGCGGCCAATACTAGCTTACGTGAACGGATGCTGCAAGAACTGCAACCGTTGGGTGTGCACCTGAGCTATCCGCCGATTGAGTTTTGTACTGATAATGCGGCAATGATTGCCAGTGCTGCCTTTTTCCATCTGTGTCTTGGCGAGCAACACGGGCTCGATCTGGATGTTCAACCTGGATTAAGTTTGCCTTTCAAGAAGTGAGGAAGATATGTCAAAGCAAAAAACCTATGCTCTGGGAATCGACCTGGGAGGCACCAAAACCCTTGCTGCTGTGGTTGATATTGCTTCTGGAGAAGTAGTTGCTTCAGTGCGTAAACGTACGCGGGCTGAACGTGGCCAGGATTTTGTTTCTGGGAGGATTCTCGAAGTGGCGACTGCGGCACTTAGTGCTGCAAAGCTGGCGGATGACGATATAGTAGCTGTGGGTGTGGGAGCGGCGGGGCAGATAGATCGCAAAGCAGGTATTTTGCTCCACTCTCCTAATATGCCATTGCGCAATCTGCCCCTGGGGCAGCTTCTCGGCAAACATTTTGGCCGACCTGCGATGGTTGGTAATGATGTTGAGGTCGCCGCCATGGGTGAATATGTCTATGGTGCCGGAAAAGGCTATAAAAATTTTGTATGTGTCTTTGTTGGCACTGGTATTGGCTGTGGCATCGTCCAAAATGGGCAATTGTATACTGGTCTGACTGGTACTGCTGGGGAAGTTGGGCATATAGTGATCGAGGCTGGAGGGCGTATTTGTGGTTGTGGCGGACGTGGGTGCTTGGAGGCCTATGCTTCGCGGACTGCGATTACCAAAGCAATCCTAGCGGAGATTCACCATGGGCGTCCTTCTGTGCTCTCTAAAGATGCTCAGGAGTTAGTCAAAGAAGGCGATATTATCATTCGTTCTGGCATCCTGGCCGATGCCATCCAACAGAAGGATGAATTGGTGATAGAGGCTGTCTCAGAGGCTGCGAATTATCTAGGCTATGGCTTGGCCGCTATTTTGAACTTCTACAATCCGGAATGTCTTATTCTTGGCGGTGGCGTCACTGAAGCCATTGATCTTCTCTTTGAGACCTCTGTTCATCGTGCTCGTACCGTTGCTCTCTCGGCACCTGCCAAGCATACTCCAATTTTACGTGCAAAGCTTGGAGATTTCTCAGGTGTGGTTGGAGTCGCATGCCTTGGAGCCCAGGCTGCTGGCTACGATTTCTCATCTGGAAAATGACCGTTAGTTAGTACCATTGATGAGGAGTCGTGAAGCGAGACATAAAATTATCCTTTACGAAGATTGGTATCATTAGGCATGACCCTGCATGAGTGCTTGTATCACCGCTTCCGTCACGGCGCCTGTCGTTGCCACTCCACCAAGATCAGGGGTGAGTATCTTGCCTTCGCCTATGACCTGTTCTACTGCGTGCATGAGGAGCCTAGCAGCCATCTGCTGGCCGAGAAACTCCAGTAAGAGGCTCACTGCCCAGAAGGTTGCCATTGGATTGGCAATGCCTTTGCCAGCAATATCGGGCGCTGAACCATGAACTGGCTCGAAGAGAGAGGGAGCGTTTCGCTCTGGGTTCAGGTTCGCGCTTGCTGGTAGACCGAGGCTTCCCTGCAATGCCCCCGTAAGATCGGTAATCATGTCTCCGAAGAGGTTTGAGGCGACAATGACATCGAAGCGGAGCGGATCTCTTACCAACATGGCCAGCAACCCATCAGCATGATAGTGTTGCACTTTCACCTCAGGATACCTCGCGTGCTACTTGGTCGACTATCTCATCCCACAGGACGAAGGCATACTGCATGGCATTCGACTTGGTCACACTGGCCAGTTTATGTTTTCGCTTGCTAGCTAGTTCAAAGGCGTAACGTACAATCCGCTCAACTCCTTTGCGTGTGAAAACGGTGGTCTGCAGTGCTACTTCGTCTGGCGTACCGATGTGGACGCGTCCTCCTATGCCAGCATACTCTCCCTCAGAGTTCTCTCGGATCGTGACGAGATCAAAGGGTGGATCGCCTTTGAGTGGTGTTGGGAGACCTGGAATCAGACGTGCTGGACGATAGTTGACATAGAGATCAAAGCGCTGACGTAGTGGTACCAGAAGGCCGCGGAGCGAGATGTGGTCGGGGACGATTCGAGGGTCACCTACTGCACCGAGCAGGATTGCATCGTATTGTCTGAGCATCTCAAAGCCATCCTCGGGCATCATCACTCCATGCTCAAGGTAGTATGTGCAGGAGTAGGGAAATTCGGTAAAGCTGAGAGTAAAGTCACCCATAGTAGCCACCATCTGCAGCACTTGCATTCCTGCTTTCACCACCTCCAGTCCAATGCCATCTCCTGGGAGAAGAGCAATTCTGTAGTGCATAAGACATCTCCTCCGCACATGCGCCTGCCTTACGGCAGAGCGAGTGACAGGTACTTGATCTCGAGATACTCCTCAATGCCCCACTTGCCTCCCTCTCGCCCTATCCCAGAGTGTTTGATTCCTCCGAATGGTGCCTGGGGAGTCGAAGGGAGCCCATCGTTTACCCCTACGATGCCATATTCCAGTGCTTCAGCGACACGGAATGCACGACCTATATCGCGCGTCCAGAGGTAGGCGGCAAGGCCATAGGGGGTTGAATTGGCAAGACGGATTGCATCCGCTTCATTCCGAAAGGTTAGAACAGGTGCGACGGGCCCAAATGTTTCTTCCTTGAGCAGTCGCATCCCTGGCTGTACATCGAAAAGCACGGTTGGCTCAAAGTAGAGACTCTCTCGCACGTGACCACCAGTCGCTAGGTGAGCACCCTTCTCCAGAGCATCTGCCATATGGGCTTGCACCTTCTTCAAGCCTTGCTCATCGACCAGCGGGCCAATCTGTGTCTCTTCTTGTAGGGGATCTCCGACGCGGAGCTGTTGAACTGCCTGGGTGAGCTGTTCAAGAAATGCTTCCTTAAGCCGTTCCTGGACATATATCCGATTGGTGCAGACACAGGTTTGCCCTGCATTGCGAAATTTGCATGCAATCACCTCTTGCACCGCGTTCGCAAGATCCGCATCTTCAAAGATCAGAAAGGGCGCGTGTCCTCCAAGTTCTAGGGAAACCCGTTTGAGCGTTTCTGCTGCCTGTGCAAAGAGCTGCTGGCCTACGATCGTTGAGCCAGTGAAGGTGATTTTGCGGATGCGCTCGTCCTGAAAGAAGATCTCGGAGAGCGGCACAGGATTCTCCGCAGGGAGCACCTGCAGTGTTCCTGCCGGGCCGCCAGCCTCCTCCCAGAGCTGTGCAAGTGCGAGCGCCGATAGTGGGGCTTGCTCTGCTGGCTTGATGACGATGGTACATCCCGCAGCCAGGGCAGGAGCCGCTTTCCGCGTGATCATGGCTGCGGGAAAATTCCAGGGCGTAATGGCAAAGACAGGACCTACTGGCTGTTTGATGACGAGCAGTCGTTTATTGGCGAACTGGCTTGGTACCATTTCACCGGAAATGCGTTTCGCCTCTTCGGCATACCACGAGACGAAGCCCGCTGCGTAGCGCACCTCGGCGCGTGCCTCGCGAATTGGTTTTCCCATTTCGACCGCCATTAAGTGTGCCAGCGATTCCTCGTGTGCGAGCATCAGTTGATACCAATGGTACAGGATCTCTGCTCGCTCGTAGGCAGTACGGTTTTTCCAATTCTCAAAGCTGCTGGCTACAGCATCAGCAGCTTGTTTTGCCTCTTTTGGTCCGCAATCTGCTACCTGGACAATTATTTTTCCTGTTGCCGGGTTTCGTACCGGAAACGTGCGTTCTGTTTCTTGCCAAGCACCAGCGAGAAATGCCAGGTGAGGCACACTACTCGTGCTCTCCATCTCTTGTATCCTTTCCTAGATCGAGGCAGTGATACCTTTGATAAGGTAGACAAGTGTCGCCATATCACCCACGAGAAACGTCTCTTTGACATTAGATGGACGCGCTTCTCCTTGCCTGTTGACCCAGACGGTGGTATAGCCTAACTCGGTCGCCGGAATGACATCGTACTTGAAGCCAAAGCCAGCATGCCAGATGTCCTTGATGTCCAATCCTAGGCGTTTACGTGCCAGGTGGAAGCCCTGGTGCTGGGGTTTGTATGCCCCCGCTTGCTCGGCAGTAATGATGTCATCAGGCATGATCCCTAAGAGGGGTTGCGTCTGGGCGATGATCTCGTCATCGGTGTTCGTGATCAACACGACCTTGATCCCAAGCTTTTGCAAAGCGCGGAGGGATGTTTGCGTATCGGGAAATGGCTGCCATTGTCCCATCGAATGGGCAAAGGCCTCGGCATCTTCCTCCGTGTAAGGAAGGCCGAAATCCTGAAAAGCCTTTGGCATTGTCTGACGAAGGACCTGACGGTAGGGATGATACTGCTGAATAAACTCAAATTGCATGGCTTCCCAATGTCTTTGCAATGCGCGTACGTCGATTCCTGTCATCTGTTTGTTGGCGAGCTGCTGGGCAAAAAAGCGCTGAATCTCCCCTTCCCAATCGATCAGCGTTCCGTAGCAATCAAAGGTGATGGCCTTTGGCAGTGTATGCATAGATCCTCTCTTCTTCTCTTATAGCTTGTTGTGTGATATCTGAATAACTTGCTTGATTACTGTACTAAGTTTGTCTAGCGCCCGAAGAACCAAAGCTTCTTCGATTATTAGGGGAGCAAGGAGTCGGATCACATTCCCGTACAGCCCGGCTTTGATGAGAAGCAACCCCTGGTTTCGAGCCTCGACAAGTATCTGGTCTACAAGATCTGGAGCAGGTTCTTTTGTCTCACGATCACGGACGATCTCGATGCCGATCATGGCTCCGAGACCTCGCACATCGCCGACTTCCTCCACCTCATTTTGCAGAGCATGGCAGCGTTCCATCAGTTGATTGCCTAGGATCTGCGCCCGTGAAAGCAGGCTCTCCTGTTCAAAGACCTCTATCACTGCTAATCCTGCGGCACAGGCAAGGGGATTTCCTCCGTAGGTGCCACCTAATCCCCCTGGTGCTGGTGCATCCATGACATCCGCCCGACCAATGACCCCGGAGAGCGGCAAGCCTCCCGCAATGCTTTTTGCGGTGGTGATGAGATCCGGAGCAATGCCACTGTGTTCGATGGCAAACATCTTCCCTGTCCGACCGAATCCCGTCTGAATCTCATCAGCAATCAACAAGATGCCATACTGCTCGGTGATTCGTCTGAGTTCACGCAAGAACTCAAGTGGTGCTGGGATAAAGCCGCCCTCACCGACCACTGGTTCAATGATAATGGCTGCTACCTGGTCTGGTGTGACCTGCGTATGAAATACTTCTTGGAGTGCATCAAGCGCTCGCTCACTTGTCCACCCACGATAAGTGTAAGGGTAAGGCGTGTGATAGACCTCGGGAGCAAATGGTCCAAAAGACTGTCGATATATCGTAGCCTTTCCTGTGAGGCTGAGACCCATGAGGGTGCGCCCATGGAAGCTTAGGGTGAATGCGATGACCGCAGACCGTCGTGTTGCTTGCCGAGCAATTTTGATCGCGTTCTCAACCGATTCTGCTCCACTGGTGAGAAAGAGAGTCTTCTTTGGCGCGTCTCCTGGAGCCAGCCCGTTCAGGCGTTCGGCTAATCGCAGATAGGGTTCGTACATTGCCACCTGAAAACAGGTGTGCGTCAAAGATCCCAGTTGCGCCTGCACTGCCTTGATGACTTTGGGATGGTTATGACCGATGTTCAGCACTCCGATGCCTGTCGTAAAGTCAATGTACTCGCGTCCATTGATGTCCCACAGCTGAGCACCTTGCGCACGGGCAATAAAGATTGGATGGGTGCTTGCGATACCGCGTGGGATGTGCTGTTCCCGCAAGTGAAGCAAGTTCGTGGTAGGGGACGGATTATCGAGCATCATGCCCTCCTCTTGTCTGTCTCTGCTCTGCTATCACTAGTATCTATGAGTAGTATAGAGGGGAAAGGGAGCAAATACTATGGAGAAAATGGAGAAATTTATGCCAAGTTTTTTCCTTCTAAGGAAAAAAGATAGGCCGCAAGATGGAGTCGGAACCGTGTTTCGGGATCAGCAAGGTTCAGTTGTGCCAGTTCAGCGGCTCGAGCGAGCCGGTAATGCAGCGTTTTTTGGTGAATGTGTAACTTCTCAGCTGTACTTGTGTGCTCGAAGCCTGAGCGTGCCCAGGTGAGTAGGGTTTCTAGTAGCATCTTCCCGTTGCGCTGTCCCTTGAAACGGCCAAGCAGTTCCTCGAGGAAGAAACGCCGTGCCTCTTGGTCTCCGAGAAGGACTCGCGGCAGCAAGAGTGTTTCGTAATAGTGGATGCTCGCCATGGAGAGATAGGGAAGCAGGGAGAGGACTTCGCGGTAACTTTGCTGTATGCCTGCCACGCCCACTTGTGCCCGTCCGAAGGCCAGAGCAAGATCCTTCTCTCGTAAGGCACTCCAGATGCGTTCTCCAGCACACCATGTGGGAAGCAGAAAAAGCACCCGGTTGAGGGAAACAGAAAGCAAGGGCGCGACATCAAGGAAATGCAAACGTTGTCGGAGCTGCGAAGCCAGACGCTCACGCCTGAGAAAACCGTCCTGTGAAAGAGGCAGGACCTCGTTGAGAAGGAAGAGACCAACGCGGTAGGATTCTTCGAGGTTGAAACCAAGCAGCTGTGCCCGCTCGAGTGCTTGCGGCGTGGCTTCAAAGCGTCCCTCCAGTAGGGAATCCAGGAATGTAGAGCCAAACTGGGCCTCTTTCGAGGCGAGTTCTCGTTGGCGGGCAATCTGCAGTGCTGCAATGACCGCGGCATGCTCTGCCGCTCGTCCATCCAAATCGCTGAGGGCATGCCTGCCTCCGGTGATCCAGACGAATCCTACAAGTTCCTCCTTGAGTCGAATGGGGCAAATCATCCCCCCAGAAAAATCAAGATCGGGCAATGCTGGAATGAAGAGCGCACTGCTGCCCATGCGGAGCCTACGCATATACCCGAGGCGATCCAGTTGGACGAGCAGTTCTTTTGAACGCTGGCTGTGCTCCCGCGTGGCTTGTCGAGGGCCTTCCTCCTCTTGCTCAAAATGAGCGTCGGCCAGGATTTGCCCGTCTGCATCTTCGAACAGGACGGTTCGTTCGATGTGTTTCCCCAGTGTCGTTGCCAGGTCCTGTAGGCTTTCAGCCTCAAGCACGGCACGCGTCAACGCGCGGTGGATCGCCTCAGATTGTTCGATCATGCGGTACTGCTCTGCGAGAATAGCACGATGCACTTCCTCGGTGATCTGGGCAAACGGCAGATCCCAGGGAATCTCCAGTAATGGGACATGGACCTGATTCGCCTCATCACACGCAGCTTCAGGAAAATGGTCAAAAAAGCGTGGAACGGCCAAGCCAACACCAGCCAGATTCCGAGAGCCGAGTGCGCGAATGAGGGCACGCTGCCCTTCTTCCTCTCGAGGCCAGGTATAGCCCGTGGTCAGCAAAAGTTGCCCCGCTTGCACCCATGGTAGAAGATCAGGATGATCGACCATGTGAACCCAGCGTACTTCGCGCTCCAAACCAGTAGCCCCTGCAACAACGCGTGTCTGTTGCCATACTGGAAGTCTCAGTACTTGAACAAGTTTCATCTACACGGTCGCAGGCAACTCTAGCTTCGGGAACAATGGTGTTGGAACTGGGAGCTTCGTTCCTGCCGGGATCTCTCTTAGTTGCCAGTGTTCCTTGCTCACATCACCCTCAAAGCCTAGGTAGCCATGCAGTTTTTGTGATGAGAAGGGCAGATAGGGGCAGAAGAGTATACGTAGCCCGCTGATCACCTGGAGCATGATATAAATGCTCGTTGCGGCAGCCTCGCGATCCGTTTTGATTTGCTTCCACGGAGCCTGTTCGTCCAGGTAGCGATTGGCGGCACGTGCAACTGCCATGGCGGCATTCAAGCCGTCTTTGAAATGGCACAACTCAATGTTGCGACCAACCTGCTCAAAGCCACGTTCCACCTCTGCCAGGATCTCGCGGTCGGCATCGCGGAGTGCCTGTGGCTGTGGGACAACGCCTTCAAACTTGCTCTGCAGGAAGGTCAGAGTGCGGTGTACCGCATTGCCGTATGCAGCTACCAGTTCGTCGTTATTGCGGCGAAGCATCTCATCGAAAGTGAAGTCGGTGTCGCGTCCCTCTGGTGCCGTTGCCGACAGGTAGTAGCGTAGAGTATCGGCCCCATATTGCTCTAACACATCGCGTGTCCAGATCACATTGCCTCGACTGCTCGAAGCCTTAGCTCCGCTCATAGTCATGAATTCGTTGGCTGGCACGTCATAGGGAAGATTGCGATTCCCATAGCCAATCAACATTGCGGGCCAGATGATCGTATGGAATGGGATATTGTCCTTACCAATAAAGTAGTAGGGTTTGACGGGCGGATCGACCTGACCAGGGACCCACCAGGTTTTCCAAGCTTCTGGTGTCCCTTGCTTCTCTGCCCATTCGACTGTGGCTGAGAAGTAGCCAATGACGGCGTCAAACCATACATAGATGCGTTTATCATCATAGCCTTCGAGAGGAATGGGAACACCCCAATCTAGGTCGCGAGTGATCGCACGTGGGCGCAACCCGTCTTTTAGCCAGTTCATAGCGAAGGCCAGCGTGTTTGGACGCCAGAACTCTTTTCCTTCGGATAACCACTGCTGGAGTGGTTCTTGCAGCTTGGGCAGATCTAGGAAAAAGTGGTCCGTCATGCGCATCTCTAATTTACTGTCCTTGCTTCCACAGAGGCGGCATTTGGGATCAATCAGATCAATGGGATCTAGGGTATGGCCGCAGTTATCGCATTGATCGCCACGTGCTCCTGTATATCCGCAATTCGGGCACGTTCCCTCGACATAGCGGTCAGGCAGGAAACGACGGTCGGTTGGGCAGTAGGCTGACTGCATCGAGTCCTTGAAGATGTAGCCCTTCTCGTAGAGCGTGAGAAAGAAATCCTGTGTGATACGGTAATGGTTGGGAGTGCCTGTTTCTGTGTATAAATCCCAGGAAATGTCCAGCTTCTCCCATATCTCGCAAATCTGTCTGTGATAGCGTGTTACAAACTCGCGTGGGGTAATGCCCTGGCGTTCAGCATCGACAAGAATAGGTGTTCCGTGCTCATCGCTACCGGAAACCATTAGGACATGGTTGCCAGCCATACGATGATAGCGTGCAAATGTATCCGCTGGCAGGTAAGCACCTACGATCTGTCCAACATGGGTAGAGCTTTTTGCGTACGGCCATGCGACACATACAAGAATATGTTCGTTCATAAATCCTCAGGCGCACAGTCCCGTTCTCTCTGATAAGATGGACAAGGGCGCCTCCTCCTAGTTTGCTGATTGCTGCCGCACTTTTCTCGCAGGAAGATATATTTTCGTTAAAACACCCAAAAAACCAATTGCATGATCAGTGTATCCTGCACAATAAACCCGTTTGTGTCGACTTATTGAGTGGTGGACGCATCTTTTTATCTAGTGAGTAAAGCTAGATGCGGCAGCGTCGCTAGTTATTAACGAATCGGGAATATTATAGCAGGTGTTACATTCCAATTCAAGCTTTTAGCACACAGAATACTGTCTAGACTTAGAGTAAAGGGTTTTTGGCAGGGGCTATTCAGGCTCAAACCTTTGTGGTAGACTGATGGTATGAGGCAAAAAGAAAACCTCAAGTAATTGTGGGTAGGAAACCAAGCCATTGTCTCGTTACAACCTTGAGTAGGCTATCCTTCTCGTATCGACCACTACCCTTTTATTTATGAGGATTGCTCGCTATGGTAGAATCTCTGAGAGGCAAAAACTAGCAGAAAATGGATCAGTTCCTGAAAAGGAAAACGCAGGCATTTGCAAGTAGAAGAGGTTACCATGGACACGTCAATGCTTATCCAGAGCCAGCTTCTGGCTACCAAATTCTTTGTGCCTGTTGCATCAGGTACCCTGATCTCCCGTCCTCGCTTGACTGCCTTGCTAGACGAGAGCCTGAAGCGTCCCCTCACGCTGGTCTCGGCTCCTGCTGGCTTCGGCAAGACCACCTTGCTAGCTACTTGGGCACAATCGTTGCCTGCAAGCAAGCTTCGAGTAGCCTGGGTGTCTCTGGATGAGGAAGATAATGACCTGCTACAGTTCTGGACCTATGTTCTTTCCGCATTAGATATGCACCCACCCGAGCGCTTTACGCCATTGTTGAAGTATCTGCAATCTCCGCAATCTCCATCCATCAAGAACATCTTGACAGTACTAAGCAATCTTCTATTGGATAGCCCTGAGCACTTTGTACTGATTCTAGATGATTATCATGCTATCACGGAAGAGCAGGTGCATACCACCCTCTCATCTCTGATGGAGCATTTTCCTCCTCAATTGCATATTATCCTGGCAACACGCACTGATCCTCCTTTGCTTCTCTCATTACTGCGAGCACGTGGGCAGATGATGGAAATTCGCACCGACCAACTACGTTGCACGGCAGAGGAGACCGGGACCATCTTCCAGGAGGTGATAGGAGTCCAGTTGCCTGAGAAGACAATCCAGGAGGTGACGACTCGCACAGAGGGCTGGCTGGTTGGCCTGCGACTTCTGGGGCTTTCCTTGGCAGAGTATGCTAACCCGCTCAGCCTGCTGGAGGAGGTGAGTGGAGATCAACGCTATATTCTGGATTATTTGACCGAGGAGGTGCTGCGACGGCAACCGCAGGAAGTACAAATGTTTCTCCTCTACACCTGCATTCTTGAGCATCTCACCGCCTCGCTCTGTGATGCAGTTATGGAGCAAGCTGGTAGCCAGCAGATGCTCCATCAGCTCGAACGGGCCAATTTATTTGTGGTGTCTCTCGATAGCAAGCGAGAGTGGTATCGCTATCATGCGCTTTTTGCTGAAGCCTTACGCTACCAACTGGAGCAGACATCTGCTAGTCTGGTGCTTGCTTTGCATCATCGCGCTAGCCTCTGGTATGCCAAGCATGATCGGACCACGCAGGCTATTCTGCATGCCTTTCGTGCCAAAGAGTGGCAGTGGGCTGCTGATTTGATCGAACAGAAGAGTCTCCAGTTGACCGCATATACCTGGGGAGCAAGTGAACATGAGCAGGTCCTGCTTCGAGAGTGGATCGAGCAATTGCCTATAGAAGTCATGGGTTCGCGTCCCCGCCTCTGTCTTACCTGTCACTACCTCCTGTGGCCGATTGCTCCACCGACCACATTGGAAGCCTGGCTCAAGGCGGCAGAAGCGACGCTGAGTGCTTCACTCACGATGCAGACGCGAGAGGATGTCTCACACCCAATGCTCGACCAGAAAGCACATCAGGAACAGCAGAATCTCCTTGGAGATGTTCTGGCCGTTCGTGCATTCAGGCAGAGCTATGACGAGAAAGGAGAAGCCGTCCTCACACTTTGTCAGCAGGCTCTCTCCCTGCTCTCAGCAGACAATTACTACTCTCGTACACTTATTGCTTGGGCCCGGCTACAAGCCTATTATTATTCTTCTGCCAACGATGCGGAAGCGGCAGTCCAGGCTGGGTTGCAAGCCATCTCCCTTGCCCAGGCTTCAGGGAAGGACGGGATGGTTTTCACGGCAATGTGCTCAACTGCCCGATACACGAAACAATCAGGGCGGTTGCACGAGGCGCAACGGCTGATGCAGCAAACCATTGAGTTGGGAAGGGAACCAGGAGGACTTGTGGTACCCGAGGTGGGCTGGCCTATGCTCTTTCAAGCGGAGCTTTTGCGCGAGTGGAATAAGCTCGATGCGGCACGTATGCTCATAGAAGAGGCTATTCCGCTGTGCAGACAGAGCAAAATAGTCTCATCGCTCATATATATATTCCTTGGGTATTCAGTGCTGCTGCGTATTTCCCTGTCGCGCGGAGAGCTGGAGGTAGCACACTCTGCTCTTGAGGAGTTTGAACGCCTTGGCAGGAGCGTGAGTCGGCCTTTCTATCTCTTTATGCGTTCCTTCTACACCACGGTTGACCAGGTCAGACTCTGGTTGGCCTGTGGGGAACTGGAGCAGGCCACGCGCTGGGCCACAAAATTGGAAGTAGCAGAGCGGCCTGGCCCTCCGTTTGAGCTCGAACGGGAAGATGTAGCCTGTGTTCGTATCCTCTTGGCAAAAAAGCAGCCGAATCTCGCTCTGCAGCGACTGGAGCCCGTGCTTCAAAGAGCGGCCGCGGGCAAGCGCTGGGGACATGTTATTGAGATCCGGCTCTTACAAGCCCTAGCCCATCAGATGTGCCAGCGGGAGATGCAGGCCCTCGATGCTCTCTCGGAGGCAGTACGTCTAGCCGAGCCGGAGGGCTTCATCCGCAGCTTTGTGGACGAAGGAACTCCCATGGAAGCTCTGCTCTCCAAGTTGCAGGAGCAGCAAGGCAAGGATAGACCAACTCCTTATCTGGATACGCTACTTGCCGCTTTTCCTCAGCAGAGCAAGTTACATCGACGTCAGCCGAAGCAGTCGCGACGCAGCAAATAGGAGAAGCTACTTATGAACACGTCAATGCTTGTAGAGAACCAACTCCTAGCGACCAAATTCTATGTGCCTGTTGCACCAGGGACTCTGATCGCATGCCCTCGCCTGATCGCCTTGCTCAACGAGAGCCTGAAGTGCCCCTTTACACTGGTCTCAGCTGCCGCAGGCTTCGGCAAGACCACTCTGCTCTCTACCTGGGCTCGATCCCTGCCAGCAAGCCATCCTCTGGTAGCCTGGATCTCTCTGGACGAGGAAGATAATGATCCACGACTCTTCTGGACCTATGTCCTGACGGCATTAAACATGCGTCGACCCGAACATTTTACCCCCCTGTTGGAGTCTTATCATTACCCATATCTTTTGGGACATTTTTACGAGCCATGGTGACAAGCCAAGTTGTATTGAGGAGGCAGCGTGTAATCTCTGCTTTGGCAATCCTCTCTACAAGCGACTCCAAAAACTTGTGGGTAATGATAAGCT
>Ga0207416_1000595_pt1 | contig 59226 bp, 52 predicted proteins | sample PaiPotPPM11metaG_FD_184107 | JGI IMG/M metagenome (GOLD analysis project Ga0207416, IMG submission 184107) | Iron sulfur acid spring bacterial and archeal communities from Banff, Canada, to study Microbial Dark Matter (Phase II) - Paint Pots PPM... ... | reverse complement strand
CCTCCCCGCCCACGAACGAAGCCGGTTTCCCTTCGGTTTGATGAGTCCACGCTGGAACGGGCCAAAGCGCTGGCGAAACGGCGAAACAAGGGGTATCAGACACTCTTCAAAGAGTTCGTGGTCGAACGCCTCTATGAAGAGGAGAAGCGGGAAGGACTACTTTAGCCCAGCGTGGGGAACTTTTGGATGCGGGGTAGAATCGGCCCGTGGACACTTTTGCTGCAACCGAACTCGAGCAGCTCGATAAACGCTACCTCTGGCATCCATTCACGCAGCAGCAGGATTGGGAGGCGGAGCCCCAGATTATCGTCGAACGGGCTGAAGGCCATTACCTGATCGACGTCGAGGGCAAGCGATACCTGGATGGCGTATCCTCGCTCTGGGTCAACGTGCACGGACACCGGCGACCCGAGATCAATCAAGCGATCGTCGACCAGCTCAACCATGTTGCGCACTCCACGTTCCTGGGGCTCAGCCATCCGCCCGGCATCCGGCTTGGGCAGCGCTTGGTCGATCTTGCCCCAGGCAGGCTCAGCCGGGTGTTCTACTCCGACACCGGCGCCGCGGCGGTGGAGATCGCGCTCAAGATGGCCTTCCAATACTGGCAGCAGTGTGACCGCCCGCAGCCGGGAAAGACCAGCTTCTTCTCACTTCGCAACGCCTATCATGGCGACACGGTGGGAGCCATGAGTGTGGGTGGCATGGATGTGTACCGGCAAACGTACCGGGCGCTGCTCTTCCCCACCCATCAGGCTCGATCGACCGGTATCGCGCCCATTTCCGACGTGGAGCGTCTGATCGCCGAGCATGCCGGCGAGCTGGCCGCGGTGATTATGGAGCCTATGATCCAGGGAGCGGCCGGGATGCTCGTCTACCGACCCGGCTACACGCGCAAGGTGTGGGAGATCACCAGGGAGCACGGGGTATTGTTCATCGTCGACGAGGTGGCGACCGGGTTTGGTCGGACGGGAACGATGTTCGCCTGCGAGCACGAGGGCATCGAACCGGATCTCATGGCAGTTGGGAAGGGGATCACCGGCGGCTACCTGCCGCTGGCGGCAACATTGGCTACTGAAGAGATTTATCGGGCGTTTCTCGGCACGGTAGAGGAGGGCCGGACCTTCTATCACGGGCATACCTACACCGGCAATCCGCTCGCCTGTGCCGCCGCCCTTGCCAGCCTCGACCTTTTTGAGCAGGACCGCGTTCTGGAGCAGCTTCAGCCCAAGATCGACCAGCTGGACCGAGGATTGGAACGGATCAGCCGCCTGCCGATAGTGGGTGATGTGCGGCAGTGCGGCTTCATGGCCGGTATCGAGCTGGTGAAGAACAAAGTAACCGGGGCTCCGTTCCCGCTCGGAGAGCGGGTGGCCGTCCAGGTAATCAGAGAGGCACGCCGCAGAGGGGTCATGATCCGCCCGCTGGGGGACGTGGTGGTGCTCATGCCACCACTCTCCATATATAAGGAAGAGCTCGATCAGCTTTTGAGCGTCGTCCACGACTCGATTCAGATGGTAGGTGAGTCGGTGCTACAGATGGATCTCGCTTAGTCCAAGTGCTTCGTAGGCCGGTCGTTGGCCCACGGGGGGAGCCGGCGACGGAGCGCGCGGCCTACATCTGGGCCGCCCATGGCGAAAATCGCTTCAGGATTATCGGATGCGGGCCGGTTGCTGCGTCGCCGGATGGACTGAATGATTCAGGACAGGGGAGGGAGGAGGAGACGCCCGCCCGCATAAGGGCGCGCGGGCGTCTATTTGTTTTCGCGTGGCGCCGGTCACTGTCACCCTTGACCGTCTGTTTCTACTGCCATTGTGCCAGTGTCGATTCGAAAGCACATCGGAGGCGTGACCGATATACCTGTGGGACAAACGGCGCAGGAGCGTCTACGACAAAAGGCTGAGGGGTATCTTGGTGCATGGGTCTCTTTATCACAGGGACGGACACAGGGGTGGGAAAGACGGTGGTGACGGCCGCGTTGGCGGCCGCTTTACGACGGCGGAATCTGTGCGTCGGGGTAATGAAACCGGTGGAAACGGGCTGTATCCGGAAAGAGGGTCGCCTGGTCCCTCGAGACGCGTTACGTCTTCTGGAAGCGTCCGGCTCTACCGCATCGCTGGATCTGGTAAATCCATACGCTCTCGCTCAGCCACTGGCGCCTGCTCTAGCCGCGGAAGTAGAGGGCGTCCGCATCAACCCGGATCGAATCCGCTCATGCTACCGGCAGCTCGCCGCGGAGCATGACGTCGTGCTGGTGGAAGGCGCCGGCGGGCTGATGGTTCCGATTACCGACCAGGGTGCCCGCAAGGGGCACCCCTACACCATGCTCGATCTGGCAGCAGACCTCCGCCTACCGCTGCTGGTGGTAGCTCGCAACATTCTGGGCGTCATCAATCACACCGCATTGACGGTGGCAGTAGCTCGGCAGCGGAGTCTGGCCGTGCTGGGGGTTGTATTGAACCATCCAAGCCCGGAGGGTGATCCGGCGACCAAGACGAACGCGGGATCGCTCCGGCGCTGGAGCGGGACGAAAGTGCTGGCAGAGATTCCATTTGTGCAATCGCTGGATGGAGACATGCTGCGGTCGCTGGGAGAGCATCTGGAGATTGACCGGCTACTCGAAGCCATGCTCCATGTGCGTAACCTCTAGACGTAATTCCTGTATAGGTAGATTGGACTGTTCCACCAATCAGGAGGAAGGGAAGATGACCACCTTGCCGGCTCGACGTGTTGTTCTGACTGCTGCTCTGAGCATGAGCCTGGCGATCGCCGGAGCGTTCAGTCCACGACCGGTCTCTGCCCAGAGCTATGGCCAGGGCGCACGCGTCAACATCTATCAGTACATGTTTCACCCGGGTGTATTGAGAATTCCCGTGGGTGCCACTGTGACGTGGACGAACTACGATCCTTTCGCACACACGTCGACCAGCGACACGGGTGTCTGGGACTCGGGCACCATCAATCCGGGCGCCTCCTACCACTACACCTTCAACACCGCCGGCACATTTTCCTATCACTGCATGATCCACCCGTTCATGCATGGCGTGATCATCGTGCAGGCAGTTACAAGCTCCCTGGCGGCATCGCCCAACCCCGTCCTGAACGGCGGCACGACGACCATCGTTGGTCAGGGATTTACACCTCATACCTGGGTCTTCGTCAGCTGGCGCCGCCCGGATGGCACGATGGGGAGGTTGTGGATCTTCACGAATAGAAACGGAGCCTTTGCGTTTCGGCTCTTTGCCGACCCTCGCCATGGTTGTGGGCCGAGAATCTTCATGGCCTTCAACTCCGCCACAAGGACCTGGACGGCACAATTCACCCTCAACGAGCTCTGCTAACGCGGTTGTCATTGACATTTGTCCGGTAGGGGCCGCCTGTAGGGGCAGCCCCTTGTGGGTGCCCTCCCGGCCCACCCTGGCGCCCTCGGCCCAAGAATTCTGATCATCGCTGTAGATATCGCTCCAGCCATCCAGCCTGCATCAGTCATCGGCTCCCGCTGCACCCGCTAAATTGCATCTGCTCTCGGTTTGGGTGATAATCCCCCCATAGCGAGTTTGGCTCCCCACGGGAGTAGCCAGACCAGAATCGGACGAGAGGAGGAGCACCAGATGACGTTTCAGGTGCTGGCGAACAAATCCATCGCAGGTGAAACGCTCTCCACCGAGGAGAGCCGGCAGGTGCTCCGGTGTCCCGACCAGGATATTCTGCAGCTCCTGGATGCGGCCTACCAGGTTAGGCGAACCTTCTGCGGCAATCGTGTCCACCTCCACATGCTCATCAATGCCAAAAGCGGCCTCTGTCCGGAGGATTGCCACTACTGCTCACAGTCGAGGATTTCCACAGCCGACATCGAGCGATACCGCATGGTGAGCCAGGAGCGGCTGCTGGAGGGTGCTCGGAAGGCCAAGGAAGCTCGGAGCCGCCGCTATTGCATCGTCATCAGCACACGCGGGGCGACCGATCGTGAGGTGGGTTACCTGGCCGAGGCGGTGCGGAAGATCAAGAAGGAAGTGGACATCGGCATCTGCGTCTCTCTGGGGCTGCTCTCTGAAGAGAAAGCCCAGCGGCTCTATGACGCCGGTGTCGAGCAGCTCAACCACAACCTGAACACGAGCGAGCGCTACTATCCCGAGATCTGCACGACACACACCTACCAGGACCGAATGAACACGCTCCTGGCTGCCCGGAATGCCGGACTCAAGCTGTGCACCGGAGCCATTTTCGGGCAGGGGGAGCAGGAATCAGACATTATCGACGTCGGCATGGCGCTCCGGGAGCTGCAGCCGCAGTCCATCCCGATCAACTTCCTGCTGGCGATCGAGGGTACGCCCTTGGCAGGAACGAACTACCTCAAGCCGCATGACTGCCTGCGCATCCTCTGCCTGATGCGGTTCCTGAACCCGGGGCAAGAGATTCGCGTCTCGGCCGGGCGCGAGGCCCATCTTCGCTCGCTCCAGCCGCTGGCCCTCTATCCGGCGAACTCGGTCTTCGTCTCCGGGTATCTTACCGAGCCGGGCCAGGCGTACGAAGAGACCTGGAAGATGATCGAGGACCTGGGTTTTGAGATTGAAGAACACCGGGAAGGCGCCCGAATGGAAGAGCCATGCGAGGCGGCAATAGCCCAATCTGCCGGGTAGCAGTCACCGGCCTGGGAGCGGTGACGCCCCTGGGGAACACGGTCGAAGCCTTCTGGGACAATCTATGTGCCGGGCGCAGTGGGATAGGCCCGATTACGCTCTTCGACGCCTCGGGCTTCCGGACCCGCATTGCAGCCGAGGTGCGGGATTGGGCGCCGCCTGCCGCCATTGGAGAACGTGGGGCGCGTCGGATGGATCGATTTGCGCTCTTCGGGCTGAGCGCCGCCCTGGAAGCCTGGCAAGACTCCTGTCTCTCTGGTAAGGGCGACCCCCTGCGGTTGCCCGTGGACCGCTACGAGGTCGGTGTGGTGGTCGGATCGAGCCACGGCGGTGAGGGAACGCTGCTGGCGGAGGTGGGTCATGTGCTGCGTGGTGATGCGCGCAAGATCAGCGCGCGCCTCATTCCGCGCATGCTGAGTAATATGGCTGCCGCCCAGATCGCCATTCATCTCGGCCTGCACGGTCCGAACTTTTCCCTGGGATCGGCCTGCGCCACGGGCGGGCATGCCATCGGCGAGGCGGCCGAGATCATCCGGCGCGGCGATGCCAAGGTCATGCTCTGCGGTGGGACTGACGCGGCAATCACACCGCTCACCCTGGCGGGCGATCAAGCAGTGAGCGCCCTCTCCGTGCGCAACGAGGCGCCCGAGCAAGCCAGCCGTCCCTTCGACGCGGCGCGCGACGGATTTGTGCTGGGCGAGGGAGCGGCTGTCCTGGTACTGGAGGAGTGGGAGCACGCACAGGAGCGAAAGGCACACATCTACGCGGAGCTTTCCGGATACGCCGCTACCGCGGACGCCGTCCACGAGACTCGCCCGGATCCGAGCGGCGTGCCTGCAGCGCGGGGCATCACCAGAGCGCTGGAGAAAGCCGGCATCTCCGCCGGTGAGATCGACGGAATCTTCGCGCACGCTACCGGCACACCGCTGGGAGATCCCGCCGAGGCAGAGGCCCTCAGGCTGGCCCTGGGCGAGTCACTGTCCGGCATATCTGTAACTGCCATCAAGTCGGCACTGGGCCACCTGCTGGCCGCTGCCGGCGCAGTTCAAGCGGTCGCGGTAGCAAAGGCGCTGCAGACGCAGCAGCTTCCCCCCATCCTCAATCTGCAGTCCCCGGACCCGGCGTGCGCGCTCACCTTCGTCACCGGCACCACACAGCCGACAATCCTCCGGCACGTCCTGTCCAACTCCTTCGGCTTCGGCGGCCACAACGCGTCCCTCATATTCAGCTCGCCATCACGGTAGGTATACGCCTTACCGTGGGCGGCGATTTCCCTGTAATGCTGCAGGCGAAGTCACCTGGCGTCGGATGTTGCGCAGCAGATCTCGGCTGGCCCAACCGTGCATGGTCTGGTAGGGGCCAGCTCCTGCTGTGCCCGCCCGGTCGCCTCCGCCTGCGGAAACGGCATGGTGGCGGCGCGGCGCAAGCGGGCACGGCGGAGCCGGCCCCTACATTACGCATTCGCCAGGAGTATCCCGCGTGGCCGCCCGTTCTCCCCACGCACCACGGCGCTCGCTCTATGCGTCGACGTCGCTTCTGAACCAGCCCGAATCGGCCCGCCTATCCGGCTGCGGCAGCGGTGCGGTCGCGGAGCGTTCCCTGGCGTTCCAGCGTGTCCCAGACCTCCGAGGGCTCGACGTCCACGTTGTATTCGGCTTTCTGGTGAGCACAGTATGCGAGGATGCGCTGCTCGATCCACTCCTCGGTCAGATCCTCGCCGCTCTCGATGCGCAGTGGGATCTCGAACCGGATGTTCGGGTTGGCCACCGTGCGCCCGGCCTTGATCATCTCCAGCGCCTCGTCCCAGGTACGCCCCTCATACCGGATCAGGTACCAGATGACCGCCGTGACCGAGCGGGAAACTCCAGCAAAGCAATGGACGAGAACGCGCTTCTCATCCTGCAGCCAGGCGTGCAGCTGGTCGGCCGCATCGTCGAAGCGCCGGACGATCTCATCATTCTCCTCGTCGCAGATGCCATCGATGATGGAGCGCCATTGGTAGTCCACGCGGCCCGATTGCACCAGCTCGCGCAGGCCCGCCGGGGCATGGGTCTCCATGGAGAGAATGGCGTCGAAGGGGAGATCTTCGTCTGATTCGCGAACGAAGCCACCAATCGCGAGTCGATCGGTGACCCAGTTGTAATCGGTGTAAGCCATGCACCCCAGTATAGCGGTCGGCTTCTATGTGACTTTACCCACAAAAATGGCCGCAGTGGCCTGCTTATGCTTCCAGTCAGATGTGGCCGCATTATGCTTCCATGCGCTACAAGCGTCATATCTGCGCTCACGTGAACACGGCTGAGGGCTTCTTCTCACAACTGAAGCGGTCACTGGACGGCACGTACCGCCGCCTGTCAGAGCGCCATCTTCCGAGGTATTTGGCCGAGTCTGATTATCGGCACAACATGCGGAAGGTCAAGGACGGTCATCGGACAGTGGCGGCGATGAAGAAGAATGCGGGGAAGCGGCTGCAATATCGCGAGGCGGCGGGACGCAAGGAAGCCCCTGCGAGGGACTTGACCACTACATATATAATGGTCTGAGAGAAGCGAGTACATCATGGCTAACGAACAACACGACGGACAACCTCACGAACTATCGCGAGATGAGGGCTTGGCCCTCCTAGATCGGCGCGCGCGCCACTACCTCAACATGAGTGGCGAAGACTTCGTCCGTTCATGGGATGCGGGCGATTTCAGAGGCAAGCCGGAGTCGCCTGGTCTCGTCCGCGTGGCCATGCTCCTTCCTCTTGGCCGGTAAAAATCCACGGGAAGCCGTTTATAACTTCGTTGAGCCGCTTCGGCGCTCCGCCTCATGCGTTACTGACGTACGCCTGGACTACCAGGGCGGGGACTACGTGCGCGACGAAGCGTTTGTCCTAGGAGGGTCACTTGACCTGTTCCGGCGCTACAGGACTTGGCCCAACAGAACCACTGGAATAGTGGTATCAGCCGTGCGCGTGTCACTTCTTGGGTGTCGCTTCACCGCCTGCCGCCCTCCCGTTCTGCCTCTTCAAAGGTGCGCGGATAGAGGCGGACCCGTCCGTCGTTCCGCTTCTTCCTATCCTCAGACATCACACCTCACTCGTATACATTCCTTTTAGACAACTGTAGAAGTACACCTGGACAACAACTTGTTAAGACATATCTGTCTAGGTTCGTCAACCGGATAATCGCGAGCGGTATGCAGAACAGCTTCGATGCTCTGTACCAACTCATTCCCGAGCAGGTCGGAGCCGTAACCCACTCGCATAGACCTCTGAAGATCGTAGCCGGAGCAGGGGTTGGCAAGACAGGCACGCTGACCAGGCGTTTTGCCTATCTGGTTGAGCAGGAGTATCGCACCAGATCACATCCTCGCTGAGTGCACGATTCTGAGCACACTAACCGCTCGCCTCGTCCTTGGGGTACAGGAGGAAGATTGCTCTGCCCTTGACCATGCCAGAGGCTTTGTTGATCTCTCTGCGGATCCTGTCCTCAGGCGGTACCTGCATCTCAGGATGTGCCTTCTCTATATGCTGCCACAGGAGGGCTGCAACTTGCTGTACATCGTCGCCGGTCACGACACGACCACATTGACACGCTGCACTACGGTGGTGTCTGGTCTCGTAATCTGATATCGGTCAGCCCTCCAGCGTCCCACAAATCCTAGGGTGACAATTCCGCAAGGAACTCGTACTTCTGGTTCCGTCTGGATGGTACCGACACACGAATAACGGCATTGAAGGGGGCAAATTCATCTGGAGGAGTAGCCAGGATCTCATAGCCATTACGCATCGCAAAGGCAATGCCCTGCTCTCCCGGCGACGATTGGGTGCGAGCTCGCATTATCTTGCCGTCATACGGGAAGATCGTTTGAATCCGCCTGATCGTCCGAAGTGCCACTCCGCTTCTTATCCTCGCTGCAAGCTTCGAGAATCTCGTTAGCCAGCCGCTCCACCAGCAACTGCCAATACCTGTGAATGTCCGGACCAGGAGGAAGGACGTTCCTCCCAGTACCCACTACATAGGACCAAATGTACCGCGGCGAGAAACCGTCAGTACTTAGACCGGCAGTCTTCGCTACAACGTTAGCCGCCGCCTCGTAACAGCTTTCATAGTAACTTCCCAGAGAGCTGAAGTGAGGTAAGAAGAGTTCCTCTCGCTCTCTCTGCGACGAGCGGGCCAGCTCGTGAATGAGACTCACTGCCACGTCATCTCGCCCTACCAGTCCGTAGGGTGTGTCGAAATCGTCACCGCTCAGGCGAATGAGGTTCTCTGAACGGTTGTAATAGGCCATTGCGCCCACCGGTGCTCCGCCGCGAACGACACCAACGCCCAGCTGACGCGCCGCATTCATGCCAATCTCCAGGACTCCCCGACCCTCTACCGTATCACCACCGATAGTTTGGCACTTGGTGGGGAGCTCATGCTCATCGATCAACCAATAAACCATGTCCACCAGTTCCTCCGCTGCCTGTGATACGGATCTCGGCTCCGCCGCACCATTACGAAAGACCTCGATCGACCTCCACACATCGTTGGCTCGCGCCCCTTTAGCCGCCAGCCAAGCCGCATCTGCTTCGGCCTCTTGCTCTGCGCCGAGCTGCGCAGGATCGGAGAGGACAGTATACTTGTCACTCAGAAGTTCTCGCACTCTCTCCAGAGTGTCCTTGCCGAAGATGCGAAACTGGAGACCGGTCATAGGGCTTGGAGTTCCAACGACCGTGTATCCGACGCCCGGAATGCCAAGCTGTTCCGCATCCTGGCAGAAGTCCCAGCGTCCTGGCCAAGCGTCCGGGTCGTCTGAGTCTGGAATCGACCACACTGGGTCATCCTCTGGACCGTCATACGGCTCGTAGAGATCGGACCACAGTTCGCGGAAAGGCTCCCACTGGTCCCTCACCTGATCTGGAGTGATCGTTCCCTCGCGGACTTCGTGACCAAGCTGGATCAGTAACTCATCGGCTTCTACGTGAATCTCATATGCGTCGTCTTCATCTTCTATCTGCCAGGTGTCGACGACATACGGTCTGCCCATTCCTCCTCCGTTTGCCTTGGGGTGCACGCCAAGGATAATAGCCCATTCCGCTTCGTGTCTATAACAGGCAGCTCGGTCTGACACCTCGGCTGCCTCCTGCGCTCGCTCATACCGGGCTGCACAGCACTAGGCGCCACTTTCCGCGGCCTGCTACACTTTTGACCACACCCCAAGTAGTCGCCCCTCTAGCGTCCGACATGTGGCGACAGCCATCTAGAGGCCCATCATGGCGAGAGCCCTACACGCCCACCGAGCGCCGCGTGACGCCGAGGTCACAGTCCTTCAGCCGCTGACGGTCGCAGAACTCCTGGAAGACCTGCCACTGTTCCGTGATGAGCCGTACATCCTCGCGCTACCCGATGGGCGGGCTGGCTCCTGATGACGCCAGCTCATCTGCGTGGGGCGGTCAATGATCATCGTTCTACCCCGGCATAGCCAGCTGGAAGAGTCTGCTGGCGAGCGCTTCCAACTCGGCTCGATGCTCCAATTCCCCAAGCAGACGATCCGGCAACGCCTCAACGCCACCCAATGCGCCGCCGAGCGTTCCCACCATCGCCCCGATTGTGTCCGTGTCATGTCCCGCATTAGCCGCAAGGACCAGCATCTGCTCCACATCATCCGGGCTGCGCAGAAAACAGTACAGTGCCGCGGGGAGGCTTTCCAGGACATATGCGCCGGTGTAGAGACGGTCAAACACCTCGTGGGGCTCCTGGGAAAGGAGGCGAGGGATCTCGCCAATGCGATCGTGGAGTGTCGAGCGGAGTGATGGATCCCGTCGCTCTGGCGATGGTCCACGCTCCAGTCCGACAATCGACTGCTGCAGTACTGCAATGAACTCCTCTACAGACCAGTCCTGCGGTCCTCGGGCCACCAAGAACGCGGTTGCAGCCGCCATCGCTACTGCTCCTGCGACACCCATTGCAGCACGGTGGGTCGGCAGAGCGGAGAGGATCGACTCTGTACGCAGGAGCCGAGGAGCATTCCAGCGGAGGAGCCCAATGGGCGCCGCCCGCATCGCTGCTCCGTTGCCCGCAGAGTCCTCTCCCGCCTCCCACCACGGTACTCCGGCGTCTAGGCGCCGGACTGCCGCCGTGGTAGCCTTGCCTTTGCCTCGGCCATGGGGCAGCCACTTTGCGAAGCGGCGAGCCAGGTCCTCTGGGTCAAGGAAACCGTTTTCGATCAGGCACTCCGCCACGCACATTGTGAGCTGGGTGTCGTCTGTGACCGTGCCGATTGGCCCCTCCTTCCAGCCGGGCCACCTTTCAAACTCACTGAGCTGCCCGTAACGCTCCTTGATCCGTGCAGAAGACCAGCCTTCGACAGGCCGGCCCAGAGCATCCCCCACCGCGCCACCAAGTAGCGCTCCCACAAATCGCGTCAACTCCGGTTCGCGCCCAGTGGAAGGCGAGGACCGTTCGCGTCGTCCTGGCTCGGCGACATCACGTTGTGACCCTATAGAAGATTGGCCTGGATCGAGGCTCTTGGGTGTTCTCTGTTCGGCATAGCGCTGTCCCTGCACGAGCAGTCGCTCGGCGAGACAGAGAGCATCCACCGGCCAGAAGGTGCGTGGGCGTGGTTGCTGAACGCCCGGTTTACCCTTCAGCGGCTCGCAGGATAGAACCGTCTGCCGCCATTGAACCGGTATGGCGTTGACCCCGTGGATCGCTCCAAGTAGGGAACCGGCAATTGCAGCATTCGTGTCGGTATCCCCGCCACCCATCACGGTCGCCACCACGCCTTCTTCGAAGCTGGATGCATGGAGTGCTTGGTAAAACGCATTGTGCAGGGCGATCAGGACGTGGCCCTGGTTGGACTCGTACTGGGGCTTGGCGTGGCGGGATTCGGCCAATGCTCGGCTCACGGTTGGGCTCTCTCCATGCTGCTGGTCCCACTCAAGGGCGCGGCCATAGGCAGCTTCCCCATCGAGCCCTTCCTTTATGGTTGCGGCAACAGCGACGATGAACGCGGCTGAAGTGTCCTGGCAGACTCGACTGGGGTGGGTTAGTGTGGTGTCCCGGCGCACAAGTCGGTCAAGTTCGTCATGTGGGAGGGCATGGCCCCAGATTGCCAGGGGGCTCTGTCGCATCAGCCCGCCATTCGCCTCGCTGCCCCTGTTCGCTGCGGCGCGCGCCGCCTGGATAATGCTCTGCCCTCGAGATTCGGCGTCGACAATCGCTCTGGTAGCTTGGCCAATGGTTCCACCTATATCGAATGGCCTACTCCTACGCCAGTAACCATAGGCCCGAGCGATCTGCTCATCGTCAAAATGCTTGTCCTGCAGCAGTGTCCGAGCCAGCATCAGCGCCAGCTCGGAGTCGTCTGTTGGCTGGCCCGCAAGTGTACGCCACACGGGGCTTGGACCGATCTCGCGAAGGCCGTGCGGGTAACGGTCTCGTATAGCCCACGCGCTCTGGAATTCCACCATGCTGCCCAGCGCGTCCCCTGCAAGCTGTCCCAGCCAGCAGCCCTGCGCTCGCTCCCGGAGACCGGCATCCTCTATCGTTTCACCGGGGACAGGCTCGCACAGGCTATAGGGCTCATGCGGCTCGGCTTTGTCGAGATTCATGGCTAGCGCCCCCCTCCTGAAATCGTCCGTGCGAGACGCTTGACATCGGAAACCTCGCCGACTAGACTCCCTTACAGGCTGCCCGCTCTGTACCGGGTCGTCCTAGGCCAACTCCCGGTGTGCGTCAGCCTCATCGATATCTAGTGCATGATCAGGGAGGATGTTGTGCAATCCAGCGTAGACGAGGGCACCACGCCCGGACGGTACCTGGGGTGCACCTACGGGCCGGTGTCCGCGGGCACGGGAGACCGTCTCGGAGGGGGAGAACGGCCTGAAGGCCTGAGCTACGATCATTGCACACCATCCAACTTGGCCTCGCACTAGGCACGGTACAAGATAGGGTGCCCCCCGAGCAGATTATCACATACGTCATAGTCGCCCAGCACTCTCCTCGCATTCCCGGCAAGCTTATGCTTCCAAACTACACTTTCGGCACCGCTATGGTTCAATCTGCCCCTCAGCCAGTCTGATCGCCCCAGGCCAGGGCGCCGGTTTTCGGGGCGTCGTGGCCAGGTAATGGTTCCAGACGCGGCCAATTAATAGGTAAAGTCACACGGGTGCCTGGCTTCGCTGTACCGGCTCCTGCCACGATCTTCAGAGGGCCATCGACGGAGAATGACTTGGCTCGACGAACTTATGCCGAATGACAGGGCCCAAACCCCTGCCGTTCGTAGGGTGAAAACTCGGTCCGGAAATGGAATAATGACTGCGCGTTTGCTGACAAATAACACGAAGAGGGAGAGACATTGGCGCGGCTTGAGGACCTAACGCAGGGGGCGGCGATACGCGGCATCTTGCCGGATGAGATCGTCACTATCGTCAATGTGGAGTGGTTCGGCTCGGACGTCATTGAGCTGACCTACAAGACAGTGGCCGGCAAGCTCGGCAACGAGCTCGTTTACCGGGACCGAGAGGCGCAGCTGGAGATAGCCGAGCGGGGACGGCCGTGGAGCTTCGACGGTGACGGGAAGCTCCTGCGGCTTGTGTCAGAGGCGTATCGCATCCATCTGGCCTACCTCTTCGATCCGCTCCTTGCCGTCCATACCTCCTTGGTCGAGCCGCTGCCGCATCAGATTACGGCCGTATACGAGGAGATGGTGCCGCGCCAGCCACTGCGTTTTCTTCTGGCCGACGATCCGGGCGCCGGCAAGACCATCATGACCGGGCTCTATATCAAAGAACTGCTGGTTCGCGGTGACCTGCAGCGCTGCCTCATCGTCTGTCCGGGCAGCCTCGTCGAGCAGTGGCAGGATGAGCTCTACCGCCGCTTCCACCTGGACTTCGACATTATCACGCGGGAGAGCATCGAGTCATCCCGCTCCGGCAATCCATTGGCCGAGAAGAATCTCGTTATCGCGCGGCTCGACCACCTGGCCCGCAACGACGAGGTGCAAGCCAGACTCCTGCAGACCGACTGGGACCTGATCGTCTGCGACGAAGCACACAAGCTGTCCGCCTCCTTCTTCGGTGGCGAGGTCAAGGAGACGAAGCGCTACAAGCTGGGCAAGCTGCTGGCCGGCATCTGCCGGCACTTCCTGCTCCTGACCGCCACGCCGCACAACGGCAAGGAAGAGGACTTCCAGCTCTTCATGGCACTGCTGGACGGCGATCGCTTCGAAGGGCGCTTCCGCGAAGGCGTCCATCAGGTAGATACCTCCGATCTCATGCGCCGGATGGTCAAGGAACAGCTCCTGAAGTTCGATGGCAAGCCGCTCTTCCCCGAGCGTCTGGCCTACACCGTGAATTACACCCTGTCGGACGCCGAGGCCGCGCTCTACGCCCAGGTCACCGAATATGTGCAAGAGGAAATGAACCGGGCAGACCGGCTGGCCCGAGAGGGTGAAGGGCGACGGGGCAATACCGTCGGCTTCGCCCTCACCATTCTGCAGCGTCGCCTGGCCTCCTCCCCGGAGGCCATCTATCAGTCACTGCGCCGGCGGCGGGACCGGCTGAAGAAGCGGCTGCGTGAGGAGCAGACGCTGAAGCGTGGCTTCGAAGTAGCGGAGCGACTGCCTGCCAGCGGGCGCTACTCGTCCGGTAGAGCGCTGCCACCCGATGGGCTGCGCACCATCCGTGAGGAAGACATGGCCTACCTCACCGATGAAGATCTCGAAGATCTGGACGAGGCGCCGGAATCCGAGGTAGAGCGAATCGAGGAGGAGATCGCCGACAAGGCGACGGCGTCAAGGACCATCACCGAGCTGCGCGCCGAGATCGACTCGCTGGAGCGGCTCGAGAACCTTGCCGTGCGCGTCCGGCAATCCGGGACGGACCGGAAGTGGGAGGAGCTCTCGAAGCTGCTGCAGGGCAATCCGGAGATGTTTGATCCGGGCGGCAACCCACATAAGCTCATCATCTTCACCGAGCATCGCGATACTCAGAACTACCTGCGCGACCGCATCGGAACGCTGCTGGGACGGCCGGAAACGGTCGTCATCATCCACGGCAGCATGGGCCGGGAAGACCGGCGCAAGGCGCAGGAAGAGTTCATCCACAACCCCGACGTCCACATCCTGGTCGCCACCGACGCCGCCGGCGAAGGCGTGAACCTCCAACGGGCTCACCTCATGGTCAACTACGATCTTCCCTGGAACCCGAACCGGATCGAGCAGCGCTTCGGCCGCATCCACCGCATCGGCCAGACCGAGGTCTGCCATCTCTGGAACCTCGTCGCGCCCGAGACGAGAGAGGGCGACGTCTTCCACCGCCTGTTCGAAAAGCTCGAGCAGGAGCGGGAGGCGCTGGGTGGGCAGGTCTTCGACGTTCTGGGCAAGGTGTTTGGCGATCAGCCATTGCGCAAGCTGCTCATCGAGGCGATCCGCTACGGCGACCAGCCGGAGGTGCGAGAGCGGCTCAACCAGGTCGTCGAACAGGCGATGGATCGCCGGCATCTGCAGGAGCTGCTGGAGGAGCGGGCGCTGGCGCGGGATTCTATGGACAATCGCAAAGTCCTGGAGATCAAGGAAGACATGGAGCGGGCGGAGGCGCGGCGGCTCCAGCCCCACTTCGTTGCCTCCTTCTTCCTCGAAGCGTTCAAGCTGCTGGGCGGCTCGATCCGAGAGCGGGAGCCGGACCGGTACGAGATCTCCCATGTACCCGTCCTTATCCGTGCCCGGGACCGGCAGATCGGCATGAGTGAGCCGGTCCTGCAGAAGTACGAGCGTGTCACCTTTGAGAAAGAGCGCATCGCGGTTGCGGGGAAGCCACTGGCGGGCTTCATTTGCCCCGGGCATCCACTGCTGGACGCCACCATCGATCTCGTCCTGGAGCGCCACCGAGATCTCCTCAAGCGAGGAGCGATCCTGGTCGACCCGGCAGGCGCCGGCGCAGAGGTACGAGCTCTGGTCTACCTGGAGCATTCGGTCCAGGATGCCCGGGTGGACCGAAACGGCAACCGTCGGGTCGTCTCCAAGCGTGTCGAATTCATAGAGCTCGACGCGCCCGGCACGGTGCGCCATGCCGGTCCCGCGCCCTATCTCGACTACCGTCCGATCGAGCAGGAGGAGCGCGCCGCTGTCGACAACGTGCTCCAGGGCGACTGGCTGAGCCAGGACCTGGAGTCGCGAGCCATCAAATTTGCGGCCTTTCGATTAGTACCAGATCACTTGCGCGAGGTGCGCGAGCGGCGCGAAGAGGCAGTGCGGCTGACAATGGCGGCGGTGAAAGAGCGGCTGACCAAAGAGATCAACTATTGGGACCATCGAGCCATCCGGCTGAAGGAGCAGGAGCTGGCGGGCAAGCAGCCCAGGATGAACTCGGCCAACGCGCGGCGCCGGGCCGATGACCTGCAAGAGCGCCTCCAGCGGCGCATGGAAGAGCTGGAAGCTGAGCGTCAGGTTTCCGCGGTACCACCTGTCGTCGTGGGTGGCGCCCTGATCGTGCCGGCCGGCCTCCTTGCTGGCCGACAACCGTCCGGTGCCGGCGAGGAGATCGATGCGGCCGCCCGAGCTGAGGTGGAGCGGCTGGCGATGGAAGCAGTGATGAAGGCCGAGCGGATGCTGGATCGCGAGCCACGAGACGTCAGCGCCGGGCGGCTTGGTTACGATATCGAGTCGAAGGTGCCCGGCGACGGCAGGTTACTCTTCATCGAGGTGAAGGGACGCAAGCAAGGGGCGGATACGGTGACCGTGACCAAGAGCGAGATTCTGACCGCGCTGAACATGCCGGATGACTTTGTCCTGGCCGTGGTTGAAGTGGATGGCAGGGCCCACGAGCCGAGATACATTCGGAGACCGTTTCGCCAGGAGCCGGACTTCGAGGTGACCAGTGTGAACTACGACCTCAAAGAGTTGCTGGCACGGGCACGGGCGCCGTCGTAGCCAGAACGCATTGCTCCGGTCCTGCAGCAGCCGAAAATGTGCTATTTGTTTTGGCCTCTGCAAACAATTCGCTCAGGCCGCCATCGGTTCACTCAGCAGGAACCTGAGTCAATACGGCCCGAGGATGGACCCCGGCGCGTGTCCGCTGATGCGCTGATACACTCGTAGCGCCTGCTGTTCGGTCATCGAGGCAATGAAGTCGACGACGGTGCGGATCCTCCGTGCCTCCACGTCCTCGCCTGCATCTTCCACGCGCGCCAGCTCTTCTTGATATGGGCGCGGAAACGTCTTCCAGTCCTCACGCCGGCGAGTCGCGCGGGCGAAGTCCAGGAAGAGGCCACGGATCACCCTGCGCTGCCCACGCTGTTGGGTAGCCAGTGCCGGCCCGTCGATCACGTATTCCCAGGTAAGCGCCTTCAGCAGCCTGACCTCGCGCTCCAGTGCCTCATCCAGCTCTGCCCAACTCCCATCATTGTTAGGTGGCGTCCGCAGGTGTGGCGCGTTGATGTAGCGATCGATGAAGACCGCGGTCATGTGCCGTAGGTATCCGCGGTGCAGACGACTGTCATCGAACGGCTCAGCGATGCCGAAGGTGGAGATAAGCTCCATCAGGCGGTCGAACACCACGCGTAGCTCGTCGGTCGCTTGTCCGTCAGCACCACCCTCTCTGTGTAACCGCTCCCGATACCGCTGCCAGAACTGATCTCGCTCACTATTCCCCTGCGCTACCAGACGATCGAGAGGGATGAGGCCCGCGCGGTAGAAGTCCTCAAGATCGTGGACAGAATACGCCACATCATCGGCCCAATCCATTAGGTCAGCTTCCAGAGCTCGGCCCTCGCCGCGTGCAAAGACGCCGCGACGCGACCAGGCGAAATCGCCTGCCTCAGTCTCGTATACGCCCCATTTCCGGTGATGCAACCCATCTCGGCCTCGCTGCCACGGGTACTTCAACGCGGCGTTCAGCGTCGCTCGAGTTAGATTGAGCCCCGGATAGTTCTGACTCGGGTCGCCGGGGCTGGCCCGATGTACCGCAAGCTTAGTTGCGATTCTGAACGACTGAGCATTACCCTCAAAACTTCCCGACAGATACGGGCAGTGCGCGTCGAGTAGACGCTGAAGCTCAGACTCAGCGACGTGGCCAAACGGCGGGTGCCCCAAGTCGTGGACTAGCGCGCCGGCCTCCACCACATCCGGATCGAGCCCTCCAGCCTGATTGACGTGTCCCCGCGCATCCGCGCGATCCTGCAGCAGCTTCTCCGCGAGTCGGCGCCCGATCTGCGCGACCTCAAGGGTATGGGTCATACGGTTGTGGAACACGTGACCTTCGCTGGGGGATACGACCTGAGTTACGCCCGCCAACCGACGGAACGCTGAGGTGTACAGGATGCGATCCCGATCCTTTTGCGCTGGAGTCCGGACATCCTGGTCCTGCGGTCTCCTGACCCGGCCCCTGTGCTGGCGCTCGTATCGCTGCTGCCCGAGCAGACCACCGACCCCTGGCGGTTCCAATGAGCAGCTGACCGAGGAGGGACCTAATGGGCGGCGGGTGCCGTCACCCGGAGATCTGGAGTGATCTGCAATTCTCCGCCCACGATCAGATCCGAAACAGTTGCGCGGAGAATCTCGCGATCGCCATGCACATGGTCGACGAGATAGTCAACCGTTGCACGCGGAGAACGCGGCTCGCTCTGCTGTCGGATCGCCTCCACGATCGCATGCGCTAGCCGCCGATACTCACGCTCGCTCATCGGCTCTCCCCCCTTTCGCTACAACAGAACTGGGCGGTGGGAACTACATACTAGTCCTCGCAACACAGTGTAACGCAATATCTTGGCAGTTGCTAGGGGCACAGGAACCCACTTCACCCGACAAGCGCCCGTGGAATCGGTGATTCTGTGCACAATTGCCTCTGACTATAGTAGACTCTCCCTATTGCAGACGCAGTAATGTGACAGGCTCGGACACGCACTGTCCAGACCTGTGGCGCGGGGAGGACGGGCATGACAGAGACAGTATCGGCGACGCAGGCGCAGCGTGAGGAGCGGTCCGCCTACCGCACCAAGCTGATCGAGGTGGCGCTGCCGCTGGAGGCGATCAACGTGGCGTCGGCACGGGAGAAGAGTATCCGGCACGGCCATCCTTCGACGCTCCATCTCTGGTGGGCGCGCCGTCCCCTGGCTGCTTGCCGGGCGGTGCTCTTTGCCCAGCTGGTGGATGATCCCTCCGCCTGCCCGGAAGAGTTCCCGACCGAGGAAGCGCAGGAGGCAGAGCGGCAGCGGCTCTTTCGGATCATCGAGCGGCTCGTGCTGTGGGAGAACTCCAACAATCCGGCGGTCATCGAGGTGGCCCAGCGGGAGATCGCCCGTTCCGTGGCTCGGACCGCCGGGGTGCCCGCGCCGGAGACGCCAGAGGATGTGCGGCGGGTGCTGGAGGAGCACGCCCCGCCCGTATACGATCCGTTCTGCGGTGGAGGGTCGATCCCGCTCGAAGCCCAACGACTTGGGCTGGAGGCACATGCCAGCGACCTCAACCCGGTGGCAGTGCTGATCACCAAGGCGATGATCGAGATCCCACCGAAGTTCGCGGGACAACCACCCGTCAACCCGGAGGCGCGGTGCTCTCTGATCGATGGCCAGTGGACGGGCGCGCAGGGTCTGGCGGAGGACGTGCGCTACTACGGCAAGTGGATGCGGGATGAGGCTTGGAAGCGGATCGGGCATCTCTACCCGAAGGTGAAGCTCCCGCCGGGGCAGGGAGGCGGCGAGGCGACGGTCATCGCCTGGCTATGGGCGCGGACGGTGACGTGCCCCAATCCCGCCTGCGGGGCGCGAATGCCGCTGGTGCGATCGTTCGCGCTTTCGACGAAGAAAGGCAGGGATGCGTGGGTCGAGCCGATAGTGGACCACGCGACGAAGACGGTGCGATTCGAGGTGCGGAGCGGGAAGGGCACACCGCCAGGGGGAACAGTAAGCCGTAGCGGTGCCCGCTGCATCGTTTGCGGATCCTCAGTTCCCCTCGACCACGTTCGGGTCGAAGGGAAAGCCGGCCGAATGAGCCAGAATCTCATGGCAGTCGTCGCCGAGGGTAGGGGTGGCCGAACGTATGTCTCGCCATCGGATGAGCAAGTGAGCGTCTCCCTCGCCGCGCATCCCGAGTGGGCACCCGAGACGGATCTTCCCGAACAAGCGCTTGGCTTCCGTGTCCAGCTCTATGGAATGACCAAGCATCGTGACCTCTTCACTCCCCGTCAACTCGTCGCCCTGACCACCTTCAGCGATCTGGTAAGCGAAGCGCGCGAACGGGTGCGAGCGGATGCCGCCGTTGCCGGCCTGCCGGATGATGGTGCGGGACTAGAGGCAGGAGGAGTCGGTGCAGTAGCTTACTCGGATGCCGTAGCGACCTATTTAGCATTCGCCTTGGACAAGTTGACGGACACAAATACCTCACTGTGCACCTGGCAGGTGGACCCACCCAGGCTTCGAGCCACGTTCGGCCGTCCCACTCTATCTATGACTTGGGACGTGGCAGAGGCGAACGTTTTCGGGGACGCAGCCGGAGACTATCAGCGATGCGTGAAGTCCCTGTGTGAAGTCCTAGAAGACCTAACATGCTTCGTCCCCGCCGCAGCGTTTCAAGCCGACGCGGCCAGCACTGCTATTGATCGGCCACACGTCATTTCGACAGACCCCCCGTACTATGACAACATTGGCTACGCGGACCTGTCGGACTTCTTTTACGTTTGGCTGAGGAGGCCACTCCGCTCCTCGTACCCTCAGCTCCTTGCCTCGATACTGGTTCCCAAGAGCGATGAGCTTGTGGCTAATCCATTCCGGTTCGGTGGCGACCGAGAGACGGCGGAACGATTCTTTCGATCCGGTCTGGAACGAGCGTTCGATCGTGCCCGAGCGGCCGCGGGGACCTTCCCTCTTGTGATCTATTACGCCTTCAAGCAGGCCGAGGAGAGTCGCGACAGCGAAGGTGCGGTCTCCACCGGTTGGGAAACTATGCTGTCCGGCCTGATGCACGCGGGTCTGGCGGTGTGTGGAACTTGGCCGATGCGGAGCGAACTCATGACCCGTAATAGGAACAGAGATTCCAATGCTCTCGCATCCTCCATCGTTCTCGTCTGCCGCAGTCGCTCCAGCGATGCCGGCCTCGCCACACGCCGCGAATTCGTCGCTGCACTTCGCCAGGAGTTGCCCGAGGCTCTGAAGAAGCTCCAGCACGGCAACGTCGCTCCGGTCGATCTTGCCCAGGCCTCCATCGGTCCCGGCATGGCCATCTTCTCCCGCTACGCGAAGGTGCTGGAGGCAGACGGATCGCCCATGTCGGTACGGACCGCGCTGCAGATCATCAATCAGGAGCTGGATGCATACCTGACGGCGCTGGAAGGAGAAATGGACGCCGACACGCGCTTCTGCGTGGCCTGGTTCGAGCAATACGGGATGAAGACGGCGAAGTTCGGCGAGGCAGATGTGCTGGCGCGGGCCAAGAATATCAGTGTCGAGGGGCTGGTGCGAGCAGGGGTCCTGCTCGCGCGATCCGGCGAGGTCCGGCTGCTGGCCCGCCAGGAGATGGACCCGGAATGGAACCCGCGCCTCGACCGGCGGCCGGCCGACTGGGAATGCGCCCAGCATCTTATCCTGGCTCTCGAAAAGGGAAGCGAGGACGACGCGGGGCGGTTGGCGCGGCTGATAGGTCCTGACCGGGCGCAGGTGGCGCGCGATCTGGCCTACCGGCTCTATGCCATCTGCGAGCGCAAGGGCTGGGCCGACGAGGCGCTGGCGTACAACACGCTGGTGGTCTCATGGCCAGGTATCCAGGAAAAGGCGGCGAGCGAGGGGCCGGAACAGGGACGGCTGATCTAGCGGGGCGGGGGAATCATGGCTACGACCGTATCCACACCACATTACGACAAAGTCACGCAGGGCATGCGAATCACGCAGGCCGCCCTCGGGCCGTTCGTTCATCGCGAGCTGAGCGGGGTCTTTGGCGGGAAGTGGTACACCGAGGGAGTGCTGCTGGGGCTGACCGATAACCAGCGCCGCAACCTACCGGCGTCGGGCGTCACCAAAGAACTGGTGGACCAGCTCGACCTGGCCGCCCTGCTGACCGTCATGGAGCGCCGCTGGGGCAACGTCTTCGCCCAGAAGCTCCCGCGTGAAGCGCGCAACTACGTCAACGAGCTGATCTCCACCCGCAATAAATGGGCGCACACCCCGAAGGGTGACATGTCTGAGGATGACGCCTGGCGCGCGCTCGATACCATGACCCGGCTGCTCGAGCTGACCGTGCCCGCGGCGGCGCATGACACCGGCGCGCTCGCGAAGGCGGTGCGCCAGCAGGCTGAGGCCAAGCCGGAAGTTGCGCCTACCGCCCCCATTCCGGCGCCCAAGGAGCCGGCGCCCGCTCCCCCAGGCGTCAAAGACTCCGAACGAGCGCCGGTGCAGGCGGCCATGGAGTTCGGCTTGCGTCCCTGGCGGGAGATCATCACGCCGCACGAGGATGTCGCCGCTGGTCGGTACCAGCAGGCGGAGTTCGCCGCGGACCTGGCGCAGGTGCTCTCCGGCAAAGCCGAGCCCGAGTATCAGGACCCCGCCGAGTTCTTCAATCGCACCTACCTCACGGAGGGCATGACACAGCTCCTCACCTCCGCCGTAGAGCGGCTAAGCGGGAAGGGCGGCGATCCCATCTTCCAGCTCAAGACGGCGTTCGGCGGCGGCAAGACGCACACTATGCTCGCGCTCTATCATCTGCTGCGCGGCAAGGGAAAGCTGGATAGGTTGGCGGGAGTCAGGGGAATCCTGGAGCGCGCCGGTGTTGCCCATCTCCCCAAGGCCAACACCGCCGTGCTGGTCGGGACGGACATCGATCCTACCCGCGCCCACCTCGACGCCGGTGGCCATGGCATCGAGGTCCGCACCCTGTGGGGTGAGCTGGCCGCCCAGATCGGCGGTACAGAGGGCTATGACATGGTCCGGGCCGCCGATGAGGGAGGCATCTCGCCGGGCGCAGAGCGGCTGGTCGAGCTGTTCGACCGCTTCGGTCCCTGCGTCATCCTCATCGACGAGCTGGTCGCTTACGCCCGCAACATCTACGGTGATACCAAGCTGCCGGCAGGCTCGTTCGACTCACTCATGTCGTTCATCCAGTCGCTGACCGAGGCGGCCAAGCGCTCGAAGCGCAGCATGGTCGTTGCCTCCATTCCGGAATCCAACATGGAGGTGGGCGGAGCGGCCGGCCAGGCGGCGCTGGAGCGCATCGAGCACACTTTCGGCCGCATCGAGGTCGTGTGGAAGCCGGTCAGCGCCCGTGAAGGCTTCGAGATCGTCCGCCGCCGACTGTTCGGAACGGTCAAGAACGACCAGGCCAAGGAGCAAACCTGCCTCACCTTCTCTCGCCTCTATAGCGGCGAGTCCGCCGACTTCCCGCGGCAGTGTGGCGAGGTCGAGTACCTGGACCGACTGCGGGCTGCTTATCCGATCCACCCTGAGCTGTTCGACCGGCTCTACGAGGACTGGGCCACACTCGAGCGCTTCCAGCGGACGCGGGGTGTGCTGCGCCTCATGGCGGCGGCCATCCACGCGCTCTGGGTCCGCGATGACAAATCGCTGCTCATTCAACCAGGCTCTCTTCCGCTGGACAATCCACGTGTCAAGCATGAGCTGCAGCGCTACCTGCCCGAGGGCTGGAGCGCCGTCATGGACCGCGACGTGGACGGCGATGGCTCGGAGCCGCGCCGCATCGACGAGGAGAACCCGCGGTACGGCGCGCTGATCGCGGCCGAACGGGTGGCCCGCGCCATCTTCCTGGGCAGCGCTCCTCATGTCGCCCAGCAGCGCGTCCGCGGCATCGAGGATGTCCGTGTCCGGTTGGGTGTGGCGCAGCCAAGTGAATCGATCGCCGTCTTCAACGACGCGCTGGGCAAGCTCGCCGACCGACTGACGTATCTCTTCAACGACAAGCATCGCTACTGGTACGACACCCACCCGAATCTGCGGCGCACGGCGGAGGATCGCGCCAGCCGGCTTGACGAGTACGAGGTGCTCAAGGAGATCGAGGACCGGCTGCGCAAGGATCGCGAACGGGGAGCGTTCCGCGCGGTCCACTGGTGTCCCGACCGCTCGGGAGCCGACATTCCCGATGAACAGACGGCGCGGCTGGTCGTGCTCAAGCCCGAGTATCCTCACAGCCGCAATCGGACGGACTCGCCGGCCATGCAGGTCGCGGCGCAGATCCTCGAGGGGCGCGGCAACAGCCCCCGACGATTCCGCAACACCTTGGTCTTTGTCGCTCCGGATGCCGATGGGATACAGTCGCTCGCCCTTGAGACACGCCGCTGCCTTGCCTGGATGTCGATCGTCAAAGATGCGGCTGCCCTCAACCTGGATGAGCACCAGCGGAAAGAGGCGGCCGACTCCGAAAAGCGCAGCGACGAGACGGTGAAACTGCGCCTGCACGGAGCATATTCCTGGTTGCTTGTGCCCTCTCAGGAAGGCGCCGGCCCATGGCAGTGGGAAGTGACGAACATGGGGAGCACAGATACGAGCTGTGTGCAACGCGCATCAAGCAAACTGCAGAACAGCGCGCAGCTCATCCCCAAGTGGTCCCCAGCCGTCCTGCGCATGGAGCTGGACAAGTGGCTCTGGAAGGATGCGCCCCACCTCAGTCTGAAGAAACTGTGGGAGTATCTCTGCACCTACGGGTATTTGTCTCGCCTGCGGGACGCCGATGTCCTCCTGGGGGCCGTCGCCGAGGGACTGCGTAGCCGCGACTACTTTGGCTACGCCGGCAGCGTGTCCAATGGCCGTTACCAGGGCCTGATCTTCAACGGGGCCGCCCTACCCAGCGGCCTGCACCTGGACGATCTGAGCGTGCTGGTGAAGCCTGAAGCGGCAATCGAACAGCGGCGCCTGGACGAAGAGATCGAGGGGCGAAGACGAGAGGGAGAACAACAGCGCGAACCCGACGAAAACGGGAGCGAGGAAGAGAAGGAAGAGGATAACGGCGGCCGCCGACCACCGCCTCATCCACCAGTACGCATCAAGACCCGGTACCACGGCTCGGTGGAGCTCGATCCCATTCGTGCGGCGAAGGATGTTAGCGCAATCGCGGAAGAGGTGCTCCAACACCTCACGTCCCTCACCGGCGCCCGCGTCCAGGTAGCCCTAGAGATCGAGGCCTACGTGCCAGAGGGCGTTCCCAACAAGGTAGTGGATATCGTCCTGGCAAACGGCAGCACACTGAAGTTCCGTTCACAGGACTTCGAGGAAGAATGACTAAGGATTGAAGCTGGTTTAGACGCGGTGCCTGTGTCTGGTGACTGTATGCTTGGCGCATGACACGTCGATACTTCATTGACACCAATGTATTTATGCGGACGGCCCAGTGTCATATACCCGACCTCAGATACCTATGCGAGGAAAGTCGGAAGTCCTTTGCCGAGGACGTTAGCACCCGCCCTACGCGCGAGGTCATCGCTCAGCGCAAGAAGAGGGCGACTGAGATTCTTGAGCGGTGGTCATCGGAGGATAGCGAGTAACTGGGGCAGCGTCCGGCCCTAGCGCGTTAAGCATCCAGAGGTCCGCTCACCCACTCCGCGAGAACCGGACATAGCTCGGGTCTCACCTCCATGTGGCCGCGCTCAAAGCTCTTGATCTCCGTCGAGCCCTTCTCAGCGTTCCAGCTATCAATGTAGTACGTTTCTCTCCACTTGCACCTTGGGCAATTCCCGATGCTGACGAACGGGTATAGCGTCACCCACCGCTCTTCACCGACGTCGAGGAAGAGGTCGCGAGTGAGGTCACCCTCGGGCAGATCGCCGCGGAAGCGGACGAACTCCTGTGGCAGGCCGGGGTGATCGCCGCGATAGCACGCGCATTCGAACTGCCACTCGCCGGCGCGGCTTCGATTCATCCGCTGAATCTGCCGGATTGGGAATGCAGCCAGAAAGTCGAGCGCTTCCACGCACCGTCGCAGCCGTTCCTGCCGTGCCCGCGCTGCATCAATGATGTCCTCTAACAGGGACGAGTCCTTCATGTGTGCCCACTCGTTGCGAGCCCCCACGATCTCCTCGACATCACCGCCGAACCCTTTGGTCTTGACTCCAATTCTCAATCCATGCATAGCCGCCGCCAGCGGATTGTCCTGGTACGACGCGAAGTTCCGAGAGCACTGTGCCACGATGTCGTGCCATTTCCCGATCGTCATGCCTCGATGCGGATCGATCCCGATTCCCTCGCGGTGCTCTGGTGCAAGTAGGGCGAGCGATACTGAGCCGAGGAACGCCAGCATGTTCTCGGCCATTCTGAACTGCTCTTTGTAGAGGTCGCGCGGATCATTGGAGCTCTGCAACAGTCGGTATCCGTAGGCAATGGGAAACGGGTATGTGACGGCGATCTGGTAGTCGAGGCTTTCCAGTGACTGGATACTGAGGGACAGGAGCTTGCCGCGCCGCCTCAGCCGGTCCAGATGGCTATTGAACTCGCGCTCATTGCGCGAATCGAATAGAGCGCGTCTGGCGGATTGCAGGTCATCTGCCCTGTCCCGGAGCACCCTTTCGACCAGCTGCACACTGCTCAATCCCTGAACCCGCTCCCGATCAATCACGGGCACCGGGAACCCACGAAGTTGTTCGAGGGAAAGTTGCGGATTGCTCGTGCTCGGCTCTCCATGCACCGTTGCGGCTAGCAGTTTCCGCGCGGCGGAAGAGCTCAGGTACTCGAATAGATACTCGGCAGTGATGCGGTCGTCCTTGGATCGTACCGCGATTACGCCTTGGGACAATATGCCAGGCCCGTTGTACCGGTTGAGTGCGACGGCGAACCGCTCAGTAATGTTCTGACTCAGTAGTACGTCTCCAACTCTAATGCGAGCCTCCTCGGGGACGCCCCGATCCTGGACGCTTCGCGCACCATCGACATCGAGCGACCCCTCCTTCAGATTGCGCGGCTCGATCAGCAGCACTCCACCCTCAGATTCCTCTACTCTGCGCGGCGCGGCCACTCCCTCGACGATTTCGCACACCTCTCCCAGAGCGACGGTTTCCGCGAGACGACGTATCCGCTCGTACATGTCCGCCACCTCGGCGCTGCTTACATCCAACGACCACACCGAGCGCGACTCAGCGGCCACCGTATAACCGCTAGCAGCCTCTTTCAGAGTCAAGCTGGCCCCATCGATTACGAACGTCTTGTAACCCTCCCCCGGTCCCCCGTCCACGCCGGTGTGATCCAGAACGGTCAAGGAACCTTCGGCGTCCGCCTCGATCCCATCGCCGGCGGCAAGCTCACCAGAAAGGCCGGACGGCAATCTGCCCATCCACGCCAGTAGGCTCTTGAACCAGGGTCGAGTCTCCATGTCTACCAGGTCGCCTCGCGAGGTCAGGCTGTCGAAGTAGACGTCGGGGCGATCACCGCCGAAGAAGAGAAGGCTGGTCGCATCCGAGCTCAGTGGGCGCAGGGTATCCGCAGGTAGCTCGATAACGGCCGACAGCTTCAGGCGTGTCGATAGATGCTGCCGCAGCCAATCATCGGCCGGATCCGTGGTGACGGACGAGGAGGTAATGGCGGAGAGGGCCCCGACAGAGGGGATACCGGCTGCCCATGCGAGGAGAACGTGCTGTGCGTCGATCCAATCGTGCCTGATCTCCGATGCGTTGTCCGGCACCATCCCGGCAAGCGGCGACGCGGGATCGCGAAGCACAAAGCTCGGCGGAAAGCTCAAGCCAAAGGGGATGGTGAAGTCGATAACAACAGCATCAGGCTTGTACTGCAGAATCGAAGCAGCCAGCTCGCGGGACGACGTGCCCTGCAGCGGCACTTCCCTCGGATCGCGCTCAGACGAAGCGCCGACGCTACGTACGCCCAGAGCAGTGGACAAATCAGCCACTCGGAGCTGCTTACCGTCTTCGCGCAATGTCCACAAGCTGGGAGCTGTCGTCAGCACCACCGTCCGACTGGCTCTCACCTCGGCCGGCCGCAGCTCAAGGAGCAAGCACAGCTCATGTGAAACGCCGCTCTCGATCTGGGATAGCTCAAGCACGGACAGCGCCCTCTACAGCCTTGGTAACCGTCTACTCTATCACTTCCACCGCTGGTCGCAGCGCCGTTCCCACCGCCCTCACCAACCGCTCGTGCAGACCGACAAGCAGCACCGCTCGATGGCGACAGCGAGCCAGATGAGACGTCCGCGCTGTGACCTCCTTGTGATGGATACCGGCAACTTGGTGCTCTCAGTTGTCCCCGAACTCTTCCCTCTCCCTGGGTTGGCTCTTCCTCTCCCGCTCGCATAGGGGAGAATGGGGGGCGAGGGTGGAGCGCCCTCCAATCCGAATCGAGCCAAGAACGGTGTGCCGTAGTCTTTTGCGCACTGGCAGCATCGTCAACTGCGGCCATCCTGCGCCAACTTCCGCTGCCTGCGCCGCCATTGAGTGTCAATATCAGGACGCCACCATGTCCACAACCGCGACGGCATCGGTATCCCCTCCACGACCAAGCAGTTGTACTCGGCCACCAGACGCATGACCCGGCCTAGTTCGATCGTTCCTGATTCTTCCAGTCGCTCCAAGCCGTCCTCCACGTCCCGGATTCCTGGGACTAGGTGACCTAAGCGCAATGCCCAACCGAGCACGTTGATCGAAACAAGGATAGGTATGACGGCAAAGAGTACCTGCGCGACTACCCGTTCGCGCTCACCGTGCACTCCGGAAATGATGACCACGGCCATGCTCACTACGACGGCCGCGACCGACATCGCTAGGGCCCGCCAGAGAACGGTCTGGAGGTTGCCATATAGGTGACGGGTGTAGAAGGCTGACTCCGCAGCCATCTCGGCGAGGCGTTCGGCTCCCGCTTCCTTCACCTCGGTCGTATAGTAACTAGGGTCACGAGGTGTGTGCGCGGCGCGGTCACGAACCTTCTTGCCGACTTTGCGCTCCCATTCGTCCAGTTGCACGCGGCTTACCGGCCAATGGAGCGCCTCTGTGAAGACCGACTGACGACGCATTGTCTCGGCCCGGTCATACTGGACTTCGGCTCGGAGTTGAAGTACGTAGGCCAAGACCACAACCACCGCATCGACGCTGGATCCGGCAAGCGCCTGCCCCGGACCGATGGGTAAGACTCCCAGGACCGCCGCTCCAACGCCCGCTAGTAGGCTCAGGCCAGCAGCGCCGTACCACTCATTTGCGGCCGCGTCGAAGAGCAAACGAGCAAGCTGGCTGAGTTCCCCCCAGCATCGCGCTCATCCATACGCTGGGAAGAATTCGCCCATCAACCCCTGCCAGGCCTTGATGGCTTTCTTCTCGTCCTTCCTCTGTAGCTCGTATGCTCCCTTCGCGGTGGCAGCAGCGGCCTTTGCCTTCTCGATGGCAATCTGTCGGTTCGTCTTCTTCGCCTCATTGTCTAGATAGGAACCCACTCGGTCGCGCATCACGGGATCGTAGCAGACCCTGGCAAGGTAATCCGGTAGCTTTTCGAAGAAGTACTTGAGCATTGAGCAGTACGTGTACCCCTCCTTATAGGACCTGTACCGGTTATACATCAGGCATTCGAGGTGAAAGCTCCGGACAGGCCAACCAACCTCGCGATTCCATCCCTTCACCATCTTGATAAGAGGTACGAACCTCTCGTCCATTGTCTTGTTCACTTCGGTGATCTTTTCCGCAAACGTGAAGGGATTGGTTGGCACCCAAAGCTTGCGGACGGAATCAGGAATCTTATAGTAGCCGTCAACATGCTTGAAGGTGGGCACAACGTCGAGCTTGAACTCAGAGAATTGCATCGTGATACAGTTCTGGGCTCGGCGCTTTGACGTATCCGGATAGGCATCATCGAGGAGAGCCTTAAACCGGTCGAGCGCTTTAATGGTGCCCTCTGATGTGTCCCAGTCCTTGTGGACCCCGTATTTCAAGATGACCATCACGTCAACATCTGCTTCAGAGAGGTACCGTGTCAGCGTGCGACGATCCCACGAACCGGTGACCCTAGTTGCTTCCTTGGAGTGCAGCGAGAGCCCCCTTATGAGCGCCTTCTCCAAGTTCTCGCGGGGCGACGATACCAAGGCCTCCTGCCGGTCGGTCAACTCCAGGTTGGACGAGAATACCTTGAATGCTGCCTTGATCGTGGTAGCCAAGAGGCCCTTCCCCCCTTAGACGAACGTCCGTCCTATTTTTACCATCTGCTCCCAGCAAGCTTATGCTTCCAATCCGCACCCCGAGGGCTTATGCATGAGCGGGAGCCGGGTCGAGGAGCAAGGCCCGCGCGACCTCGGGAGACTGGCTGTGGTAGCGCAGCCACGGCTTGCCGGCGAGCGGCTCATAATGGAAAGGGTGAGGTGGCGATGGCACGAGAGGAGGCGGCGAGAGTGCGGCAGGTCAAGATTGGAGTCATCGGCTGCGGGGAGATTGCCCAGTGGATGCACTTGCCCTTCCTCACCGAGCTGCCCGGCTTTGAGGTGGCCGCCGTCTGCGACATCTCACGGCGCGTGGTCCAGTACGCGGGCGATCGTTTCGGCGCCGACCAACGGTTCACGGACTACCACCAGCTATTGGAACGCAGTGATGTCGAGGCCGTCCTCATCGCGACGTTGATACACAGTGATCCCGCCATCGCGGCCGCCGAGGCGGGCAAGCACGTGCTGGTCGAGAAGCCGATGGCGTTCAACCTTCCCGAGGCCGAGGCCATGGTTGACGCCGCCGAGCGAGCGGGTGTGATCTTGATGGTGGCGTACATGAAGCGCTACGATCCGGGCTACCGGTACGGCCGGCGTCTCATGCAGGCGATGGAGGACGTGGCGCTGGTACGGGTCCACGATCTCTATGGCCCCAACCCCACGTTCGTGGGCGACGTCACTACGACCTTCCGCGACCGCGAGCTGGAGGCCAGGACCCGCTCCGAGATTTTGGCCGAGATTCGCCGCCGCCAGGAGGCGGCGATCGGCGCCGGGCATCGGGAGAGCATCTACCGCGGCTACGATCTGCTCGGTAGCCTCGCTTCGCACGACATCAGCATACTGCGCGGCGCCTTTGGCAGCCCGGTGGCCGTGACGCATACCCAGATCTGGCAGGAAGGCGCCTACATCCTCTCCACGCTCGACTACGGCAACGGCCGTCGCTGTGTCTTCGAGATCGGAACCACCCGCAAGAAGGAATTCGACGAGGAGCTGGCGGCGTTCGGCTGGAACAATACCGTGCGCATCCGCTTCCCCAGCCCCTACGTCAAGTATGCCCCGACGATCGTGGAGACAATGGAGCAGGAGGAGGGCGGCGCGCTCGTCCAGCGCACGATTACCGCCTCCTATGAGGAGTCGTTCCGGCGCGAGCTGGAGCACTTCTACCAGTGCGTTGCCGAGGGCCGAGAGCCGGAGACGTCGGGCCGAGAGGGGCTGGAGGACGTGCGGCTGCAGATTGGCATTGCTACGGCGGCACTTCGCTAGATAGGCACCTATAGAGAGAGATCGAGCGCACCAAGCCGACCAGGTCGTGATTCAGCGCCACGCTGTGCCGAGAGATGAGATCGGTGCGGTTGACGCTGTGCAGCCGGCGCACGTCATGGGCCGACCTCCTACGCAACACCAGCCTTCATCCGGTCTTCATGACGAGATGCATATACTAGGCGTGAGGCAAAACCAGAGAGGAGTCAGGAGGTATGAACATGTCATCGAAGCGTACACGTCGTGCTCTGGCAATTGTCACGGCGATTGCGATGATTGCGTCCGTGGCGGCGACGTCTGCCAGAGCTTCTGCGGCAAGGTCGAGCGATCCGAAGTCAGTGTACTTCATCTTCACCGGCTTCGCCTACCCCTACTTCGCACCCATGGCCCAGGGGGTGACGGCCGTCGCAAAGAAATGGCCGAGCCTCAGTATCAAGATCGTAAGCGCCAACAACTCTGCCCCTACGGAGATCACCGACATCAACGAGGCGGTTGCGGCCGGCGCCAAGGGCATTGTCCTGAACCCCGTCGAGGAATCGGTCACCAGTGCTGCGCATACGGCCATGGCGAAGGGCATCCCCGTCGTCACTCTAGACCGTGACGTCAGCAATCCGGCAGACCGCGTCGCCTTCATCGGCGACAACGACGTCACGCTGGGCAGGGAGCAAACGCAATATGCCATAAGCGTGCTCAAGCAGCGGCACGTCAAGAAGCCGTGGCACGTCGTGATTCTCCAGGGCACGCTAGGCGCGAGTACGGCCATCGACCGCACGAAGGGCGCTATGGACGTGCTGAGGCCGTCTATACACAGTGGAGCCGTCAAGGTGGTGCTGAATCAGTCGGCCAACTTCGCCACGGCTACGGCCGAGTCTACGATCTCGACCGAGCTTGGCAAGACCGCCGACATCCAGCTCATCGTCTGTGGCAACGATGCCATGGCGCTGGGCGCGATCACAGCGCTCAAGGATCACGGCATGAAGCCGGGCACAAAGGTGCTGGTCGTGGGCGCCGATGCGCAGCCCGAGAGCCTCGCCGCCGTCCGCCAGAGAACCCAGCTCGACACTGTGACGCACTCACCGTTCAGCGAGGCAGTATGGGCAGTCGATGCCCTGGCGAACGTCCTCAACTTCCACACCAAGCCGCCGCACCGATATCCCCACGGCAATCTGATCATCCCCATGACGGTCGTGACGAAAGCCAACGTCAACAAGATTTCAGCCTGGGGCACACCGCCGATCATCCCGCGGCTTCCCTACGGCCAGTCGCAGCCAGTGCCCCGCTAGCCTGGTAGCTCGACACCGAGATGGGGCCGGCGAGCATGTTGCCGCCGGCCTCTCCCTCTCAACTGTGGAAGTCCTCTAGCGCGGAGCTCTCTGTCCCCGCGGCGACGCGCCGTGGACCACGAGATCCGAGGGCGGAGGAGGAGCGCCGCGCTACATTCGTCGACGCAAGAGTCAGTCAGCAACCGGGCTCGGGCCGTAGTCGAGCCCCCAGGCACACACACTTGATATAAAGAGGCGGCAAGCGGGACGCAGGGAGCGGATCAAGATGACAACGGGAGATGGGAACACCCTACAGGAGCCGCTTCTGTCGGTCTGCCACTTGCGGAAGTCCTTCGGCCACGTCCATGCCGTCGACGATGTCAGCCTGGACATTTACCCGCGTGAGGTCGTCGGGCTCATCGGCGATAACGGAGCCGGCAAGTCCACGTTCCTCTCGCTGCTGACCGGGTATTACCACGCCGACTCCGGTGAGTTCATCTACAAGGGACACCGGGTGCCGATGTCGTCGCCCAAGACGTCGCGCCGCAACCTAAAAATCGAGATGATCTACCAGGATCTCCGCCTCGCGCCGGATCTCCCTGTCCGCGAGAACCTCTTTCTCGGTGAGGAGCCGAAAATCCTCGGGATATTCCTGAACAAGCGGTACATGCAGCAGTCAGCGGCGAAGGTGCTGCAGAGACTCAACGTGGGGGCCAAGCCATCGGACCTGCTGAATCGCCTCTCCGGCGGCGAGCAGCAAGCCGTGGCCATCGGACGCGCACTGCTCTTCGACCGTGACATCATCCTCATGGACGAGCCGACTGCCTCCATCTCCGTCAACAAAGTCCAGGACGTTCTGCGGATGATCCGGGACCTCAAGGAGCACGGCAAGACGGTCATCCTGGTCAGCCACCGGCTGGAAGATATTCTGGAGGTGTCGGACCGGATCGTCGTATTTTTCCATGGCAGGATACGCGCTATGGTCAAGAACGAGGGGCTCCAGATCAGCGACCTGGTGCATCTGATGTTCGAGGCCGCGGCCGATCCGCGGAAGGAAGAAATCGCAGCTGCCGGGGAGAGCGGCTCGCTAGCATAATTGCGTCTCGGCCGCGGGGCACTGGGCCGGACACCGTAGGAGGAATCTTGTGGCGCAGTTGCAGGCACGCGTAAAGTCACTCGGGGCGGTTCTCGGAGCGGAGCGAGGAGCCATCTTTGGCAATCCGGGCAGCGTTCGCCGTCCGATCGCCTTCCTGATCATCGCGTTCATCGTCGCCTGGCGCGTCGCGCCTAGCTTCCTGACACCAGACAACCTCAACGCGCTGCTAATCAGCTCGAGCTTCCTGATTGTCCTCTCCGTGGGCGAGGGTTTCGTCATCATGCAGGGCATGATCGACCTCGGCGTCGAGAGCATCATGTCGGCCTCGGGCATGCTGGCCGCCTACATGTATGTCTTCAAGGACATGCCGCCCGGCCTGGCGATCTTTCTCACCCTCCTGGCCGGCATTGCCATTGGCGTGGCTGTGGGGCTCCTCGTGACGCGGGTCCACATTCCCAGCTTCATCGTGACTCTGGCCACGTTCTGGGGCTTCAGTGGCGTCGCGCTGCTGTACAACCAGGGCAACTCCATCTCACCCAGTCAGGTGACGCCGGCAAAGGAGTTCACGTTCCTGGGCATCTCGTCGTACTCGCTGGGCGGAGGTATCTCGAACCTCATCATCACCAGCGTCATCGTGGTGGTGCTGGCCCAGCTCGTGCTCTCGTACACGCCGGTGGGCACATGGATGAAGAGCGTCGGGTCAAGCGAAGCGGCTGCCCGGTCGGTCGGCCTGAACACTGCCATCATCAAGACCGGCGCCTTCGCCGTCTCGGGCTTGCTCGCCGCGCTGGCCGGCGTGATGATCGCGGCCTGGCAGGACTCCATCTACCCCACCAGCGGACAGGGCTACTCGCTCCAGGCGATCGCCGCGGTCATTCTCGGCGGTATTCCCTTCACCGGCGGGCGCGGCACGGTCGCGGGCGCGGCCATTGGCGCCGTGATCATCGGCATGATCAACAACCTGATCGTCCTGCTCGGCCTGCCGGTCCTCTGGGACTACATCATCGTCGCCATTATCCTCGTGGTCGCCGGCCTCCAGGCACGGGGCGGCCCCTTCGTCAAGTAGCAACGAACCGCTACTCCGCGAACAGGTCGACAGCGCGCGCCGTGCGGGCCGATGCGGCGGCGGCGTCGACGATGGTCTGGACCAGCCGGGGGTTGATCGGACAGACCTGGGGCGGCCAGGCCGACCTATGGGCGGGGCTGGACGAGCGTCGGGAGATGCTGAACACCCACCTCCCAACCCGCGGCCTGGAAGGACAGGTGCCCCTTGTGGCCTATCGGTGCTTTGTTGACTAGGGTGAAGGCGTGGTGGTAGAAGGGGCGCAGGAGGTGCGCGATGACCAAGCGCCAAGCCGTTCCACCAGCACCAGGCCCGTTGGAAGCGTATGCCGTCCACTTCGATGGACTGTTCTCCCAAGCGAACTGAGCTTGCCGGGGTTCGGTGGACACCCTGAAGCTTGGGGGTAGGATACCCCGGAAGGATGTTCACATGCCAAAGAGTCACGCGCCCTATCCACCTGAGTTCCGTACCGAGGCTATTCGCTTGGTTCGGACCAGCGGCAAACCGATGGCCCAGATCGCCCGCGAGCTCGAGGTCACCAGCGAGACGCTGCGCATCTGGATGAAGCAAGCCGATATCGATGATGGCCTGCGACACGACGGACTGACCACCGAAGAACACCCAGAGGGTACCCGGGAAGTCCGTCGCCTGCGTCGCGAGATCAAGACGCTCCGTGAAGAGCGGGAGATCCTGGTAAAAGCCGCGACCTTCTTCGCGAATCCCCAGCGGGTCCCCGGAGCAAGCTCCGGCCCGCGGTAGCGACTCGCGCCGGTAACGGTGTTTGAGTTTGTAGAGCGAGAGAAGGTCAATCATGCCATTGCCCTGCTGTGTCGCGTGACACCCGCAAGCGGGTACCCGGTCTCCGCCAGCGGCTACTACGCATGCCGCAAGCGTCCACTGTCAGACCGAGCCAAAAAGGACGCCCAATTGACGGAACAGATCGTGACGATCCATCAGGAGAGCCGACAGACGTCACCCAGAGGGTACCCGGCACCGCGCATTCAGGCGGAACTCCTGGCAGAGGGTGTGGGGTGTGGGCGCAAACGGGTTGCCCGGTTGATGCGCCAGGCGCAGCTGGTCGGTTGTCATCGCCGCCGGTCGGTCGGCACCACGCAGCGCGAGCCGTCGGCACCCGTTGCCCTCGATCGCGTCGATCGTCAGTTCGTGGCCTCCAGCCCCAATGTGCTATGGACGGCCGACATCACCTTTGTGCCCACCTGGATGGGCTTCCTGTACCTGGCGGTGGTCCCGGGTACCCTCTGGGTGTTGTTCAGCCGGCGGATCGTCGGCTGGGCCATGGCCGATCACCTCCGGACCGACCTCGTGCTCTCCGCCCTCGATATGGCGCTCTGGAACCGACGTCCCGATCCCGGCGTCATCCATCACTCGGATCACGGCTGTCAGTACACGAGTGGTGCCTTCGGGCAGCATTGTCAGGACGTCGGCATTGATCGCTCCATGGGCCCGGTCGGAGATTGCTTTGACAACGCCATCACCGAATCGTGGTTCGCCACTCTGGAGTGTGAGCTGCTGGATCGTCATGTCTTCCGGACCCATGCCGAGGCGCGCACCGCGATCTTCGAGTACATCGAAGGGTTCTACAATACCCATCGCCGCCACTCCGCCTTGGGCTACCTCGCGCCGGCTGAATTCGAGCGCCAGGTCGTCACTGAGGTCGCAGCATGAAGGAGGAGCAGTCGTCGCAGCAGCAGGGGGTGTGGGCTACCGTGGGCCGGAGCTCTGCTCCGGGGCCCCACTGGGGATGGGCGGCCGGCTCCCCGTGCCTCACGCTTCCCCTCCAGCAGGCCGCGGGTACCCACTTGTGGGTGATATCCATGCCCCACCGTCGTCACGAGAGGAGGTATACTCACCACGTCACCCTGGCCCCTGACCAAGTCGTAAACTCTCCACTGCATCGGGGCAACTCCACCGTAAATTCCGATCGTGAACTGGATAGGCTGCTTCCTGGTGTGGGATACCTTCACTACAGCGCGCAGCGTCGCGCTGCCGTGGTGAGCAACAGACGCACCAGCTGGGCCGCGTTTTGCTCGACGACGATGGGGTCACCGCAGCGGTCGAGGGTCAGTCCCTGCGGATTGGCCAGCCCGACGAGCACTCGGCGTGGCACGCCGCCGGGATCAATCACCCACAGTCCATAGTCGCCGAGCGTGGTGACCCAGATGCGGCCGTTGCGATCCACGGCGACGTCGTCGGGGATGGAGAGTGTGCCGCGGTACGACACCTGACCGCGCGGCGTCACCACGACCAGCGTTCCCAGATGCTCGTCGGGGACCAACACGTCACCCTGTTTGTCGACTGCAGCGTCGACCGGACGGCCGATACCTCTCGCGATCAGCCGGACGTGCCGTCCTTGCCGACTCATAGTCAGCACCGTGCCGTTCGGTGAGTCGGGGACCAGCAGATTACCGGTGCGCGGATCGCGACCGATACCGTCGACCCCTTCCTGACCGGACACAGGCCGCAGTGCATAGACGAGGGACAGTGCACCGTGAGCGCCGATTCGCACGATGCGGTCGCGTCCCTGTTCGGCCACGATTATGGTTCCGTTGGGGAGTACGACAACGCCCTCGGGAACAGAGAGATTCCGGGCGACGGTGACGACGCGCTTGCCGTCGAGCCGCTCGATGGTTCCGCGGGCGAGATTTCCCCAGATGAGACGGCCTTGCGTGTCGACGGTGACGTCGTCAGGCTGGCCGCCCACCACAGCCAGGACTTGCAGTGTCTGTGCGGCCTGTGCGGCCGGAGACTGATGTGCGAAAACACCGGCCGAGATGATGACGGCCGTAATCAGAGCCAGACGAGCTGACAGAATGTTCATATGAATCCTTGCTCTACAGCAACGACAATCGCCTCAAGGCGCAGAACATTGTCTCAATGTCCGTTGGCCTGAATCCGCCAGATAATCCCGCTTCCCCAGTCGGCCACCAGGAGTGAGCTATCCGGCGCGATGGCGACGGCCAGCGGATGACTCAAACCCGTCGCGAAATCCGAGACGGTTACGCGCTTGCCCGCAAAATGCACATCCTTCACACGGTGCCCCGTGGGCGCGGGACCATACTCAGCTCCCCACTCCGCCACGAAGGCGTCGCCCTGGTAGCGCTTGGGGAAGGTGCGTCCGGCATAGAACACGATCCCGTCCGCCGACGAGTGCGGCTCGAACAGCGCCACCGGTCGGATCATGCCCCGGCAGTTGGTCCCTTGGCCAGTGCCCCAGCAGTTCGGAAAGCCGTAGTTGCCGCCCTGCACGATCAGGTCGAGCGTATCCCCCACCTCAACGTCGTCCCGCGCGTTGACGGTCGCATAGAGCTGGCCGGTTGCCGGCCGGAACGCCAGGCCAAAGGGGTTGCGCAGCCCCCGGGCATAAATCTGGGCGTGACTCCCATCATAGTGGAAGCGCATGATGGTGGCGCTGCGCGGATCAGCCTCAGCGCACGCATTGCAGGTCGACCCCACGCCCAGGTACATCCAGCCATTGCGGAAGGTCGGCTCGTCGTTCTGATGCCGTCCCGTGGGGAGGCCGGAAATGATGACCCGGCTGCTAAAGGAGCTATACCCCTTCGAGGGGGTGAGCGTCGAAACCTCGCCGGTTGACGATACGTACAGGGTGTGGCCATTCCAGGCGAGACCCAGGGGAGTGCTGAACCCCGAGGCGATGGTGGTGGCGCCATTCCCCCCGATGGCCAGGATGACGCCGTTCTGCTGAGCTACGTAGACGCGTCGGTCAGGACCGATAGCCAACGCCGTCGGGTTGGTCAACCCACTCGCGTAGACGCCGGCATGAAAGCCGCGTGGAACGGATAGCGCGGCCTGTGCACGAATTGGCGACGGTGAAACCAGAGTACCAGCCAGAACAGAGACACCCGTTAGCAGGCTCACCACTTGCAATCGCATCTGCATCTCCAATCAGAAGACCCTGGCTCTCGTCCCGCGTCCGTGGACACTGTCTGGGTGGCTAAGCTTGCCCAATTGGGTCGAGGTCACAATTGCCCGCAGGTTTGCCGCCAGGAGCGGGAGTGAGAGGAGAGCAATCAGCATATCTATGCCCATGCCCGGGCTGAAGGCTTGCGCGGCATCAATCCAGGGCAGCGGCGTCCCTTGCTGAAACGAGTAGTTCAGCGACAACACTACCGCACCGACCAGGGCCAGGCAGGCTGCCCATCCGACGTACCGTGTGAGCCGGGCCAGCGGCTGCCACATCCACAGGGCGGCGCTGGCGATCAGCACGCTGCCGATAGCCAGCTCTGCCAGCTCGACCATGGGAGCCAGGAGGGATGCGTGGGGGAGCACGACGTCTTTGAGAAGGGTGCTGTACCAGCCGTATCGGTTGACTATTGTGCTCCCACGCAGTACGGTGGGCAGCTGGGCGCCAAAGGTCGGATTCGCTACCTTGTCGAGGCCCGACAGGAGCCATTCATAGGCCAGGATCAGCTGCATCACATAGAGCAAGAGCGGAAGTCCCGCGGCCCGCCGTTTGGCTGCTGCATCGGCGACCGGAGTATCGGGTAATGAGCTGATTGTCCCGGTCTCCACGAGCTTCTCGATCATGGTAGGTGCTCCTTCTGTCCGCGCGGTTGGATCCATGGGTGAGTAATCCTGCGATGGGATACTAGACCAGCCAGATATTTCCCTTCGGGTCGAGGGCGACCTTGAGCGAGCTGAGCGGAGAAGGGGCGGGTCCGGAAACCACCGCTGCACCGTGGGCAGGATCGTAGACAGATCTATGACAGGGACAGACCAGAAGCTTTTGCCCCGAGTCGTATTGCACCGTGCAACCGGCGTGCGTACAGACTGCGCTATACGCCTTCACCTGTTTTTTCGAGGAGAGCCGGATGATCACTGCCGGCTGTCCGCTCTGCGGATCGGTCGTCGCGAGCGCCGAATTCGCCGATAAACGCGTGAGATTCCCGACTTTGCGGGAGCCCGCCGGACGACGGAACTTGCGGAGTGTGCGCGCCAGCGCGACCGTCGCCTGATTACCCGGTAGTCGATCCAGGACAAGGAGCGCCAGAGCAGCAGCTCCCGCCGAGATCAAATCACGGCGAGCAAGAGGTCTACCACCGACCGTGGGAGAGCGCACCTCTCCGCCGGGTAACCCCTGGGTGTCGTCCGTGCCAATGTCTTTGCACGGGCAATGGTCGTGAGCCATTCTTTCTCTCCTCTTCCGCGAGCTTTACAGTGACGCTGACAATTCTCGGACTAGGGACCCGCGTGGGCCGCCACGGGGGCGGCCCCTACTCAAAACGACAACTGCTTTATAGTCGGCGGGACAGGGATCGCCACTCCATCAGACTAAATCATCAAGATGACAGTTTGATTCGATGATGATGACGGTTTGATGACCAAAGCAGTTCAGAGTCTGTTAAGGCCCATCCCATGAACATCTCAGGTTGCTGCGGTAGGATGGAACTACTTCTCCTCCTCAGGGTGCCGGGCGAAACCGGGAAGGGCGCGCCCGGCATCCTCACGTGTAGGCATCCCAGAGCGAATCAGTGACGGCGGGGAACCACCGAGTCGACAGCACCGTCTGGTCTTCCAGAATGGTCATGGCCTCGTAGCCGAACAGCCGCGCCGTCCACAGAGGCCCGGCCTCACCCATCGCGAAGGCAGCCGTGGCATAGGCGTCGGCAGTCGCCAGGTCCGTGCCGGCGACGGTGACGGACAGGACGCCGGTGGAAGGATATCCGGTATGAGGATTGACGATATGCTGCCCTCGTGCATACGCACCCGAGGTGGCGATCGCCAGGTCGCTGGCCACCACCACAGCCGCCACCTTGTCATGTTGGAGCGGATGCTGGATCCCGACTCGCCAGCATGTCTGGGGCAGCGCACCGCCACGCACTCGAACGTCGCCGCCGGCGTTGATCGAGTAGTTGCGAGCGCCCGCCGCGTCGAGGATCTGGGCGGCACGGTCGACCGACCACCCTTTCACCAGTCCCGAGGGGTCGATGCCGGTGGAGGTGAGGTCTCCCGAAACCGTGATCAGCTCTACGGGCAGATGATCGGTTTGAATGTCGAAGTAGCCGTCCGTCTCTTCTCGCAGCTCGTCGCAGCGCTCGAGGACGGCTCGAACATCCGGGCGAACCTGGGCCGGAGTCAGCTCGCCTCGGTTGAGGCGGCTGATTTCGCTGCCCGGGTCATAGGTGCTGAAGGTAGCGTCCACCGATCGGAACCAGTCGAATGCTTGATCGAGCGCTGCGGGATCGACCTCTGGGTCACGAAGGTCGATCCCGATCGGCATGCCCATGATGTGTTCGACGCGATACACGCCGGCCTCTGGAATCGGTGTGTTCACTGGGCTACTTCAGAGCCTTGTGCTGCTGGGCCGACTTGATCGCGGCTTGCAGTGACTTGATATAGGCGGAGCTGATATCCGTAGCACCGGACACCTCGTTGATGTTCGCGCTCTGAGCCTGCAGCGTCTCCTGCTTCAGGGTCGGGACGGCCTGGCCGTCGATGACCTGAGACCGCGCCGTGTCCGAAGATGCTGCCACCTTGACACTCGTGATCTTCTTGCTCTTCACCACGATGCTCACCTGCAACGGCCCCCAGCGTGTGCTCACCGTCGACCCCTTGAAGGTCTGTGACTTGGCGGACTTCGCTGATGCAGCCGAGGCCGGCGCGGAGGTCCAGGCGCTGGCGATGGGAACGGCGGCGAGGGCCGTGAAGATGATGGGAAGGATTCGTCGTTGCATGGTTTGTCGTTTCATGATTGTTCCTTTCTGTTGTTTGATCGTCATTGTGTTGTCGTTTTTTGGTTAAGGTAGGGGACACCCAAGCCTGCGGCGGGGTACCCGCTTGTGGGTGCCCTCCCGCGGCCCCTGGCTCACAGGGCGAACTTCTCGCTATGGATGTACCGGGAAGGCAGACCTGCGCGGCGCAGGCTCTGCTCGACGGCCGACATCATCGCGGGCGGTCCGCAGACGTAGATCTCGCGGCTCGCGATGTTAGGGACCAGCTGATGCAGATGGTCGGACGACATGAGATGCTTGTTCTCGGGTCCCTTGTGGTCTCCGACGACGTAGTGGAGGGTGATGCCACGAGTGCGGGCCAGGTCCTCGAGCTCGTCACGGAAGACCAGCTCGTCATCCCTCACAACCCGATAGATGAGGACGAGATCGCCGGGCATCTCCTCGAGCAGAGCCCGGATCGGCGCGATACCGATGCCACCGGCGATCAGTGCCACACGGTCCCGGCGACGAGCCACGTCGGTGAACACGCCAAAGGGACCCTCGGCGACGACCACCGTACCCGGCCGTATCTCGCCGATGTGCTTCGTGAAATCCCCCACGTTCTTGACGGTGATGCGGAGTGACCTGGCGTCGGGCGCTGCCGAGAGCGAGAACGGATGCGACTCCCACCAACGGTTCCAGGTGAGGAATCGCCACAGGAAGAACTGGCCGGCGCGAGCGGCGGCAAGCGGACCAGCAACACGACCTGGATGAGCAGGAGATAAGCGCCGAGCAGTCCGGTAATCCGGCCAATGCTGGTAAAGAGCTCTCCCACGTTATGGACGCCCGAGACGCCTCCACCGTGCAACCAGAGCCAGACGATCACCGCTGCATTGATGAGAAAGACCAGCCCGAAGGCCCACGCCGTCAGGATTCGACCGACGCCGGATACCCGGTGCTTCTGGGTGTCGATTTGTGTCCGAGTGGTATCCACCACTAGCTGCGGATCAGCCGGAGTATTCGCCCAGAGCCTGCCGCGCCTCTTGTTGCGCTGCGGAATGTTCCGCTCTAGAATCTTCGCCAGTTCAAAGCTCATGTCGCCGTTCTCGTGCGGGCCGTGTCTCCAGAGTTCGCCGGATCAAGCATGACTCCAGGCCGGTGCTCCGCCTCAATCCTTTCGTTACTGTCAGCCGGCTCCTGAATGGGCCCGCTCTATCGGTACAAGTCCAGCCTACGAGGGCAACATGATGGCTCCATGTGGCCAAAATGACCGTTTGATGACATGCCGGCAAAACCGGTCGATCCAAGAACAAAGACGCGTGCGAACTGACCGTCAAATCGCAAGGCACTTTTCCCCTCGGCCGTCCAGAGAATCACAGCGTCGCCGCCTCCACCCGGCCATTGACAAACTCCATAAGTAGCTGTACGATGGCACTACGCGCCAGGGCGAGACAGCCGGCGAGCAGGTAAGCGAAGAGCGGAGCGGCGCCCGCAAGCGGGCGCCCGGACGCGGCGTGTAGCTCGCTACGAGGCCCACATGCCATGAGTCGAGACGAAAACAGGGGGCCGCGAGGGGATGGCGTGCCTCGGGTGCGCCTCTACCTGCTGGGTGGTTTCCGGGCGGAACGAGCCGGCCAGGTCGTGCCCGAGTCCGCCTGGGAGCGGCGGACGGCGAAGCGGCTCGTCGCCCTGCTGGCGACCGAGCCCGGTCATCGGATGCACCGAGAGCAGATCGAGGATCTACTCTGGCATGATCGGAATGGGGGAGCGGCCTACGAGAGCTTCCGCAAGGCGCTGCAGGTTGCCCGGCGCGCCCTTGAACCAGAGCTTCCGGCCAAAGGCGCGTCGTCGTATCTGCAGGTGACCGAGGAGGTAGTGTCGCTGGTCTCCGACCATGTCTGGATCGACGTGGATCACTTTGAGGGATTGGCACAGCAGGCGCGTGGCACGGCCGACACCGCGGCGTACGAAGCAGCGCTTGCCGCCTACAGCGGGGACCTGCTCCCCGCAGAGCGCTATCACGACTGGGCGGCGCGGCGGCGAGATGTGCTCGTTCGCCTGCGCCTGCAGCTCCTGCTGGACCTGGCCGGCCTGCTGGAACGTCGGGGGACCTATGCCGGAGCGATCGAGCGGCTGCGCCAGGTGCTGGAGCGGGAGCCGGCCGAAGAAGCGGCGCACCGCCGGCTGATGCGGCTCTACGCGCTGAGCGGGAACCGGCATCTGGCGTTGCGCCAGTACCGGACCTGCGGGCAGATCCTTCACCGCGAGCTGGACACGCAGCCGGGACCCGAGACGCAGGCGCTGTACGAGCAGATCCTGGCCGGTGGGCTGCGCCCGATCGACTCGGCGGGGCCAGCGGCCGAGGAGGGGGGCCGGGGCCGGCTCCCGGCAGCCATCCACCGGCTGCCGAGCACCTCCCTGATCGGCCGGGAGCGGTCCGTCGACCTGCTGCTGGCAGAGCTGCATCGCGCCACGGAGGGACACGGCGGCACGATGCTGGTGAGCGGGGAGGCGGGTGTCGGCAAGAGCCGGCTGGTGGCGGAGGTAGCGCGCCAGGCGGCGAAGCGCGGTGCCCTGGCGCTGTGGGGCGTGTGCTACGAGCGCGAAGGCGTGCTGCCCTACGGGCCCTTCGTGGGCGCGCTGGATGACTACCTCATGAGCGGTCCACCGAGCGCTCGGGGGGCGCTAGCGGTGGAGTATCCGGAGCTGGGACGATTGATCCCATCATTGCGGAGGGGCCCTCCACCGGAAGCGGTGCCGGCGACCACCGAAGCGGAGCGGACTCGCCTCTTCGCGGCCGTGGTCCGCTTGTTGACGGAGCTTTCGACCCTGCGCCCACTCCTCCTGGTGGCAGATGATCTCCACGCGGCGGACCCGGCCACGATTCAGCTCCTCTCTCATCTCGCCCAGTCGGCGCCGCACCGTTCGTGGCTGGTGGTGGGAGCCTATCGGGAGGAGGACGTGCCGGATCACAGCGAGTTCCGGCAGGCGGCAGGGCGGATCGTTCGCGAGGGCCTCTGCCAGCACGTCGACCTGCTGCGCCTGGCCCGTCCGGACTGCGACCGCCTGGTGCGGAGCCTCCTGGAAGGGGGGACGGTCGAGCCTGGGGTGCTGGAACGGCTGTACCGTCTCTCGCTGGGCAATCCGCTCTTCACGCAGGAGCTGGTCCGCGCCATGCAAGCGGGAGGGACCCTGGCGCTGGTGGACGGGCGATGGCGTGCGGCGGCACAGACGGTGGCTCGGGTGCCTCGCGGCGTGCGGGACCTGGTCGGCATGCGGGTCGACCGCATGGAGGGGGAGGCACGCCAGACCTTGAATCTGGCCGCTGTCGCCGGGATGGAATCCTCGTTCGCCGTGCTGCGGGAGGCCAGTGAGCTGCCCGAGGGAGCGCTGCTGGACGCGCTGGACCGTGCGTTAGAGGGAGGGATCCTCGAGGAGCGGGCAGCAGGCTATGCCTTCCGCCATCCCCTCTTCCGGAGCGCGCTCTACGAACGAATCACGCAGCCCCGGCGCTCGTACCTCCATACCGCCGTGGCGACGGCGCTGGAGCGGATTGGGCCGGAGGAGGTGGAGGCGCTCGCCTATCACTACGCCCGAAGCAGGGATCGAGACAAGGCCCTGGAGTACCTGGAGCGCGCCGGCGAGCGAGCGTACGCGGGGTATGCCAACGAGGTGGCCGAGGGGCACTATCGGGAGGCCATCGCTCTGCTGCCGGAAGTGGGGCGCCGGCTGGACGACGTCCATCTTCGGGAGCGGCAAGCCGGACTCAGACTCAGGCTGGGCGAGGTGCTGACCAGCGAGGGGCGCTACGATGAGGCGCTGCCGGAGCTGGAGTGGTCCGCGCAGGCCTATCAGGCCGGGGGGAACCGCGAGCTCCTGGCGGCGACCACTGCCCAGCTCGGGCAAGTCCATTTCCTGCGTGGGACGGCAGAGGAGGGTGTGAGCCGCGTCCGCCCGCTGCTCGATCAGCTGGAAGAAGGCGATGGGGTCGGCGTCCCGCCGGCCAGCATCGCGGCGCTGCATCTGGCGCTGGCCCAGCTTTACTCGGCCACCGGCCGGTTCGCGGAGGAGCTGGCGGCGGCCGAGCGAGCGGGAGCACTGGCGGGGGATGAGGACACCCTCCTGGCCGAGGCCGCGGTGCGGCGGGCGCTGGCGCTGCTGCAGCTGTGCCGGCCGGAGGATGCGCAGCGCGTGCTGGAGGAGATCCTGCCCCTGGCGGAGCAGCTGGGCAATCTGGAGGTCCTGCAGCGAGTGCTGGCCCTGCTGGCGGCCACCTGCGATGAGCTGGGCACCTTCCGGCGCGGCAGAGCGTACCGACAGCGAGCGCTGGCCGTGGCCGAGCGGACCGGCAACCCGGCGTTGATCGCGTCCTCGCTCAGCAATCTCGGCGGCATCGTGCAGGTCCTCGGTCACTGGACGGAGGCGCGGAGCTACTTCGAGCGGTCGGTCGAGATCTATCGCTCCCTGCCCTCGTCCTCCTACTACGCCGCCTACCCGCTGGCCGGCCTCAGTAGCCTGTCCTGGCACGCGGGTGACCTCGAGGCAGGCTGGGCGTACGCGGACGAGGCGCTGGCCATCGCCGAACGGGTCGGCAACCTCATGGCGGCTTCGTTTGCACATGCCAGCCTGGCGGAGCTGGAGCTGCTGGCGGGTCAGCCGGAGGCAGCCTGCGGTCGCCTCGAAAGCTTCCTCTCCCGGCCGGGGGTGGGCGATGCGCATTTCGTCACCGACCTCCTTCCCGGGCTGGCCAGAGCACACCTGGCACAGGGCGATTGGGAGCGGGCCGACGAGCTGTCCGCCCGCAGCGTCAGCAGCGCTCGGACCAATAACAACCATCAGGCCTTGAGCGCGGGGCTGCGGGTCCGGGGGATGGTCCTGACGCGTCAGGGGCGCTGGGAGGAAGCGCAGCGCAGCTTCGAGGAGGCGCTGGCCGTGGCGCGGGCCATGCCTCTGCCCCGTGATGAGGCGCACGCGCTCTACGAGTACGGCCGCATGGACGCGCTGCAGGGCAGGACGGAGCAGGAGCGCGAGCGGCTGCAGGCAGCGCTGGCGCTCTTCCAGCAGCTGGGTGCCCATCTCGACGCCCAGCGGACGGAGCAGGCGCTGGCGGCACTGTAGGGCTCACCCCGCATCCAAGCAACCACCCTCTGACGCCCGTTGTAAGCAGCCCTATCCAGAGAGCCCTTCAATTTGTCCCAGATTTGTCACAGGGTCCTGATAGGCTAGCCTTGCCACTGTCACCTGCACCCTCGCTCAGCGCCGTGGGCCGAGCAGGAGAAACGGAGTCAGGCATGATCGACCGCACCCCCGTGCCAGGACCAGCAGGGAGCAAGCTGCCCGCACCCCAGGCCGTCCTTGACGCCGGGGGAGAAGGCTCGAGCGTGCTCATCGCTGCCATCGGCCGCCGCATCGAGGAGCTGGGATCCGGCCAGGTGCTGGAGGTGATATCACGGGCGGCCAATGCCCAGCTCGATGCCGCTGCCTGGTGCCATGTGACCGGGCACGAGCTGCTGGGGATGCTGGCCGATGGCGATGAAACCAGGGTCTGGATTCGGAAGCGGTAGAGGTTCCCAGATGCGAGCGTTTGTGGCTCGTGCACGCAGAGAGGAGTAGCTGATGGAAGACCAGCGATTCGATGAGCTCGCCAAGAGGCTTGCCAGGCCGGTGTCCCGGCGGCAGCTGGTCAAGGTGCTGGTGGCCACGACCGTGGGCGGCATCTTTGCGCGCTCGGGAGCCGGCAAGGCGTTGGCGGGGACGAGCGGGACCTGTACTCCGAACAGCGCCTGCGCCCACTTCTGCACCGCGATCTTCGGCGGCGACACCTCGGACCAGAGCGCCTGCGCCAGCGAGGCCACCAAGTGCCAGGGGCTGTGCTTTGCCTGTGGTCCGGGTGCCAACCCAGGCGGTCTGACGCCCTGTCCTGGGGGGAGCCTGCCCGGCCACTGCGCCAACCTGCAGACGGATAACAACAACTGTGGCGCTTGCAATCACGCCTGTTCCAGCGGACAGTTCTGCTGCGGGGGCAAGTGCATTGCTGCCTGTGTGGCCTCCGATCAGTGTCACGTGTCGATCTGTGATCCTGCTGCCCAGGCATGTGCCAATACCCCCAAGACGGATGGCACCGCCTGTACCGGCACGGACAGGTGCTTCCAGACCTACAGCTGCCAAGCAGGTGTCTGCACCGGCAGCAGTCCGGTGGTCTGTACGGCCCTCGACCAGTGCCACCTGGCCGGCACGTGTGACCCGACGACTGGTCAGTGCTCCAACCCGATCCAGTCGAACGGGACAGCCTGCAACGCCAACATGTGCACCACAGGCGACACCTGCCAGAGTGGCGTCTGCACCTCGAACCGGGTGAGCGCCTGCTCCAGCGGACAGTGCTGCTCCGGCGGTGTCTGCCAGACCGGCGGCACGGCCAGCTGTCCCTGCTGCGACCCGTCAACCAACACCTGCGTCACCACCTGTCCGGCGGGGTCCCCTAACTGCTGTGGCGGCTGCACCGATGTGCAGACCGACTCCTCCAACTGCGGAACCTGCGGCAACGTCTGTCCGCTCGGCTGCTGTGGTGGCAAGTGCACCAATGTGCTGACCGACTCCAACAACTGTGGAAATTGCGGGACCGTCTGTCCGGCAGGGTCCCCTAACTGCTGCGACGGCGGCTGCACCGATGTGCAGACCGACTCCTTCAACTGCGGAACCTGCGACAACGTCTGTCCGCTCGGCTGCTGCGGCGGCGTCTGCAAGAATTTGGGGACCGACCCCAACAACTGTGGAAATTGCGGGACTGTCTGCAGCTCGGGCCTCTGCTGTTTCGGCACGTGCTGTAGCTCTGGGCAGTGCTGCGACTCTAACGTCGAAAACTGCGTCAACTCCTGTACCCCGCCAAAGATCTGCGTGAGCGGTTTCTGCACGTAACAGTGCATCGGCGTCAGATGCGGGCGCGGGATCACCACCCGCGCCCTTTCCTCTCTCCAGGGCACTATTTGGCATGGATCATGGAACGGGAGCCAGAGCTGGACCTCACCCGTCCTGGGCCGGATAGAGCCGCTCCAGCCTGAGATGCATCGCCAGTCGGCGCTTGCCCCGACAGCGTTGCAGACTAGGCCAGCTGAGAGCGAATCCACCCATCCAGGTGCTCGGTGCTCTCGAAGCTCGTGATCAGCCCATACCGCGTATGCGGGCCCTTGTGGTAACCCCCATGGAACAGATACTCGGAATCGACGACGACCTGGGCATACTTCGGCAGGGGAATCCTCACCTCATTCCGTCCATCGAACTGATCTTCCCGCAGAATCAGAGAGCTCTCCCGATCGTCGGTTAGCTCGAGCCACATGCGGACAACCCAGCCATTGGTCTCAGGATTGAGACGATTATTGTCGTCCAGGTGGAGACCCCATCGCGCCTCGCGCAGAGAATTCGGCTCCATGCGGATGAGCTGCACACGCCCGTACCGGTTCTGTATTGACTTGATGTAGTTCACGATGGTCGGGCACTTCTCCGCATTGGAGGTCCATATGCCGTCCAGATCGGGCTTGTCAAAGTCCCAGAAGCCGCGAAGAATGTTCTCGCCCGTCGCGGAGGTCAGCGGCGCGAAGAAGGTGTCCGGATCGGTGGGATACGTCACATATTCGAGCTGCGTGTACTCACTCTCGGGAATCTCGGGGCCGGAATACGGTTTGAGCTCCCGGTAGCCACCATTCTCTTCCAGGACCGGCATTCGGTAGTGCTTGGTCTTTTCCTGGCGCACAAAGGGCTTACGGATTCCCAGCTTGGCAAACAGTTTCTTGGAGTACTCGTTCTTGAGCAGCGGGTCAATACTTTTCTTGGTGCGGGTAGCCAAGGGTTGCATATGTCAGCTCTTCTCCTCCGGCTCGGTGGTCTTGAACGCTCAAGACCGCCGCACGCCGAGCGTAATCGAACCAATGTAGCCGATATGGCCGTCGCGTTTCATGGTCAGCATCGACTGCCGACCGCCGTTGAGGTAAATAGAGTCGGTATTGTTAAACGTGTCTCGCGCTGTGGCGCGGGCTTTGTATGGTTCGCTCTGGTAGGCCTTGGCCGTGAGACTGTCCGAGAAGTAGAGCTGGCCGGTGTGGACGACGTGGCCCACGCTGGTGCCGAGATGCACTTTGACATGGATGTGGACGGTCCGCCCGCGATACCAGCCCGGGTAGATAGTCTGGAACTCGCAATAACCGCGGGCATTGGTCAGTTGAATCCCGCGAAGAAAGGCGCGCTTGTCCGTGGGTCCCCCGTTGCCTCCCGGTTGCCCAACGGCGCTCGCGCTCATGAACCCCGAGTAAATGCCGCCGGCGTCGCAGTGCCAGACGTCGACTGCAGCGCCTTTGATCGGCTTACAGGTGGAGGCATCTACGACGTTGATCCGCAGCTTCAGTGGGGTGCCGGGCCTGTGTTCGGTGATGTTGCTGCGGACCTTTTCTTTGGGGATGTAATAGGGTCCCTCGGTCTGCTCGGGAGTGAGCACACACGCAACCGCGGGGGACAACCTGCCGGCCGGCGCTGCACTCGCCGACGAGCGCTTCTTCCAGGCGCCGGTGGCGAGTGCGGTTAAGCCCAGACCGCCTAGTTTGAGGAGGGTCCGCCGGCTGATGAGCGCCCTTACGTTGAAGAATCCCGTTCGGCGACTCAGGCGATGTGCGCCCAGCATCGCCACGAGAACGATAATCGATTGGCGCACGGCGGTTCGTTTCATATCTGTTCCTTCCTATGGTAGATGGCGAAGATCTCGGAGTCGACGTGCGGAGGCACGCGGTCAAATCCGGGCGGCTCTCAGGCTGGAAACATCCGACCAGATCCAATCCACCACTCCCACCGCCTCTCCGTCTCGGTCCACCACCCGAAAGCTGTGGAACCGGTAGAGCTTGCCGCTCAGCGACACCCAAGCCGGCAGAGCCGGCGGGGTACCCGGCTCGTGTGCATGCCGGAAAGAGTGTACGTCTATTGACGCTGAGCCCTGGTTTCCCTCGGTGGGCTCGGCGTAGATGGATGGCTGGATCGTCGTGCTCGGGTTCGTTGCGTTCATGGTGTCGATTCTTCCTCTCGTTCGTTGTAGGGCTGAGAGCACAGCCCATTTGGTTTTCATGCTTCTAACGTACGAGGGTGACATGACGCTTCCATGCCCGGAACATGACCGTTTGATGACCGTTTGTGAGCCGGTATCACTGCAACAGCGCATAGCGGCCTCACGAGGACCGCCGCCCAAACCTGCTCGGGTGCGACCTCGATCAAGATTTCCTTGTGAATAGAGGCCATGTGTCTAGGCTACGGCCCTGGACGATGCGGCCGTCTTCTGAGAGACGATGAGACGTGCCAGACAGCTACTTGAGCGCCTTGGCCTTTTTTGCTTTCTTGATCGCGGACTGCAGCGACTGGACAAAGGCTTGACTGGTCTGCGTTGCGCCGGAGACCGTGTTGATCTTGGCGCTCTGGGCTTTCAGCGTCTCCCGCTTCAGGACCGGGATGGCCTGACCCTGGAGGGTCACAGCTCGCGCGTCGGGCGGCGAATTTGCCACGTTGACCGTCGTGATCTTCTTGCTCTTGACCACGATACTCACCTGGATCGGTCCATACTGCGATTGTTCGGTCGGACCCTTGAACGTCTGAGCTTTGGCGGCAGCGAATGCCTCTCCGGCCGGCACGGCAGCCATGCCACTCAGGACAAAGGCGAGAATGGACTTAAGGAAAGTGGTTCGGTTCATGTCTTTCTCCTTGACTACGTGGCAGATACAGCTAGAAGCCGAAACGTTCGGTGTGGATGTACTTGCGCAGTACTCCGGCAGCCCGCACACTCGCCTCAATTGCGTCCATCATGCCGGGTGGTCCACATAGGTAGACTTCACGGTCGGCCAGATCGGGGACCAGCTCACGGAGGTGGTCGGTAGACATGAGGCGTTCATTTCCGGGCACTCTGTGATCTCCGGTCACGAAATACACCCGCGCGCCATGATCACGAGCGAGTGTCTCGAGCTCGTCATGGAACAGGATCTCCTCCTCGCGGGCCGCGCGATAGATCAGCACGACATTGCCGGGCATCTCTTCGAGCAGCGCACGCATCGGGGTGATGCCGATGCCACCTGCGATGAGGACGACACCGTCACGCCGCCGCACCGCGCCGGTGAGGTGCCCGAAAGGTCCCTCTGCGAGGACTCGCGTTCCCGGGGTTGCCTCACTGATGGTCCGTGTGAAGTCGCCGGAGATCTTGATCGAGAAGCGCAAGGACTGGCCGTCCGGTGCTGCCGATAGCGAAAAGGGATGCAACTGCCACATCAGCTTCCAGGTGAGAAAGCGCAGCCCGAAGAACTGGCCGGCGCGAGCGTGAAGCTGGTCGACATGGCGGCCGGTGATGCGCAGTGAAAACACCCTCGGTCCCTCACTCGTCACGTCAGCCACCTTCATCTGGTACCAGAACGCCCGGATGAGCGGGCGGGCAAACCGGAACACCACAATCAACGCCAGCGCGGCTACATAGAGCGCCGTCCAATATGCGGCCGCAGTCTTGTTAAAGACGAATTCGTTGCCATTCGGCAGCTGGTGATACCAGGCCAGCAGCACGGCAACATATGCGGTGAGATGAACCAGGTACCAGGCCTCATAGCGGAGGCGCTGCCGCACGATCATCAGCGAAGTCACCAGGACCAAGACAAGAAGGCCGGTTCCAATGGTGGCCTGAATCATGTCCGGATAGCTCCCCAGCAACGTGGACGTCTCTTTGAGAATCGAGTAGCGGTCGGTCATCGCATAGCCAGGCGTAATCAGGACTACGTGTGCGAGCACCAGGCCGACGCACATCTTGCCATTGAATCGGTGCCAGACGACGAGCCGCTCGAGACCAACATGGCGGACAAACCACGGCAGTCGGGCGAAGAAGAGCAGCTGAAGCAGCAATAGGTAGGCGCCGAGCAGACCCGTGATCCGGCCAAGACTCGTCAGCAGCGTGGCCGTGTCGTGTACATGTGAGATACCCCCATCGTGCAGCCAGAGCCAGACGATCACCGCACCGTTGCCCAGGAAGAGCAGCCACCCCCACGCCGCGTACGCTCCTCGGAAGCTGCGACTCCACACGCTGGTCAGGCGGTTGGAGTCATACTGTGCCAGCGGATAGTGAGGTTCGGCGTCCATGTCATCGAATCTACAGAGCTAATATGACGGTTTGATGACAGAAAAACACGAGAACAGGGCGCTGAGAGTTACTCTCCATACTAAGCTCCCTATAGTAGAACACCTCCATTCAACCGTTTTCTTGATGGGGAAGTGAGAACGGGCTGGACGGGGACGATGATCTTAGGAGGTGGTGCTGACCAAAGCGCACCTGCTTCCGGGCCGCGATCTCCTCCAGGGGTGCGTAGCTGATCCACATGCTGGGCCGCTCGCGCAGGGCATCGAGCAGGAGATTTCTCTCCGTCCTATCCCTTTCCTTCACATCCTGAGGTCGTGGCACTGACCCGCCTCGTCCGTAGCAAACTATGCAGCCAGGCCTTCGGCCATGGCCGGGCTGGGAGCGACAGCCAGTGACGAGCGGTAGTGGGAGCGGATGCTGCGCTTCTGCTCGGCGGTGAGAGCTCGGTCGATCGCAAAGCGCGGTGCACGCTTGATTTGCTCCTTCGTATAGGCCACGCGGATCGTCGAGGTCTGACGGTCGATCTGCACGCCATCTGCGGGAACAGCCCGTGCAGTGCCACGCAGCCAGCGGAGCTGGACCCCGATGACATCGCCCTGACCACTGGCCTCGTTGGACCAGAGCCAGTCGACGATGCCCACCGGTTGGTCATCCGGGTCCAGCACCCGGAAGCCGTGGAACTGGTACAGCTTGCCGACGAGCGCGGTGCGTGGTGGCGCTTGCGCCGATACCTGCTTCGCCGCACTCGGCTCAATCTCGTCAAGGGCACACACAGTCATGTCTTGGGTCACGGTTGTTGCGTTCATGAGTATGAGTCCGTCCTTTCCTTCGTGTCCTGGGGCTGCGAGTACAGCCGATTTGGTTTCCATGCTTCCAGCCTACGGAGCGGGCATGACGCCTCCATGCGCTCGTGATGACTGTTTGATGACGGGTCCGGTGAGCCACTCTGCGGCACACGATCTGTCTTGCCAGTTGTCTGTTCGCCAACCCGACATCCGACGACGGGGGCTGGGAGAGGACACGCCACGACAGCGTGCCGGGAGCTAATCAGCAGGTCCGCGCTCGAGCAAATGGCCATAGAGGGCCCCTTCTGCGGTGAGAGTTGGAGCGCCCACGTGGGTATCCGGGACGATGCCCCGGTCCGGCACGTCCCAGCTGTGCGCTCTGAACGCCCGGAGCACCGCCTTCCGGGAAACGTTGCCCGTCACTATCTATGGTGCGATCGAGTGGTTTAGCCATCTCGGAATGACTCCTTATTACCCCGTGAAGAAGGCATGCCAGTTCTGGAGCATGCTGTGGACGGCCGCGGCACAATAAGTGTTACTGTAGCCTTCCCGGCTGAGGCCAAAGAAGTCGAGGACGGTTGCCAGGAGCAGGATGGCGAAGAGCGGGAGGCGATTCCAGCACTGGCCGATGGAGATCGTGATGCCACGGCCGACAGCGCGCGGCCGGGCAGGGTTCAAACTTTCTGAGATCATGGTGTGTCCTTGCGAGGTGATAGGGCCGGGTGCTGCCGAGCTACTGGAGCCGGCGAGAGCCTGCTCTCCTTGCGCTGACTGAACATGCCGGCCGAGGAGCCGGTCACATAGAGCATGCCGAGCAGCCCGGCGTTGATGGTTAGGAGGTTGAAGTCGGTGGCGACCAGCAGGCCCAGCCACAGGCCAGAGCAGAGGATGCCGGCGACGATGGTGATCAGGCCACGCATGGCTGCTCCTCCCGCCCTCGCCCGGCCGGCACTGCTGCCGGCTCCCCGCCTGCGCCATCGTTCGCTCGGTGCGCCGGCACTTCGCTCCATTCCTGACGCTGCTGGAGCCAGCGCATGAATCGGAGATGGGCGAGCTCGCGGGATGTGAATGTGTCTCCTGGTTGGTTGGTTGCAAAGGTCATCGTCATTGGATCGCTTCCTTTCGGTCATGTCATCCGGCCCGTAGGCCAAACGATTCGTGGTTACAGGCTCAGCCTACGGAGGCGACATGACCGTTCAAATGACGAGAGATGACGGTTTCATGACCGGTGATGATAATTCCGAACGGTGGTTCCGCACCTTGACTTTGCCAGGCTCTCGCGCTATCCTCCTGCTATTCCGTCATGCTCCGAGCACAGCAGACGCAGGATGCAGCGTGACGAGCCAAGCGGCGCGAGAGGAGACGAGCACCATGACCGACACTCAGCGGGATCAGGGTGAGGCAGCCACAGTTGAAGAGCAGCGAGACGGCTCGTACCTCTCACCCACGACACGGCACGAAATAGAAGTCATCCTCGCTCGGCAGCTGGCCGGCTATCTGGCCATCCCCATTGTCATCGTCGAACCCTCGCATCTCGTCGTGTACTACAACGAACCGGCAGAGCGCATGCTGGGCAGACGATTCGACGAGGGAGGACCGATTCCCTGGGCCGAGTGGACGAAGGCCTTTGATTTTAGAGACGACGCAGGGGAGCCTATACCGGCCACAGAGCTGCCGCTGGCCACGTCATTACATCACCGACGGCTCGCTCATCGAACATTCTGGATACGAGGTCTCGACGGCATTCAGCGTCATATGGGCGAGACCGCCATCCCGCTGATTGGCAATGCGGGCCGATTCCTTGGCGCCGTCGCCTTCTTCGCCGAGATCGAGCAGTGATCCAGGTGACCTTCTGGGGGACTCGCGGGTCGCTCCCGACTCCTGATCCCGAGACGACACGCTTCGGCGGCAACAGTTCGTGCGTGGAGGTGCAGGGAGGGGATGGAACGGTCCTCATCCTCGATGCCGGTACCGGCATCCTCCGCCTGGGACGGAAGCTCGCCGTCGGTACGGGGCGCATCGACATTCTGCTGACCCACCTGCACCTGGATCACATTCAAGGGCTCGGCTTCTTCGCGCCGATCTACCAGCCGGGGCGTGAGGTCCACGTGTGGGGGCCGCCCAGCACGACGCAAGCGTTGCCGGAGCGGCTGGCGCGGTATCTCTCGCCTCCGCTCTTCCCGGTCTACCTGCGCGACGTTCCCAGCCGGCTCCATATCCACGATCTCACCGGGGACGATATCCACATCGGCCGATTCCACATCGCGGTCGCCTTTGTCTGCCATCCGAACCCAACGGTCGGGTTCCGGATAACCGACGGCGAGTCGATTCTTACCTACCTGCCGGACCATGAGCCGGCTCTTGGAACGGGCACACTCGACCGCGCGCCGGAGTGGATATCCGGCTATGCCCTGGCCGAGGGAGCCGACCTTCTCATCCACGATGCGCAATACAGCGATGAGGAGTACCCGGCTCACATCGGCTGGGGGCACAGCTCGATGCGCCAGGCCTTAGCTTTTGCCGGCCTTAGCAGCGTCGCCATGCTGGTGCCATTTCACCACGATCCGTCCCACTCCGACGACGATGTCGATCGAATCGTCGGTGAGGCGGTGCGGGAGGTGAACCCGCCGTTCACTGTGGTGGCGGCCATGGAAGGATCAGGCTTCGTCCTCGACGAGGGTAGGATTCAGCTGAGGCAGCAAGCCACCTCGCACCCGACTTGATTCATCTGATAATAGCCGCCGGTGCTCCCAATCTCACCCAGTCCCTGTGATGAATCATAGGACTACGCTAACGGCCCATGGCCAATCGCTCATGGCTCATGGCTCATGGCTCATGGCTATTTCACGTAGATTCCCAAGATGTACCCGGTTTGCTTGGTCGGGAGACGCACTTTGGTCCAGCCGGCGCTGGAACCCAACGTGTGGACATGCGTCCCAGCCGCGACCAATCCTAAGACCGGACTGCTGAGACCAGGGGCCGAGTGAATACGCACCCCAGCAGTCACGACGGACCTGATGCCCGCCGCACTGTACCCTGCGGAGTTTGAGCCGCTACTTCGCGTGCGTGATGAGCCTGCTGCCAGAGAGGTCCTGCCCAGGACACTGCCACTGATCCAACCGGTACCTCCGTCTGCGAGACGAACGCGAGCCCAGCCACCGGACCAGCCGAGGATCCGGTATGACCCGCCCGGTGGGAGGATCGATACGATCACAGCGCTGAGTGATGGGCTTTGCCGGACGTTGAGTGCAGCCCGAACGATGTGCATCGCCGGCTTCGCCCTCGGTGCACCGCTTGCGCTCCGACCGATCACCGTCCTCACCTTCGGTGCCGTCCGGGTGGACGGCAGCTGCACGAACCGGCTACTGATCCAGCCGATACCACCATCTGGTAGCCGGACCCGGATCCATCCGTTGGTGCGGCTCACGATAGCCAGGCGCTGGCCGAGGTTCACCGAGCCGATGAGGCGAGCGCCGAGCGAGGGCACTGTATGAACCCGCAGCCCGTTCACCTGCACCACCACGCTTCCGTGTGTGTGAACCTGCGTTGGAATGCGCGTACGTCTTGAGACGGTTGGATGACCGCTGGGGAGAGCGCCACTGCTGCTTGCGCCCACCCTCCTGCGTACGACACGGCCTTCCGGCCTCGCTGTGGCGCCCATTCCGATGCCCGCACCAATCACCCAGCCGAACGAGCCGTTCGGCAACGCAACCCTATACCAGCCCCGGCGCTGACCAAGGACGACCAGTCTCATGCCTTGCGTGACGACCGTACGTATGGTGGCGCGCAATGAGGGACGAGCGCGCACATTGAGCGCAGATACACGGACCGACGCTGTGGGACCGGACGGGATCTGTCTGGTGGCTCGGGTCGGAACGGGGGTAGGAGTTATCCCGATCGAGGGGGTTGGTTGGACGGTGGATGGGGCAGCGACGGCAGCGGAGACTCCGCCTGTCCAGGGACGGTTGGCGCCCAAATAATGGGCAGTCCAGTAGTTGCCATCGACCGGATCGTTGGTAAAGGACGAGATTACGACGCCGCGGTTGTACCACTCGGCATGAACAAACTTGCCGCCACCGATGTAGATAGCGGCGTGGGAGAGCCCGGGCCAGACCGTGTTCTGGAAGTAGAGAATGTCACCCGGTAGAAGGTTCGAGAAGGCCACCTGCGGAGCAAATGCCATAGCGCCGTCCAGGTCACCCGGCAAGTTGATCCCCAACGACCGGTACACGTAGGAGACGAATCCGATGCAGCTGAATCCGGTGCTAGGGCTATTGCCGGTAGCGGTGTATGGATAGCCAAGGAACTTGGTCGCGTACTGCACAATTGCAGCCCCAGAGACACCCGAGGCGAGAGTGCCAGAAGCAGCGGAGAGGCTGCCTTGGGCACGAATCCTCGACGAAACGGTGTCGGCCAGCGAGGCACTGCGAGTGGACGCTTGCAGACTGGTGACCAGCACGCCTGCAAGAGAGAAGACTCCAATGCCGGCACTGCACAGTAGGCCGAGAGCGAACAGCGGTTTCCTCATTCGCGACCTCCAATGATTTGTGGTCGCACCGAGGCCCGAGACAGCCACGCCTTTGGCACAGAACGGGCTCAGCACGCAAATGCAAAGCCACAATACCAGAAAATCTCCAAAGTGTCAAGTTTGACTCATTCAATCCACTTTGTCGTCCGTATATCTCACTGTTGTTGCGATCACCAGTTATCGACGCCAGTCATCAAGTCATCATGTATTCATCATCAGTTCCTCATGCTTCCACACGATTCTCATCCATGGCAGCCTTCTCATCTAATAACTGTTGCCGCCCCGTCCTAGTCTTACCCGGCTCCAGCTAGCTCTCGGGCGAATTAGCTCTTGCTTCGTCATCAAACGGTCATCTTGGTCGCACCGATCTGTCATGCGAGCTCTCTACCGTGAACTTGTAATCACTGAATGCGCTGTTCTGAATGCCCGATAGAGCCGCCAAAACGAGCAAGTACCGCAGGGCCAGTCGGAACTTAGCACTGAAAGGAGGTGCGACGGCGAACAAACAGACGGCCCTTCAAGTCTTTACGCGATACGTCATCTGGTGATCTTGATCCACGATGGGTCGAGTCACGTTCTTTAAATAACACGGAACATGAAAAGAGAAGACAAAACATGAAACGAATCATTCTTGCTCTGGCGCTCGCCCTCGGCTTCGTCGGCCTGCCAGGCCTGGCCTATGCAACGCATGCTCAAACGACGCAGGTCGTACCGGTCCAGGATTCCACCTCTACCACCAATGCAGCTGCGAAAACGACGCAGGTCGCACCCACTGTTCCGGACGGAGATTCCAGCTCCACCATCTCGGTGAGCGGCACCTTTTCCCAAGCCTCGACCGGATCCATCTCCTTCACCGGCACCATTACGCCGGGTGCTACCGCGGACGACACCACGGTCACCGGCTCCGGGTGGATCTATCTCAATGGGAGGTCGGCCTCGACGTCGACAACCGGCATCTTCGCAACGCCCACGTCTACCAGCACATACGTCTGGCCGTTTTACGGCGCCTACTCCGGAACAATTTCGATCGCCGCGCCGTCCACCTCGGTAGCTGCTGTTTCCGCGTACTCCAGCAGCTTCACCGTCGGCGCCGTCACGTCGGTCGACTCCTTTACGCCCTACTCGGGCGCGACCGTGGCGTCGCTGAGCATGCTCAGCAGCGGTCCAGAACTGGTGATAGTCGTGCCGAGCGCCGGAAAGGTGTATCACGTCGCGATTATCATGAGCAATTCCATGCCGGATGATGTGCACGCTCTCTACACGGGCGCGAGCTACGCTCTATGACGCGTACTTCTGCCACCACAACAGGAGGCAGCCACAGTCCAAGCAGCGGCCACTGAGAGATGCAGGAAGGGCTCCGGGATACACCCGGAGCCCTTCCTGTCGCTTCGGCAGGACCATCCTGTCATCAAACCGTCATGGTTGTTTCATGGATCCGTCATTTCGGGTCGCTAGCATGCGGGAGTCTCCGACCCAGCTTCGGACCGGGTCAGGGCTCTCCGCCTAGCTCCGGGCAGACGCCAAAGGCGACAGCAACGCCTTAGCCCGGATTATTCACCGGTGTAGGCCGCGCCACCTGGCAGACAGGACAGGACACCGCGAGATGCATTCCAAGACGCATCTCGCGGTGTTTCCTACTCGATTACATTCCGGGGCACTTATGGCCCGTGCGAGCAGCCGCCGTTCGCG
>Ga0207416_1000594_pt1 | contig 59230 bp, 52 predicted proteins | sample PaiPotPPM11metaG_FD_184107 | JGI IMG/M metagenome (GOLD analysis project Ga0207416, IMG submission 184107) | Iron sulfur acid spring bacterial and archeal communities from Banff, Canada, to study Microbial Dark Matter (Phase II) - Paint Pots PPM... ... | reverse complement strand
CTCGGGCATCTCCTCGCGGCAGGGCGCGCACCAGGTCGCCCAAAAGTTGATCAGCACGATCTTGCCCTGCAGATCGCTGAGGCGCACGCTGCGCCCGTCGAGTGTATGCAGACGGAAATCGGGCGCGGCGCGGCCGATGGCGGCGGACGGCGGCTTGCCGCTATGATTGCGGCCGCTATCGAGCGCAATTACGCCGAGGCCGCCCGCGACTTTGGCCGAGCCTTCGGAGCGGCCGGCTTCGAGATACCAGACGGCGCCGACGATCAGCGCCACGGCCAGCAGGGGCAGTCCCACGGAGCGCACCGGGCCGGACCACTCGCGTCGCCGCTGCGGGCGCTCGTCCGGGTCGCTGGCCGCCGCGTCCGCGGTGTCGGCAGCGTTCTCTGTGTCCGATTGCGATTGCTCTATCGCCATCTCCGCTCTCCCGGTGGCCAGCTTCACCCTGCCGGCCGCGCCAGCCCGCAACCCGCTGCGCGCAAGCGATCCGGCGACGCCGCTGCGCTCGTACTCCGGATGCTTTATACAGCAGTATCGTACTATCGTCGATAATAGGAAGCGATCACGGCCGCGTCATGGGTCAGGCGGATGCATCGGGGTGACCGCGACCACGCCGCGAGGTACCGGCGCCGAACGCGGCGGCGAGCGGCCGCGTTCGCTTGACGTGCGCAGGGTGATGGTTGGCGTCGTGCCGTTCACCGACGACCTCGTCCTCGAGTTCGCCACCGGCACGCGCCGGCTGGCCTTGCATTGCGCTCGCGCGGCCGTCAGCGCTGTTCATGATCGCGGCACGCGTGGTGCTCTTCGCCTGCCGGCGTTGGCGAGGTTGAGCGGCTCCGGATAGGCGTGCGGCATCGCGCAGCCGGTCTGGAGGAAGGAAGACCGCACAAGTGAGACAACGGCGAGCGTTTGCGATCGTTGGTGGAGCGTTCTTGATGCTCGGCCTTGTCCTGGGCACGAGCGCCGGCGTGGTCCTCGCGTGGCCCGGACATGGCGCGCCGCATCGGCGCGCGTCGGTCTCCTCCGCGCGGAATGCCGCCGGGCAGGCCGATCCCTACGATGAGCAGTTCATCGACCGGATGGTGGTGCATCACGAGATGGCGATCATGTCGGCGCGGATGATGATCGGCGGCTCGTCCCACGCGGAGCTGCGCGACCTTGCCCGTCGCATCGAGAACGTCCAGCAGCAGCAGATCGACCAGATGCGCGCCTGGCGCCGGCAGTGGTACGGCAGCGCGGACGTGCCTGGCGCAGGCGGCCCGATGGGCGAGATGATGGCGATGCTGATGGGCGGCTGCGGCACGGGCAACGGCATGCGCGAGATCATGGGCAGCCAGATGATGGGCGGCATGATGGGCGGCGGCAACGCCGATGAGCTGTTCCTGCGCATGATGATCCCCCACCATCAGGCCGCGATCGCGATGTCCCGCGCTGCCCTGCAGAACGCCGATCACGCCGAAATCAAGGCGCTGGCACAGCAGATCATCGACGGCCAGTCCGCCGAGATCGTCGAGATGCAGGGCTACCTGCAGGCGTGGTTCGGCGAGGCGCCGCCGGCTTGTGCCGCGGGAAGCTGAGACGATGATCGATCGCGCGGGCATCGGTGCGAACGAGCCGTGAGGCGGCGCATGGGGTGGCGGGAGTTGGGGAGCGGACTGCGCATACGACGCTCTGGCGTGACAGCCGCGGGTATCGTCATCCTCCTCGCCGCGGCCTTCGCCGGTGGGAGGCCAGCACCAGCGGATGCGCACGCCGTGCTGATCCGCTCAGAGCCGGCGCAGAACGCCCGCCTGACGACCTCGCCGCAGCGAATTGACCTCTTCTTCAGCGAGGCGATCAATCGCGGGCTCAGCAACATCCATGTGCTCGACGGCAGCGACGCCCGCAAGGAGGACGGCCCGCCGCGCTTCAGCGCCGATGCGACCGAGATGCTGGTCGCGGTCGCGTCGCTCGCTCCCGGTTACTACAGCGTGGCCTGGACGACCGTCTCCGCGGTCGATGGACATCGCTGGCAGGGCACGTACCCGTTCGTGGTGCTGGAGCCGGACGGCACGCTGCCCGCCGGTGCGCCGGCGGCCCAGGTAGCGGCGCAGGCGAGCGGGGGCAGCGTGCAGCCGTTCGATGCCGCCCTGCGCTGGCTGCTGTTGCTCGGGCTGATGAGCGTTGCCGGCGGCTTCGGCTTCGCGGCGCTGGTGACGCTGCCGGCGGCGCGACGGTTGGCGGGAGCGCCCCGCCTTGCCGCCGAACGCTGCGCGTTTGGGCTCGTGGGCGCGATCGCGCCGGCCGGAGCGCTGGCCGCGGCGATCGTCAACCCCGCGGCGCTGCTGCGCGAGGCGGCACAGAACGGCTCGTTCGGCACGCTGCCGGATCTGCTTGCCGGACAGAGCGGCCTCTTCTGGCTCCTGCGCGAGCTGTTTGCGCTGGTTGCGCTGGTGCTCGGGCTGTACGTGGGCCGTCGCGCACGAGCGGATTGCCTGCGTCCGCCCTCCCGCCTGCTCGCGGCCGGTCTCGCGCTCGCCGCCGCCGCCCTGCTCACCATGTCGCTCACGTCGCACGCGGCCGCCGGCGCTGGAGCGGGCTGGGCCGTGCCGGCCGATTTCCTGCACCTCTCGGCCGCGGCGCTCTGGCTCGGCGGCCTCGTCCAACTGCCGTTGGTTCTCACCCGCGCCGCGGCGGCCACGCCCAGGGATGAAGCGCTGCGCGGCGCCGGCTTCCGCGCCGATGTGCTGCACCGCTTCTCTTCGCTCGCCCTGGCCTGCGTCGCCGTCGTCCTGTTCAGCGGCGCCTTCAACGCGCTGGTGCAGCTTCCATCGTGGCAGGCGCTGATCGACACGACCTATGGCCAGGTCCTGCTGGTCAAGCTCGCGCTGGTGACCGTGCTGCTGGCGCTGGGCGCCCTCAACGCGCTGCGCCTCGGCCGCCGCTTCGCGTGCCTCGCCGGCGTCGATCCCGCGCCAACGCGCGCGGCACAGCGGCTCGCGCGCGGCGCGGCGATCGAGAGCGCGGCCGGCGCCGCCGTGATCGCGGTCACGGCCGTCCTGGTCTTTTTGGTGCCGGCGCGGGACGTGGCCGCCCAAAACCGCGCGGCCAGTGCGGTCGCACAGCCCGCCAGCACCCCGTTCGAGCGTACGGTCGCCGCAGCCGACCTGCGCGCCACGCTTTCCGTGACGCCGAACCAGCCCGGGGAGAACCGTTTTACCGTCCAACTCAGCGGCCCGGACGCCGACCGGGCGCAGCGGGTGCAACTGCGGTTCGGCACGAACGGCAGCGATCTCGGCGGCTCCGCCGTGACGCTTGCGCCGCAGCAGGGCGCAGCGGGCACGTATGCGGGGATGGCCGCGAATCTGACGCAGCCGGGGCGCTGGCCCGTGACGATCAACGTCCGCCGCGCGGGGCACGACGACGTCAACCTCGCCTTCAGCGACGATGTTACCAGCGCCGGTTCGGCAGGGGCAGGCGAGGGTGTTTGGCAGTTCCCCGCGCACGGCATCAGCCCGCTGTAGCTAATCACCGCGGCGATCGCGGTCATCGCCTTGCTGCCGCTCGCCGCGTGGTTCACCGCTGGCCGCGTCCGGCTCCCTCGGCGTACAGGGGCAGGCCTCGCGGCGGTGGGCTCGCTTGCCGCGGTGGTGGCGCTCGCAGCCGCCTTCACCGGCGGGACCTGACCGGCGCGGGCGGGCGTGACGGTGCCATCCACCGTGACCACCGTCACGCCCGCCCGCGCCGGTCAGGTCACCGCCTGGCACATCCCCACGCCCGCAAGCGGCCTGATGGTGCCCGCCGTTGGTCCGGAGGGCCGCGTCTGGATCGCGGAGATGAACGCGAATAAGCTCGCCGCGCTGGACCCGGCCAGCGGACGCATCACCGAGTACGCCTTCAGCCCGAGCCGGGTGTTGAGCGCGATGGGGCTGGTTGTCGATCGCGGCGGCCGCGTCTGGATGGCCGATGGTTCGGTGGCGGCGCTGGGCATGCTGGACCCGGCACGCGGCGTCTATCAGGAATATCGGACACCGACGGCCAATTCCAGCCCGTCCGGCGTCGCACTGGATAACCAGGGCCGCATCTGGCTGACGGAGCTCGGCGCCGGCAAGCTGGCGGTCTTCGACCCGGACACCCAGACCTTCAGTGAGTATGCGATTCCCGGCGGCATCGTGCCCTACTGGCTGACCGTTGCGCCGAACGGCGACGTCTGGTTCACCGACATCTCCCATGGCCAGATCGGTGTGCTGCATTCGGACACGGGCAACGTCGAGCTGATCCCGGTGGCTGGGGTGGCCGGCACGACGGGCACCGCCGCCGGTGGGGACGGCACGATCTGGTTCGGCGGCCGCGGGGGAAACTGGGACAGTTCGATCCGGCGACGCGGGCGCTGCACCTGACGCCGCTGCCGGGCGGCGACGTATACGGCGTCTCTATCGACCACAGCGGCACGGTTTGGGTCGGCACCACCGGCGACACCGTCTACGGTGTCGATCCCGGATCGGGCCAGGTGCAGAGCGTGGCCGCTGGCCCCGGCGCCTGGTGGACCGCGGTCGCGCCGGACGGCTCGGTCTGGGTCGCGGCCGGCGCGGATGAAGGCAATGCGCTCGGCCGGGTGACGCCCGGCCAGGCGGCGGCTGGCGAGCCATGAGCGGCGCCGCGCGAGGTTGCGCCGTCAGCGGCCCACCGTACCGCTCAGCGCCTGCCCGCTGCGCTCCGGCTCGCAATCGACGGCGCAGCAGTCGGCGGCGTGGCTCGCAACCTCCGGCTGAATCGTGACATGGTCGATCGTGAAGCGCTCCGTCAGCATCCGCGTGATCGCGTCCAGCACGTCGTGCTGATCGCGGCTGCCGTCGACCACGGCGTGGCTGCTCATCGCGACGAAGCCCGAGGTCACGGTCCAGACGTGCATGTCATGCACGGCGGTCACGCCGGGCACCGCGGTCAGCGCCCGCTCCAACTCCGGCAGATCGATCCGCGCCGGTGTGCCTTCCAGCAAGACATCGACCGATTCGCGCAGCAGCCGCCAGCTGCTCAGCAGAATCAGCGCCGCGATCAGCAGCGAGACCAGCGGGTCCGCCTGCTGCCAGTCCACCGCCAGGATGATCGCGCCGGCGATCACAGCGCCGGCGGCGCCGGCGGCGTCGCCGGCAACGTGCAGCAGCGCGCCGCGCACGTTGAGGTTCTCATGGCCCGTGCGCAGCAAGATCGAAGCCGAAACCAGGTTGGCGAGCAGCCCGGCCAGCCCAACGAGTACCATCGGCCAGCCAGCGACGTGCGTGTTGGCGGCGAGGCGGTGCGCCGCCTCCCAGACGATCCAGCCGGCGATGGCGACGAGCGCGGCCCCGTTGGCAAGCGCCGCCAGAATCTCCGCGCGGTAGAAGCCGTAGGTTTTGCGCGGTGTGCTCGGCCGGCCCGCCGCCCAGGCGGCAAACAGACTCAAGCTCAGCGCCAGTACGTCGGTCGCCATGTGCCCGGCGTCGGCAAGCAGCGCCAGCGAGCCGGCAAGCAGACCGCCGGCCAGCTCGACCAGCGCGAACGTGGCCGTGATCGCGAGCGCGATCGTCAAGGCCCGCCGGTTGCCCTGCCCATGCTGCCTTGACATGCGCATCCTTTCCCGTTTCCCGCCCGGCCGCGCCCGATCGACCCGCTACAGATAGTATAGGAGCGTCGCGGCGGCACGCATGGCCCGGCCGGCAACTGCCGGGGCTTTTCAATGTAATCCGAGCAGCCGGTTGGCGCGTTTCGGCCTGCGGTCGCAGATCCGCGGATCCGTAGACGCCGCGTGTAGTGGTTCAGGCCAGGTGAGCCAGGGACGGGGCACGCCGGCTGGGTGCGGTGGTGCGCAGCGTACCGGGCGGGCGTGGTGGCGCCCCGCTGCGCTGTGCCGCCCCGCCCGCCTGGCGGCACCGGCCGTGCCCCACGCGCCGCCGGTGCCGCTCGGCAACCCCGGCAGCGGCAAGCGGCGGCGGGCCACGCTGCTGGCACGACCGGCCGGCGTCTCCGCGGTGCGCACGGCCTGGCCGCCGGGGGGCGGGGGCACCCCTTGACCCTGCCGGCGCGCCCGTTCTCGGCGCACGCCGGCGCTGTCTCACCGCTCCTGACACACGACACCGGTTGTTGCCACGGTGCGGGCGGGTGTACGTTGGCCCCGCAGCAGGAGGGATGCGATGACGACGGCAATGAGTCTGCGCGCAGGACTACCCGAAGCCGAACCGGCGGCGCTGGGCTTTTCGGCCGAGCGGTTGGGGCGCATCGACCAGGCGATCGAGCGCCGCGTCGAGCGGCGCGAGATTCCGGGCGCGGTCACGCTGGTGGCGCGGCGCGGCCGGGTCGCGCAATTCGCGGCGCACGGCTACGCCGATATCGTGAAAAAGACGCCGCTGCGGCCGGACGCCATCTTCCGCATCGCCTCGATGACCAAGCCGATCGCCAGCCTGGCGACGCTGATGCTCTACGAGGAGGGGCACTTCTTCCTCGACGACCCGATCTCGAAATTCCTGCCGGCGTTCAAGCAGATGCGTGTGCTGGCGGGCGCGCCGCCGCCGGGCGTGCATACGCCCTTCTCCGGCGCAGCCACCGTGCCCGCCGTGCGCGAGATCACCGTGCGCGACTGCCTGACGCACACGGCGGGCTTCGCGGGCAACCCCGCCACGCCCGCGCCCGACGGCGCCGTACGCAGCGTCGCCGATCAGGTGGCCGAGCTGGCGACGAAGCCGCTGGTGTTCCAGCCGGGCACGGGCTGGCTCTACGGGCCGGGGCACAACGTCGCAGGCGTACTGGTGGAGACGATCAGCGGCCGGACGCCCGAAGCGTTCATGCGTGAGCGCATCTTCGCGCCGCTGGGCATGAACGATTCCTCGTTCTACCTGCCGGAGGAGAAGCTGGAGCGCTTCCCGCCGCTCTATCAGTCGCTTCCCCTTGATGCAGCGACTGGCTGGCAGCTATGGGAGATGGACCGGCCGGACACGAGCGCCAAAGTGCGCGGGCCGAGGATCCAGTTCGCTGGCGGCGGCGGGCTGCTCTCCACCGCGGCGGACTACGCCCGCTTCGCCCAGCTCCTGCTCAACGGCGGTGAGTTGGACGGCGTGCGGCTGCTCGGCCGCAAGACGGTCGAGCTGATGACGACGAACCACACCGGCGACCTGTTTATCTACGTGCGCGGCCGGGGCTACGGCTACGGCCTGGGCGTTGGCGTGCGGCTGGATCTGGTCGGCTCGCCGGCGGTCGGCACGCCCGGCACGTACGGCTGGGGCGGCGCCTACAGCACCTACTATTTCGCCGACCCGGCCGAGCAACTGCTGGGCCTGATCTTCTTGCAGGTGAACCCAGCCGTGGCGGCAACCGACGTGCAGGCCGAGGCGACGCAGCAGCCCGAGCACATGCGCCGCGCCGGCCAGGAGTTCGAGCGGCTCGCCTATCAGGCGCTGGTGGACTGAGCAGCAGGGCGAGCCAAACGCGCGCCTTCGCGAAGCGGTTGATTGAGCGCGAGCCGGTTGGTGCCGTCCGCGTCGGGAGAGCTGCGCGTGATGGCGCAGCAGTCGTGCACTTCGGCCGAATGTCCGCAACCCGCGGGTGCTGCCACGCCCGCCGGCCGACGCGGCCGTGCCGGCGAGAGCGGAGAGGAAGAGCCGTGATCCTGATTACCGGCGGCATGGGCTTTATCGGGCTGCACACGGCGCGGGCGTTGCTGGACCGGGGCGAGGAGGCCGTGCTCACCCAGTTCAGCGCCCGGCGCGAGCCATCCTTTCTCAAGGACGAGATGGGCAGGCGTGTCAACGTCGCGAGCCTGAACGTCGTGGATGGTGCGGCGGTGCGCGAAGCCGTACTCAATTGTCGGGCCACCGGTATCGTCCATCTGGCGTTTCCCGGCCTCGAATCACGCTCGCCGGGCGACGATTACCGCGTGGCCATGCTGGGCTGGCTGAACGTGCTCGAAGCCGCGACGGCGGCCGGCGTGCGGCGTGTCACCCTGGCGAGCTCGAACGCCGTCTACGGCGGCGTACCGGCCGGGCCGTTCGAGGAGGAGATGACATTGCCCGTGGGGTCGCGCAACGTGATCGAGGCGTTCAAGAAAGCCAAGGAAACCACCGGCCTGCACTACGCCGACCGCACGGGCCTCGATGTGGTCTGCATGCGCATCTCGGCCGTGTTCGGCCCCGCCTATCACTCGATGCGCAACCTGCCCAGCCGCCTGACGCATGCGGCTGTGCGCGGCACCCGGCCGGACCTCGGCAGCGTCTTCGGGGCGGCGCCGCTCGCCGACGACGCCTCGGATCTGTGCTACGTGAAGGACTGTGCGGCCGCGATCGCGCTGCTGCAAACGGCGGAAACACTGCCGGGGCGGATCTACAACGTCGGCTCCGGCCAGGCCACATCGAACGCCGAGCTGGCCGCCGCGGTCAACGCGGCGGTGCCCGGCGCGCGGCTGGGTCTGCCGCCGGGCCGCAACGCGCAGGCTAAAGCAAACAACTACATGGACCTCAGCCGCATCAGGCACGACGTGGGCTACGAGCCGCGCTACGACATCGAGCGCGGCATCGCCGAGTACGCCGAATGGCTGCGGCACAATTCCGAGTAGCGCGGCCGGCGCCGTGCGCAGCGCTGCTCACGCTGAGCGCAGGGCGCACCGGCGATCTTCACTTCCGCGACAGCCCCGCGCCGTGCCGGGATCACATCTCGACGACCTGTCGCAGGCGGATCGCCGCGGCCGCCGGATCCTCCGCGGCGACGCAGTCGTGGGCGGCCTTCGCGGCGTCGCATAGCCTCTGCAACTGGTGCACCTGATGCGTGTCGGAGCCGTGCTGTTGCGCCGAGCGCAGCTCGAGCTCCAGCAGGCTCCAGAGCGCGTCCAGCTCCGACTCGCGGTAGATGAGGTGATCGACGGAGGTCGAACCCTCGAGCTGCACGACGACGGCGCGCAAGGTGGCCGGCGAGTAATCCTGCACATGAATGATTCGGGTTGGATCCATTATCGGGCGCTCCTTGCCAGATGACTCCAGGGCTTGCGTCTCGGGCACCGCGCACGCTCGCGTTCAGGCCGCGGCAGGTGCAGCCATCGCTCAGCCCTGCAACCAGAGCTGTGCCCAGGTTCCTGTGCCGACACCATAGCTGTCGCCGGTCGTGTAGTTGGCGACACGCGACTGCACGAAGGTATAGTCGAAACCGCTCGGCGTCCCGGCGGCCGCGTACAACTTTGCCGCCAGATACTTTTGCGCATCCAGAGCAGCCTGAACCCGCTGATCCTCGTTCAGGAGGCCGCGTGCCCGATCGATCAACCCGTCCAGCGTGCTGTCCGCGACGTGCGAGATGGTCGAGGTGCTTTTAGAATGCCACCAGCCGTACAGGTACTCATCGACATCCGTGCGACCCTCAATCCCCGTCATCACGATGGAATCGCCGGGAAAATTGCCGTAGCGCACGCCTTTGCCGCCGCCAACCCAGTCTTTGTTGTAGTCGATGTAGACGAGATTGACCTGCCATGGCAGCGCCGAGAGCATGCCACGGATCGTCTCGGCGGCCGCCTTGAAATAGGGATCGCGCGGATGCGGGGTGGGCATCAGCAGCTTGAGCGACATGGTGCCCGCGCCGGCGGCGGCAAGCAACTGCTTCGCACGCGGAAGATCGAGTTTATACCACTGCGCGGTATCTGCCGGCAGATCCTTGAGCGTGACCGCCCATTTCCCCATGTTCAACGGCACATTGAACGACGGCTGCCACCGATCGATCGCATAGACCTTCGCGAAGGCATCCCGATCGATCGCCAGCGACACGGCCTGGCGCAGCCGGATATCCTGCCACGGTGACGCGGGATCGCCGAGCTGGAAATAGATCAGCGGCCCGCCCTGATCGCGGATGGCGATCTGCTGCGCCTTCGGGTTCTGCTGCCGCATCGACGCCACGTTCTCGCGGGCGACGCTCACCTCGTCCAGGTTGCCCGCGGTGAACTGTGCCAGCTGCTGCGCCGCGTCCGGCACCACCGCGCGGCGCGCACCGTCGAGGTAGGGCCGGCCCGTTTCGAACCAGGCGGGGTTCTTCTTGTAGGTCAGCGCGACATCCGGCGTATAGCTGTCGAACAGGAACGGCCCGCTGCCGATCAGCGTCTTCGCCGGATCGTAGGTGCCGGCGAGCGCCTCGCGCGGGAAGATCCAGCCGTAGACGCCGGAGGCCACCAGCTTGGGAAACGGCGCATAGGGAAACGCCAGCTTGAACACAACGGTGTCGTTCGCCGGCGTTTGAATCTGGGTTGGGTCGATGAACGTCAGCGAACCGCGATTGGGGTTCTTTGCATCCAGCGCCCGCGTGAAGCTCGCCTTGACGTCCTCGGCCTCCAGCGCATGCCCGTTCACCGGCGCAACGTTGTGAAAGGTAACGCCGGGCCGCAGTTTTACGGTCCAGGTCAGCGCATCGGGCGACTCGACCGAAGACGCGAGGTCCGGCTCCGTCTCGCGGTTGTAGCCAGCCTCGACATCTGCCCGGCTTTTGAACCGCAGCAGGCGGCTCATGACGGGGCTGACGGTCGTCATCGTCGTGACGGCTGAGGTGCGATGCGGGTCCAGCACCGGCGGGTTGGCGTTGACGTACCACGTGTACGTCCCTCCGGGCCGTGGTGTGCCGGCCGGCGCCTGTGTGCTGGTGCGGCCCGCCGTCCTCGTGGTGGGTGAGGTGGGCCTCGTGGTGCTGTTGCCGGAGCAGGCGAGCAGCGTCGCACCGCTCCAGGCGACACCCGCGATTCCGGCCCCACGCAAAACCGCCCGGCGAGGATACCGGCGGCGCTGTCCCGGCGAGCGGGTACGCTGGTCGTGCGATCCCATGGCGGCGCCCTCTTTCGAGCCCGCCGGCGAACCGATCACACGGTCGCCGCGAGCCGCTCCTTCGCGCCTTCATCGAACTCCTGATCCCGCCTGAGCACCACCGATGCGGAGCGCACGCGAAAGGCATCGGCAAGTTGCGCCACTGCCGGCTCCTGACCATGCTCCAGATTACGGGCGAGGCGCAGCAACAGCCGACGGTAGGCGATGATCGCCGTATCGCTGGTGCCGAGGTGCTCGCGCGTGCGATCGACGACCGGCCCCATCGCCTCCTGCACCGCCATATCCTGCTCACTGATGCCCTTGATCGCCGTGAACGTGCGTGTCTTCTGCGCCGCGCGGTCGATCTGGTATTCGTTGTCGCTGTTGCGGATCGGCCGGAACCTGGCGTCCACCTCGGTGTGAATGCCGAAGCCGGCGTGCATCTCCTCCAGCTCCTGCGGCGTGAAGGGGCGCTCGGCGTTCCAGGTCACGCTGAAGGTCCAGCAGGTCTCGTCGTCGATCGGCACCCAGGCATGTCCGCTGATGCTCTGACCGCGCTCGATCGAGCCTGGAATCATCGTGTACCACGGCAGGAGGAACTGGGTGATGCGCCAGTAATACGTATCGTCTTCGGCGTTGCGGCGGGCGCCGATCAGCAGGCCGTAGTCGGTCGTCTTGACGGTGAAGCGCGGTGAGGTGTCGCGGGCCATGTAGAGCGCCTGCGTCGGCGCCCGCAGCAGCGCGGGCACGGAGGTAATGCGGTCCTCGTGCCGGAGCGTGCGGTGCAGGAAGGAGACGTGGCTGGAGTCGATGCCGCCCTCGACGGCCTGCGCCCAGTTCGTCTCCTGGCGGCGCTTCGAGATCAGGCGGTGGCTCGGCGGCACACGCGCCCATTCGAGCTGCGGCGGATCGGCAGGCAGCGTGTCTTTCGGCCCCATGTAGACCCAGATCAGCCCGCCGAACTCCCGCGCGGGATATGCGGTCGTATAGACGCGCTCCTTGAAGCGATACTCCGGCGGCTCGTTGGGCATATCGACGCAGTTGCCCTCCACGTCGAACTTCCAGCCATGGTAGACGCAGCGCAGGCCGCACTCCTCGTTGCGCCCCCAGTAGAGGTGCGCGCGGCGGTGCGGGCAGTACGCGTCGAGCACGCCGACCCGTCCCAGCGTGTCCTTAAAGACCACCAGGTCCTCGGACATGATCGTGACCCGCACCGGCGGGCAGTCCGCTTCCGGCAGCTCACTCGCCAGCAGGATCGGCGCCCAGAAGCGGCGCAACAGATCGCCCATGGGCGTTCTCGGTCCTGTGCAGGTCAGCAGCTCGTTCTCTTCGCTCGTCAGCATGCTGCACCTCGCTTCTCTGGTTCCTCTGCATCCACCCGCCCCTCAGAGTTTGGCGAGCGACGGGAAGAGCTTTGCCGGGTTGTTGCGGAAGATGTCGAGCTTGTCCGCCTCGCTCAGGAAGTCGAAGCCGCTGATCACCGGGATGAGGTCGTCGCAGGTGCGGCCCGTCTCCGGGCGCACGGCGCGGCCCGAGCCCGGCGCCTCCGTGCCGAAGACCATCTGCGGCACGCCGCGCTGCTTGATCGCGGCCTCAAGGAAGATGAGGTCGTAGCCGCACGAGTCGTAGAACAGGTTCTTGCTCAGATCCTTCTGGGCGATGTGCGGGTCGGTGGGAATGAAGCGGTTCAGCGCACCGCCGCAGTGGCAGATCACCACCTTCAGCTCCGGGTAGCGCGCAAAGACGTCGCCGTGCGAAAGGAACTGGCCGGCCAGATACTGCTCGGTCAGAAAGGCGAGCTGATAGTTCTGCGGCACGACGCGGTAGCGGGGGTCGAGCCCGTTGGTGCCGTGCACGATCAACGGAATGCCCAGCGCCTGCGCCTTCTCGTACAGCGGGAACCAGTACGGCTCGTGCATGCCGGGCGTCGTGCGCCGCCCGCCGGGGTCGGGGCTGGCGTAGGCCGCGACGAAGCCGTACTCCTTCACACAGCGCTCCAGCTCCGGAATGACGTGGCTCAGATCCTCGGCGTTGCTGTTCTGCGGCAACTGCGCCGCGCCGGCGAAGCGCGTGGGGAAGGCCTGCACCTGCTTGTGAATCGTGTCGTTGACGTACATCGTCCAGTGCGGCAGCAGGTGGTCTTCCATCCAGCCCATCATCATGAAGGGGCGCGGGCCGATGATCTGCACGTCGATGTTGCGCTCGTCCATGTAGCGGGCATGCTCTGCCGCCGAGCGCTGAAAGTCCTCGTCCGACATGCCGGGCCGTGGTCGCCCGCCCGGACCGGGGCGCCCCGCGCCGGCCGAGAGCGGGCTGGGCGTCGCCGTGTTGGAGGCGAGCATGCTGAGCAGGTAGCCCTGCCCGCCCGCGGGCGCTGAAACATGGCCGTGGACGTCCAGGACTTTCACGCCGTTGTACATCGTCGCTTCCTTCTCGTCTGCTTGTCTGCTCGTCTGCTGGATAACGGCCGCGGAGCCTCCCGCTGCGCCGGGCTACACCTCTGGCCAGTAGGCGAAGCCGGCGCCGATCGGCGAGGCGTACACCGGCACGTAATCCACCACCGTGCCCGGCTTGCCGTCAGCGACGGCGGCGGCGGCGATCCAGTTGCAGATCTCGCGTGTGCCGCCCTGCGGGCCGCCGAAGCCGGGCATGCCCGTGACCTGGCGGCCGCGCTCGCGCACGGCCTGGCTCGTGTCTCCCGCCGGAATCCGGTAGCTGTCGAAGTGCTGCGCCATGCCGCAGATGTCGCCGGCCGCCATGAACCCGAGCTGGGCGCGGTCGAACTCCTCGTCGAGGTAGGCGTCTTTGGCGCCGGGCGTGTGCCAGAGCCCGCCCGAGCCCAGCACCGCAACCCGCAGGTCGCTCGGATCGTCCTCGATGATCGCGCGTACCGCCGTGCCGAGCTGGTAGCAACGCATCGCCGTGGGCTGCGGGGCGTAGTAGCAGTTGAGCAGCACGGGCAGCACCGGCAGCGAGAGATCGGTCAGCGACTCGGCCGGCCGCAAGAAGGCATGACCGACGCCGCGCTCCGGTTTGGGCATCTCCATGCAGAAGGCCGGGTCGAAGCCGCGCTGCATCAGGCCGCGCAGCACGGCGACGCCCAGCTCGGGATGCCCCTGCAGCGTTGCACGCGCGGCGGGCGGACGCTCGGCGCCGGGCGCCGCGGGCCGGCCGAAGCTTGCGTCGCGGTTTGAAAGGGCGCCTTCGAACTGCTCACCCACGTACACCGCCATCGCGGGAAAGTTGGCAAAGTCGAAACATTCGAGCTGATCGTCGCCGAAGATCAGCAGCACGTCCGGCGCGGCCTGCGCCAGCTTCGCTCGCAGGGCGGCGAATGCGGACTGGATCCGCCCGGCCTTCTGCTGGTTCGTTTCGAGATCGTCCATGGGCACGTCTGCACGGAGCGAACGGCTCGCCCGCACCTCGTTCCAGCGTTCCGCCGGCATGTAACAGAAGGGGGTGTGCGCCGTGTTGAATACGCCGACGAGCTTCGCCATCGTCTCCTCCTCGCCGATCGCTTGCACGCCCGCCGCATCGCTGCGCGTCGGGCAACGGCTTGGGCTGCAGCGGCAGCGCTGACGGGCCAGCCTCGCCTAGAGTAAGAGCGAATGCAGCGGCCAAATCAATGCACACTCCTGAAGCGAAGACTCACGGATCGTGATTCCCCCACGCGTCTGGATAGGTGTTCGCCGGCCCACGCTCGCGGCGCGGCACCCTGCGCCTACGCTGAACGCAGAATTAGCTGATCGATGCCGGCGGCGCTGGCAATGAGAAACTGCAAAAACGTGCGCGCCTGCTCGCTCATGCTGCTTTCCGCGGGATGGCACACGCAGATATGCCCGGTAAACGACGCTGTGACTCCCTCGACGTGCTTGAGCTGGCCGGCCTGCAGCTCCAGCAGCGCCGCGCGTCGCGGCAGCAAGGCGTATCCCAGCCCGGCCGCGCAGGCGCCCTTGACCGCGTCCGTCGATGGCAGCGATCGCAGCTCACAGGCGCCGATGCCGGCCTCGCCCAGGTACTGCTCGACGCCCTGCAGGAGCTGCGGGTCGCGCGGCAGGATGTATACGCCCACGGGCGTGCCCGGTGCCGGCGAAAAGCCGGGCGCTTGCAGCAGCAGGTACGCATCTTCGAGCAGCGGCAACAGCGTAAGCCGGGCCGGGATCGCCAGCCGCTGGATACCGCCCGAGATCGCCAGATCGGCGGCGCCGGCCGCGACCTGATCCATCACCTCTTCGGCGGGCGCGGTGATCAGCTCGACCCCGATCGCCGGCTGCTGGCGGGCGAAGGCGTGGATCAGCGCGGGCAGCAGGTAGGAGCCCGTGGCGATGCCCGCGGCGATGATGACGTGCCGCGGCCGCGCGAGACGCCCGCGGGCGCTCTCGATCCGCTCGAACTCCGCCAGGGTCTCACGGCAGGTGTCGAGCAGCGCCTGGCCTGCCGCCGCCAGGCGGACGCCGCGCCCGTTGCGCTCGAACAGCTTGCAGCCCAGCAACTCTTCGAGCCGTTTGACCCTGGCGAAGACGCCCGGCTCCGTGTAGTGCAGGATCGCCGCCGCCTCGACGTAGGAGAGGGTGTCGGCCACGGTGACGAAGGCACGGAGCTGGCGCGCCGAAAGGTCGATCAATAGCGATTCGTGAGTCTTCGATTCGGAGATCTGCATTGTTTTCTCCTCGCAAATCTCTCTTACTCTAGGCGAAGCGGAGGCGCGGCAGACAGCCCTTGCGCCTGGGTTCCTGCGGGCCGCGGGCGCCGGGAGCCGGATTACCTCTCCCCGGGTGCCCGGACGGCGATGAACTGCCGGTCCGGGCGCCGGCCGAGCAGCCGGGTGTTCGCGCGAACGCGGCGCTCACGCCGGCCCGGTGGCGAGCCGGCAGCCACTTCCGCGGCTGCGCACCCCGCCGGCCCGCCGATCCGGGTGTGAAACGATGGGACAGTACCTGGTTCGGCGTCTGGTTCTGCTGGTCATTACGCTGGTGGGCGTGACCTTCCTGATCTTCGCCATTTTGCGGCTCGTTCCTGGCGGCGTCGAGAACGCGATTCTTGGCGACCAGGCCTCCCCGGCCGATTTCGCCAACCTGCGCCATACGCTCGGGCTCGACAAGCCCATCCCGGTCCAGTATGCGACCTGGCTCTCGCACCTGCTGCACGGCGACCTCGGCAGCTCGCTGGTGAGCCACCGGGTGATCGGCAGCGACATCCGGGCGCGCTTGCCGGTGACGCTGGAACTGGCGGGCATGGCGCTCGTAATCTCGATCCTGATCGCCGTGCCGGTCGGGCTGCTGGCGGCGATTCGCCAGGACACGATCATCGACTACGGCATGCGATCACTGGCGATCGCGGTGCTCTCCTTCCCCGATTTCTGGGTCGCCACGCTCGTGATCACCTTCGGAGCGCGCTTTTTCGGGTATGCGCCGCCGCTCACGTACATCGCCCCATGGGAGAACCCGGTCAAGAACCTGCAAATCATGGTGCCTCCCGCGATCATCCTTGGCGCGCTGCTGTCCGGCACGGTCATGCGGCTGACCCGCACCCAGATGCTGGATGTCTTACGCCAGGACTACATTCGCACCGCTTGGGCCAAGGGGCTGCGGGAGCGCACGCTGGTCTGGCGCCATGCGCTGCGCAACGCGGCCATCCCGATCGTCACGATCTTCGGCATCCAGATCCCGTTCCTGTTTGGCGGCTCCGTGATTTTAGAGCAGATCTTCTCGGTGCCCGGTATCGGCCGTTACCTGATCACGGCGGTGAATTCGCGTGACTTCCCGGTGATTCAGGCGGTCGCCCTGATGATCGCGACGGCCGTCATCGTTGCCAATCTCGTCGTGGATCTCGCGTACGCTGTGCTCGATCCGCGCATTCGACTCGGCTGACGCCGCGGCGCACCGGCGCCGCGCGCCCGCTCAGGAACGCAGGCATGGCAGTCACAACACGGGCAGATCTGGCGGAGAGCGCGCGTTACGACGAAGAGATCGTGCGCTCGTTCGCTGTGCGCTGGGGCAGCGGTCTGTTGCACTTCGTGCAACACAAGCCGCTGGGCGCAGCGGGCGGGGCCATCATCGTCGTCTTGCTGGCAGTAGCCGTCTTCGCCAACTTCATCGCTCCCTACGGCTACGACAGCCGCGATTACAACGCCCTGCTGGCGGGGCCGTCGCACGCGCATCTGCTCGGCACCGACGAGTCCGGGCGCGATCTGCTCAGCCGCATCGTCTACGGCGCCCGCGTGAGCGTGATCGTCTCGATCGGCACGGTGACGGTGGCAACGCTGATCGCCCTGCTCGTCGGGGTTACATCGGGCTACTTCGGCGGCGTGGTCGACCTAGTGGTCCAGCGCGTCGTCGATGTATGGCAGTCGCTGCCGGGGCTCGTGCTGTTGCTGGTGTTCGCCGCCATGTTCGGCACGCCGAAGACGCCACGCACGATTCTGACGGTGCCCGTCCGCATTGAATTGATCCCGGCAGAGATCCGCGCTGTGCAGATCATCTTCCTGCTGGGAGTCGTGCTCTCCGGCGGCACATCGCGTCTCTACCGCAGCGCCACGATCGCCATGCGTCACAACCAGTTCATTGAAGCGGGCCGCGCGGTGGGCGCGGGCCACGTGCGCATCATTCTCAAATATGTTCTGCCGAACATCATGCCGGTGGTGCTCGTCGTCGCCACGGTGCAACTGGGCGCCGCCATCCTGATCGAAGCCGCGCTCAGCTTCTTGCAGTTCGGCATTCCCCCGCCGATTCCGGATTGGGGCTCGATGCTCAGCGGCAGCGCGGCGCAGTACATCAACCGTGCACCGATGCTCGCGGTATGGCCTGGGCTGGCGATCGCGCTGGCCGTCTTCGGGTTCAACATGCTCGGCGACGGCCTGCGCGACGTCCTCGACCCGCGGCTGCGCGGCAGGAACTGAGCCCCGCGCCGGCGCACCGCACCGCCGGCAGCCGGCTTGCGGCCGGCGAAGCAGGAGGAGAGCGGCATGTCGGACGAGACAGACAGCTACTGGTCGCAGGTGCTGCGCCGGCCATATCGGCGGCGCGTGCTGCTGCGCGGAGTCGCGTTGGGAAGCGCCGGGCTGGCGGGCGCGGCGATCGTGGGCTGCAGCTCCAGCAACAACAGCAACGGAAAGCGGGCAAACGCGCCTTCGGCGGCGGCCACGCAGGCGGGCGGCGCCAGGGCCGGCGGCACTGCCACCGCGGCTGTTAGTGCTGGCAGCGCCGCCGGAACCTCGCCAATCGCTGCGCTCGTGCGGCGCAGCGCCAGCCAGCCGTCGGGCGAGGCACCGGTGCGAGGCGGCGCCTATACCGCCGCTTCGGGCGGCAATCCGCCCACGCTCGACCCGCACAAGACGTCTTCCGTTACCACCATGACCTCGGTCAGCCCGGTGATGAGCCGCCTGCTGGCGTTCAAATCGGTATGGGACGTGAACACCAGCAACAACCGCGAAGTGACGCCCGACCTGGCGCAGAGCGTCGAATCGCCGGACGGCGCTACCTGGACGGTGAAGCTGCGTGCGGATGCCGCGTTCCACAACGTTGCGCCGATCAACGGCCACCCCGTCGAGGCCGAAGACATCAAAGTCACCTTCACCCGCGCCGTGGCGCCGACCAGCGCCAACCGCGGCAACCTCTCCGCCATCGATCCCAATCAGATCCAGACGCCGGACAAGAATACCGTCATCTTCAAGTTGAACTATCCGTTTGCGCAGTTCGCCACGCTGGTAGCGTCCGGCATTTACGGCTGGATCTTTCCGCGTGAGATCGCGAACGATGCCTACGATCCGACGAAGACGATTGTTGGCAGTGGACCCTTCCTGTTCGACAGCTATACACCGGACGTGGCCATTACCTACAAGCGCAATGCGAACTGGTACGATAAGGATCGCCCCTACATCGATTCGATCAAGTATGCCATCGTCCCCGACCCGAACCAGCAGGCGGCGCAGTTCACGGCCGGCAACCTGGACGTGCTGGGCAACATCGCCCAGGACAACGTCCCGACGCTGACGAAGCAGAACCAAAACGCCGACCTGATCGCCAACTGGGGGCCTGGCGACGGCCAGATGTACTTCCAGTGGGGCGAGGCGAACTCACCGATGAAGGACATCCGGCTGCGGCAGGCGTTATCGCTGGCGCTCGATCGCAACGCGCTCGCCAAAGTCGCCTTCGACGGCAAGGCGATCCCGACGTTCTACGCCCCGCAGAGCTTCGGCAAATGGGCCTTGAAGCTTGAGCAGTTGCCAGCCGACACCGCCCAGTACTACAAGGCCGACCTGGGCAAGGCGAAGCAACTCGCGGACGCTGCCGGCGCGAGCAGCCTGACGATCAAGATGCTCTCGCCAACACCGTTTCCGCCATCGGGCGAGGCGCCGTGGTTCAAGACGATGCGCGAGACGGTCTACAACATGCTCCAGGCCCTGCCGTGGAAGATCAATCTCGTCTTGATCGACTACAACAAGGACTGGGTCGGCGGCGGCAAAGGGGTGCGCTACGGCAGCTTCGACGTGAACTCGATCGTCTTCGCCGGGCTCGAAGGCCGCAACGACGTCGACGAGTACATCTTCAGCTGGTACGACTCGCAGAGCACCGCCAACGTCGAGCATTTGAAGGACGATATGCTCGACTCGATGATCAGCAAGGGCCGCACGATTCTCAACGAGGACGAGCGCGTCAAGGCCTATCTGGGTATCCAGCGGTATATGGCCGGCCAACTCTTCAGCGTGGCCGGGAACCCCAATGGCCTCGCCTACACGATGGTGGCCCCGCGCGTGCGGAACTACCTGATCGGGGACACTTACGGCGTGGGAATAGGCACCTGGGCGAACCTCTGGCTGAAGAAGTAGCGGCCCCCTATCCCCTTCCCCTTTCCCCCAATAATAGGGGAAAGGGGCGATCCCGGGTTGGAGCGATCCGATCGGCGCCGGGTTAACCGTTTGGTGCTCGGAACGCTTCAGGCTGGACCGCCCCTCGCCCAGGATTGGGCGAGGGGACGGGGGTGAGGGCCGATGATCGCCGCCCCGGCACAGCGGCGTTACCGGCGGCCACAGGCGCCCCGTTGCTCGTGCTTGCGCCGCGCACGGAACTGCGTGAGCGCGACTGCCTCGCCCGCGTCCAGAAAGCAACGCGCGGTGTGCAGCCCGATACAGCCCATGCCGCCGGTGATCAGGATCATCGCCCCGCGCGCACCCTTCCGCCATGCACGGCTGATCGCGCCGGCCGGCGGCTCAGCCGATACGGGGCGGCGCCGCGTCCGGTTCGCGACTCTGAAGGCTACCGGAGGCGGAGAACTCCTGCAAGAAGTCGAGGAAGCGTTGCACCGCGACGGACACGTGCCCATCGGCGCGCCGGCAGATCCAGACGTGCCCGGTGAGGGAGTCACCGAACCCTTCGACCTCGTGCATCAGCCCCAGGCGCTGCTCGAGCTGCACCGCGCGCCGCGGCAGCAGCGCATAGCCGAGGCCGGCGCTGCAGGCGCCCTTCACCGCCTCGATTGAGGGCCGGACGACGATCTCGAAGTCGTCGATTTGTGCCTGCTGCAGCCACTGGTGCACCACGTTCAGCGGTCCCACCGCGGTGCTCAGGGCATAGATCACGGCCGGCGCCGTGAGCCGCGCGGGCAACGCCGCGCTGACGAACAGCGCGTGCGGTTCAGCGAACCAGTGTGACAACGCCAGATTCTCGGGCATCGGAAAGCGGTCCAGCGTGCCGGCGATGCCGAGATCGGCCTTGCCGCCGGCGACGAGATCGATCACCTCACGGCCGCTGGCGATCGCCAGTTCGACGGTGATCGCCGGTTCGCGATCCGTGAACGCCTTGATCACCGCGGGCAGCAGGTAGGAGCCGGTAACCGCTCCCGTGGCGACCACGGCGCGGGCCGATTGTGCGATGCGGTTGCGGATGCTCTCAATGCGCTCAACGCCGCGCATCACCGCACGGCAGGCCGGCAGAATCGCCGTGCCTTCGGGCGTCAGGCGCAGGCCGCGGCCGTGGCGCACCACCAACCGGCAGCCAACCGCCTGCTCCAGGCGCTTGACCTGCGCAAAGATGCCCGGCTCGGTGTAGTGCAGAATATTGGCGGCTTCGACATACGAAAGGGTTTCGGCGACGGTGGCAAAGGCGCGGAGCTGGCGGACGGAGAGATCGACCGATAACGATTCGTGAGTGCTCGCTTCGGGAGTCTGCATTGATTCTGACCCCGGCATCGACCGTACTCTAAGCGAGGCGACGCAGGGCCGGCAAGCAGCGACGCGCTTTGCGCCGCCCCGCGACCGAGAGAAGCGGAACCGCGAGGCGCGGCACAGGCAAGGTTCGCCATCCGTGCGGCCGTTGCCTGGCGGCGCAGTTCTGGAGCGCTCAGGGGGCAGAACCGTGACGCTCAGCGATACGCATCCAGCCAGTGAGCCGCGGCCGATCGCGGCGCCGTCGGTCGGCCGCGCACACGCCGCGGAGTTCAAGCGCGCCGCGGCGCGCTTCGCCAGCGGCGTCACCGTCGTCACGGCCCGCCATGACGGGTTGGCGCACGGCATCACGGTGTCGGCCTTCGCCTCGTTTTGCCTCGATCCGCTGCAGGTGCTGGTGTCGATCTACCGCGAGAACCGCCTGCACAGCATGATCACCGGCGCGCGGAGCTTTGCCGTCAGCATCCTGCGCGAGGATCAACGCGCGATCTCCGAGTACTTCGCCACGCCTGGACGGGCGCCGTGTGACGCGTTTCCCGGGGTGGCCTGCCATTCGGAGGTCACCGGTGCACCGCTGATCTCGGGCAGCCTCGCGCACTTCGACTGCGTGCTGACCGCGGCGTTTCCCGGCAGCGACCACACGATCTTCATCGGCGATGTGGTGGCCGTGAGCGCGGGCGACGGCGCGCCGCTCGTGTACTTTGATCGCGATTACCGCGGCGTGCGGGAGCATCAGGCGGCGTGCGCCGCCGGCTGAGGCGGGAAATGCAGGCTGCTCAACGGCCGGCGACTGCCAGATGGGTTCAAAACCGGCGATCGGGTGACGTTGAATCCACATGCTGTGGCCACCGAGCCGGTTTTGAACCCATGCCTTAAGGAGACGATCATGGTTCTGGAGACGCAGCAGTTCCGCGGCGCCATGACGGGTGAGCGCTACCTCGAGAGCCTGCGCGACGGGCGCGAGGTCTGGCTCGACGGCCAGAAGGTCGCCGATGTGCCCTCCCATCCCGCCTTCAAGGACTTCGTGCAGAATCTTGCCCGCATCTACGACCTCCAGCATTGCGATGCGTTCCGCGAGCAGATGACGTACGTCTCGCCCGCCACCGGCAACCGCGTCAGCCTCTCCTGGCTGGTGCCGCGCTCGCGCGACGACCTGCGGCGCAAGCGGCGCAACAGCGAACTCTGGAGCCAGCAGACCTGGGGCCAGCTCGGCCGCAGCCCCGACATCCTCGCGCCCTACATCACGTCGCTGGCCGTGCGCCGCGCCACCCTCAGCACGGTGCAGAACCCGCACTGCGACTTCGGCGAAAACGCCGTCGCCTACGCGCACTACTGCCGCGAGCACGACCTGTTTCTCACGCATGCCCTGGGCGACCCGCAGGTCGACCGCAGCGAGCAGCCGCAGAACGAGCAGCGCCAGGTGCCGGAGAGCGAGGAGATCGCGCTGCACGTCGTGCGCGAGACAGCCGACGGCGTGATCGTGCGCGGCGGCAAGCAGCTGGCCACCGCCGCCGCCGTCAGCAACGAGACCTACGTCTCGCTCTCACAGACCTTCATGCGCCGGGCCGACCCGCGCTTCGTGCTGGCGTTTTCGATTCCCACCAACGCGCCCGGCCTCAAGATTCTGTGCCGCGAGCCGATCTCGCGCTGGGTGGGCTCGTGGGGCCATCCGTTTCTCGCCCTGGACGAGCAGGACTGCATGCTGTTCTTCGAGGACGTGCTGGTGCCCTGGCAGCGGCTGTTCATGCTCTACGAAGCGACGCCGATCGTGCAGACGGCGGCGACGGCCGGCCTCAACGCCTTCGGCTACGCCAACGTCTGCCGGGCGCAGGTGCGCATGCGGCTGTTCACGGCCGTCGCCACGCTGATCGCCCAGGCGATCGGGGTCTACGAGTACCGCGAAGTGGCGGCCAAGCTGGGCGAGATGGCGACCAACTGCGCCATGTGGGACCTGGCGATCGAGGGCATGGAGAACCGCGCCTACGAGAACGCCGAGGGCGAATGGGCGCTGGGGCCGGGACCGGGCATGAATGTCTGGTTCGCGCAGACGTCGGCGCGCATGGCCGAACTGCTCAAGCAGATCGCCGGCTCGGGGCTGATCATGCAGCCCAGCGAACACGACCTGGCCAACGCGGAACTGCGGCCGTACCTGGACCAGTACATGCGCGGCAAGGGGGTGGACGTGGCCTCAAAGGCGCGGCTGTTCCGCCTGGCGCACGAGCTGGTGGCGTCGTCGTTCGGGCTGCGCCAGGAGATCTACGAGTACTGGCACGGCGGCGACCCCAACCGCAACCGCATCAACCTGCTGCGCAGCTACGACCAATCCGAACTGATGGACCGAATTAAGGCGCTCTGCGCCCAGCCCCTGCCCCACGGCGAGGCGCCGTAGCTGGCTCGTGGCCGGGCCGGATGCGCGGCAATTTCGCGGTCGGGCGGGGTTTCTCTGTGGCCGCAGGAGGCGATCGTGCAGCGAACCGTTTCCGCCGAGTCCACCGCCGACGCGTACATCGAGCTGCTGGCCGCGCGCGGCATCGACTATCTGTTCGGCAACGGCGGCACCGACTTCGGCCCCATCATCGATGCCTACGCCCGCCGTCTCGCCAGCGAGCTGCCGGTGCCGACGCCCGTGACCGTGCCGCACGAGATCACCGCCGTGGCGATGGCACACGGCTTCACGATGGTCAGCGGACGGCCGCAGGCGGTGATGGTGCACACGATCGCGGGAACGGCCAACGCCACCGGCGGGCTGATCAACGCTGCGCGTACGCAGATCCCCATGCTCTTCTCCGCCGGCCGCACGCCGATCACCGAGGGGTCGCTCAAGGGTTCGCGCGACGGCGGCATCCACTGGGCGCAGGAGTCGTTCGACCAGGGCAGCATGGTGCGCGAGTGGGTGAAGTGGGACTACGAGCTGCGCTTCGGCTCCGACCTCGAGGGCGTGGTCGACCGGGCGCTGGCGCTCGCGCAGACCGGGCCGCAGGGCCCCGTCTACCTCACCCTCCCGCGCGAGGTGCTGGCCGAGGAGCGCGAGACGCTGACCTACGATGAGCGGCCGCGCATGGCGCCAAACGACACCGTGGCGCCCGCCGCCGCCGTGCGCGAGGCCGCGCACCTGCTGGCAACCGCGAAGAGCCCGATCGCGCTGGTGCGCTCGCTGGGCAGGGACGCCGCCTCGGTGCACGCTCTGGTGCGGCTGGCCGAAGCGCTGAGCCTGCCGGTGTTCGAGACGCAGTCCACGACGTACATGAACTTCCCCGTCGACCATCCACTGCACCAGGGCGGCGATCCCGAGCAGGCGCTCGCCGCTGCGGACGTGGTGCTGGTGCTGGAGAACGATGTGCCGTGGCGACCGAAGGGTCGCACGCCGGACCTCGACGCCACGATCATCGCGCTGGGGCAGGATCCGCTGTTCTCCCGCTATCCGGTACGCGGCTTCCGGGTCGACCTCGCCCTGGCCGGCGCCCCGCGCCTGACGCTGGCGGCGCTGGCAGACGCCGTTGCCGCCGAGCCGTGCGACCTCACCGCCGTGCGCGCCCGCGCCGAGCGTTGCGCCGTGCGGCATGGCGAGATCCGCGACGCGGTGCGCGCCCGTGCCCGGGCGGGCAGCGATCGCCGGCCGCTGGACAAGGCGTGGGTCTCGTCCTGCCTCGAACAGCTACGCACCGAGGACACGATCATCGTCAACGAGCTGGGCCTGGACACCACGCAGTTCGCCTTCAGCCGGCCGGGCAGCTTCTTCGGCGTCTCGGTCGCCGGCGTCCTGGGCTGGAGCCTGGGCGCCGCGCTGGGCGCGAAGCTGGCCGCGCCGGAGCGCACGGTGATCGCCTGCATGGGCGACGGCTCGTACATGTTCGGCGTGCCCGCCGCCACGCACTGGGTGGCGCGGCGCATGAATCTGCCGGTGCTGTTCCTCGTCTGGAACAATGCGCAGTGGGGCGCCGTGGCCGGCGCGACGCGCGGCGTCTATCCGCAGGGCTGGGCGGTGAAAACCAACTCGTTCCCCTTCAGCGACCTCTCGCCCAGCCTCGACTTCGAGCTGATCTGCCAGGCCGGCGGCGGCTACGGCGAACGCGTCGACGATCCGGCCGAGGTACCGGCCGCGCTGGCCCGCGCCCTGCACGCCGTCCAGGTAGAGAAGCGCCAGGCGCTGCTCAACTTCGTGGGCGCGCCGCGCTGAGGCGATCGTGCCCGCGATGGTGTCAGGGCGGCGCAGAGCAGCCTTAATGCCGGGCCAGCACAGGGATCAGCCGGCGTGATCGCGGCTCCATGCCAGGCAGATCAGCTGAGCCGCGGGAGGAGTCGATGCTGGAACCGACCGATAGCTACTGGCGGCGCACGTTGCAGCGGCGCAGCGCTCGCCGGACCGTGCTGCGCGGCGCCGCCATGACGGGCGTCGGGCTGTTCGGCGCCGCGATCGCCGGCTGCAGCTCCGGCAACAACAACAAGACGTCCAGCACGAGCGCCACGCGCGCGAGCACGGGCGGCACAGCGCCGGCCAACGCTGCCGCGCCGGCGAAATCTCCGGGCGCGGCGTCGGGTGCGGCGGCGCTGATCGGCCGCAGCGGCCAACCGACGCCGGCCGGCGAGGAGCCGGTGCGTGGCGGCAGCTACACGCTGGCGATCGGCGGCAACCCGCAGGGCACCTCGTCGGTGAACACGTTCATCGCCGACAGCGGCATCATGAGCCGGCTGATGGTCGTGAAGACGATGTTCGACATCAACGAGGCCAACAATCGCGTCGTCGGCCCCGATCTGGCCGCCAGCGTCGAATCACCGGACGCCCAGACCTGGACGGTCAAGCTGCGCCCGGATGCCCGTTTCCACAACGTGGCGCCCGTGAACAGCCATCCGGTCGAGGCGGACGATGTGATCGCGACGTTTCAGCGCGGCGTCACGCCGAAGTTCCCCAGCGCGGCCGGCCTGAGCATGATCGACCCGGCGCAGATCACCAGCCCGGCCAAAGACACGGTCGTCTTCAAGCTGAAGTTTCCTTTCGCCAGCTTCACCGACACGCTGTCCTCGGGCGCCTTCGGCCTGATCTTCCCGCGTGAGATTGCGAACGATAGCTATGATCCGAACAAAGTCGTGATCGGCAGCGGGCCGTTCATGTTCGACTCCTACACGCCGGACGTTGCCTTCACCATGAAGCGCAACCCCGACTACTACGATAAGCAGCGTCCGTACCTGGACGCCGTGAAGATCGCGATCGTGCCGGACCCCAACCAGCAGTTCGCGCAGTTCGCGGCCGGCAATCTCGACGTGCTCGGCAACATCTCGCAGAGCAACCTGCCCACGTTTCAGAAGCAGGTGCCGGCGGCCGAAACGATCACGAACTGGGGGCCGGGCGACGGCCACATCTACTACAACATGACCGACCCCGCGTCGCCGTTTAAGGACATCCGCCTGCGGCAGGCGATGTCGCTCGCGCTCGACCGCAACGCCCTGTCGAAGGTGGCCTACGAGGGGAAATCGATCCCCAACTTTTACTCATCGCAAAGCCTGGGCAAGTGGGCGCTGAAGCTGGAGCAGCTGCCGCCGGAGACAGCGCAGTGGTACAAGTTCGATCTGCAACAGGCGAAGCAGCTCGCCTCGGCGGCGGGCGCCGCCAGCCTCAACGTCAAATACCTCTCGCCCTCGCCGTACCCGTCGAGCGGCGAATCGCCCGCGTTCAAGGCCGAGCGCGAGGCCACGTACAATATGCTCCAGGCGCTGCCCTGGAAGATTAACCTCGTGCTGCTGGACAGCCAGAAGGAGTGGATCAACGGCGGCAAAGGCGTGCGCTACGGCAATTACACGCCCGATTCGGCCGTGTGGGCGGGGCTCGAAGGGCACACGGATATCGATGAGTACATCTACACCTGGTACGGCTCGCAGAGCGTCGCCAACATCGGCCACCTGAAGGACGATACACTGGACCAGATGCTGCTCAAGGGCCGTTCGCTGGTGAACGAGGACGAGCGGCTGAAGCAGTACATCGACTTGCAGAAGTACATGGCGGCGCAGTTCTTCAGCGTAGCCGGCAACCCCAACGGCCTGCGCTTCACGCTTGTGGCGCAGCATGTCCGCAACTACCTGGTCGAGGATCTGTACGGCATCGGTACGGGAACCTGGTCGTATCTCTGGCTCAAGAGATAGGCAGCAGGGTCTTGCCGCGGGGAGAGCGGACGAGAGACGCACCCCGCGGCAAGGCCGGCGAGCGCAACGGAACGTTGCAGGAGAGGTGAACGTGATGGCGAAGCAGTTGTGCATTTCGGCCGATTCGCACGTGGTTGAGCCGCCGGAGCTGTTCCTGCCGCTGGCGAAGCGCTTCGGCGAGCGGGCGCCGCGCGTGGTGGAAACCGACGACCGCGGCCCGGTGCTCAACCTGGGCAACGGCAAGTTCGGCCTCGGCATCTCCGGCTTCTTCATGGCTGGCGTCGATTTCACGCAGACCGATACGCGCGAGTTGATCAAGAAGGGCTACGGCCTGGCCCGGCCCGGCGTCTACGACGTGCAGCAGCGGGTGGCGGACCAGGTGCTCGACGGCATCGACGCCGAAGTGCTCTATCCCAGCGTGCTGTTCAACGTCTACCAGATCGAGGATCTGGAGATCGTCAAGGCGGCGTTTGCCACCTACAACGACTGGACGGCCGACTACTGCGCGGCCGCGTCCGGCCGGCTCTTCCCGCTGGCCTGCATCCAACTCTTCGACCTCGACGCCGCGATCGCGGAGATGGAGCGGGCGAAGAAGCTGGGCCACGTCGGCGTCTGCATTCCTGCCTCGGCGCCGCCGGAGCATATGTACTCCGACCCGTGGTACGACAAGTTCTGGGCGGCGGCGCAGGAGCTGAAGATGCCGCTGACGATGCACATCTTCACCGGCGCCACGCCCAACCACGGCCTGCCGCATCCGCAGGCGGGCTACGCGCTGGCCTTTTGCGGCGTGATGTTCACGATCGCCGACCTGATCACCTCGGGTGTCTGCGAACGCTTCCCTGACATCCGCTTCGTGCCCACGGAGTTCGAGACGGGCTGGCTGGGCGCCCTGCTCAAGCGGCTCGACATGGCCTACTTCCGCCGCGGCGCACGGGCGTCGGGCGCCACGCCCATGAAGCCGAGCGACTACTGGCGGCGCAACTTCCTGATCACCTTCGAAGACGACGAGATCGGCATCATGACGCGCTATCTCTCCGGCACGAACACGCTGATGTGGGGCAGCGACTATCCGCACGGCGACTCGGTCTTTCCCGAGTCCCAAAAGGTGCTGGACACGATCATGAAGGACTGCACGCCGGAGGAGCGCTACGCGATGACGGTGAAGAACGTGGTCGAGCTGTACGACCTGCCGTTCGAGGTGTAGGGGCTGCTCATCCTCTCCTGTCTCCTGCCCCGCGCTATCGGAGGCCACGAGCTGAGAGACCAGAGGCTGAGCGTCCCCGGGCGCCGTTGCGCTCAGTGGCTCTGCGCCGTGCCGCGTGTCGCGGACGGTTCAGCGGAACCAGCGTTGCTGCCGGATCGACGATGCCCGCCGTCGCTGGTCGGCGGCGGCTCGCGGCCGGGCGCCTGCTCCCAGCCGGAGTCGGCGTCGGCCGGGCGCCACAAGGAGCGCACGACCCATCTGAGCGCGGCCCGCGCCTCGCGCCAGGCCGCACGGCTCAACGTGGTGCTCATCACACGGCCTCCACGGACTGGCGCTGCGCCGCGGCCTGCCGGCCCGCCGGCCGCGCGGCCAACTCGCCCGCGGGCACGGCGCGGCGCAACCAATCGGCCGTGCGCGCCGCCAGCGCCGAGATCGTCAGCGCCGGATTCGCCGAACCCTGCGTCACCAGCACGCTGCCGTCGCAGATCAGCAGGTTGGGCACATCCCAGCTGCGGCACCAGCGGTCCACGACCGAGTCCCGCGGCGTGAAGCCCATGCGGCAGGTGCCGACGAGATGGGCGAAGCGCGGCACGAAGTGCGTCTCCGTCGCGCCCGCCGCGCCGAGCACGTGGCGCGCCCTGGCGATGCCGGCCGCCATCATGCGCTTGTCGTTCTCGAACAGGCTGAACTGCACGTAGGGCACAGAAATGCCAAGCTGATCGGTCGCGGTTGGGTGGATCGTCACGCGGTTGCGCGGGTCGGGCAGGATCTCGCCCAGCACGCCGATCGCGGCGTAATGGTTGTAGTCCTGCATCTTGCGCAGCAGCTCCTCGCCGAAGCAGCCGGTCTCGTCTACCAGCAGGTGCGCCATCGCGATCGGCAGCGGCGCCACGGTTTGCAGGGCGTAGCCGCGCACGAAGTCGTTGTGCGGGTCGGTCTCGTAGAACTCCTCGCTGCAGGCGCAGGCGGGCGGCGCCTTGTACTGGCGGATCGGCTCGGCGAAGCGGCCCCAGACGACGGGGCCGGCCTGCGCCATCAGGTGCTTGCCGACGATGCCGCTCGAGTTGGCGAGGCCATCCGGAAATCGGCCCGACTTCGAGTTGAGCAGCAGTCGCGGCGTCTCGATCGCGTAGCCGGCGACGATCACGGCGCGGGCGCGCTGCTCCTCTTCCAGTACGTGGCCATTTTCGAGTGTGCGATAGTAGCGCACGCCGGTCGCCCGGCCCGACTCGTCCGTGGGAATCTCGCGGGCCATGCAGCCGGTGCGGATCTCGGCGCCATTGGCGATCGCGTCGGGGATGTGGCTGAGGTGGATGCTGCTCTTGGCGCCGACCTTGCAGCCGAGCAGGCAGAAGCCGCGCATGATGCAGTGCGGCCGCTTGCCGAAGCGCCCGGCCGGGATCGCCACCGGCCCGCCGGCGACCACCGGGATGCCGAGCCGTGTGCAGCCCTGAATCAGCATTTGGCCCGCCGTGCCGGCTTGCAGCGGGGCGTACGGGTAGCCGTGCGGCTTGCCCCAGGGAAAGCGCGCGGGGCCGGAGACCGGGTACTCGCGCTCCATCTGCGCATAGTACGGCTCGATCTCTTCATACGAAATCGGCCAGTCCGCCGCCACGCCGTCGCGCGTGCGCACGTGGAAGTCCGAGGGATGCAGGCGCGGGCAGAAGCCGGCGTAGTGCACCGTGCTGCCGCCCACGCCCTTGCCCGAATTGTTGGCGCCCAGCTCCAGCGGATCGGCGCCGCCAGTGATGCGCAGGTCGTTCCAATAGAGCCGCGCCGAGCCGGCCTCGTCCGAGACCATATCGCGCTCGGAGTCGTGCCACTGGCCCGCCTCCAGCGCCACGACGGAGAAGCCAGCGCGCGCCAGCCGCTGCGCCAGCACACCGCCGCCTGCGCCGGTGCCGACGATGCAAAAGTCCACCGTCTCGCGCGGGCGGTACTCGCGCATCTCGGTGTCGAGGATCCAGTCTGAGGACAGATGCACGTGCAGCTTCACTGCTCGACTCCCGCTTCCCGCGGCTCCCAGGGCTCCGGGGCGCCGTGGTTGAGCGCGAAGTAGCCGCGCGGATAGGCGGGACCGCCGAAGCCGATCTCGTCCCAGGCGTAGGGATGCGCGTAGTAGACGCCGGCGATCTGGCGCAGGGCGATGTAGATCCACCAGCGCTGCGCCGGCAGGTGCTGCCAGACCTCGCCTGGCGGCGAACCGGCGCGGATGCTTTGCAGAACCTCGTCTTGCCGTGCGCCGTCGAGGTCGCAGAAGTCGGCGCCGTGCAGCGCCTCGGCGGTTTGATCCAGCCCTTGCAGGCCGCGGCGCCAGGCGTCGGCGAGCGGCGGCATGTTGTCGAAGCGGAAGCCTTCGAGCTTGCCCGTGCCGCAGCTCTGGTCGATGCGCGGCGCGATCGGCACGCGGCGATCGGGCTCGCGCTGCGCCTGCGGAAGCACCCGGTCGCTGAGGGCAATCAGCGTCGCCTGTTCGTGCGGCTTGAAGAAAGCGAAGCGCGGCACGTTATGCACGCGGTCGAGCACGACCTCGCGCGTGGCGTCGTCCCAGTGGCCGCGCTGTGCGAGCACGTCGGCCTTTGGATAGCGGCTGCGCATCACGATCCCCCGTCGCGGCGGCGCAGCAGCGCGGCGATGAAGCCCATCAGCCCCACGGAGGTGAAGAGCAGCGGCGCGAACAGCGGCGGCCCCATCGTCATATTGAAGCGCAGGTTGCCGAAGTGGCCGGGCATGCGCTTGATGCCCCGCAAATGCAGCGCGAAGCCGAGCAGGCCGTCCAGGAATGCGGCGGCCGAGGCGAAGGGCAGGACATGGCGCGCCACGCGCCCGCTGGCCGCCGCACCGATCGCCGCCGCGGCCATCGGCGGCGTCACCAGGATCGGCGTCCACATCACGCGCTGGTTGAAGCTGCCGCGCAGGTGCTCGAAGTAGGCCTCGCCGCCCGCGATCACGGCGAAGCTGGCCGCCGTGATCGCCATCGCCTGCTGGAAGCGACCATGCGCCACGCGCCGCGCCAGGGGCAGCTCGACCGGCGGTTCTGCTCGATGGCGGCCGAGCCCGAGACCAGACAGGGCGCTGCGTGCGCGGCCGATCGCCGTGCGTTCTTCGGGCCGCTCGCGGCGCAGCAGGCCGGCAAAGACACCCATCGTGCCGACGGAGCAGAGCAGCAGCGGCGCGAAGACCGGCGGCCCCATCGCGATGTTGTACTGGCCGGTGCGGAAGCCGCCGGGCAGCCGCTTGATGCCGCGCAGATGGTAGACGAAGCCGAGCACTCCGTCCGCCAGCGAGACGAGCGCGATCGCCGGCAGCAGGCGCTGCGCCACGCGCTCACTTTTCAGCGCGGCGCCGGCCGCGGCGACGGTGGGCGGCGCCAGCCAGACGGGCGTCCACATCCAGCGGTCGTTGAAGGCGCCGCGCTGGTGCTGCGAGTACGCCTCGAAGCCGCTCACGGCGGCGGAGAAGGCCGTAACCAGCGCCATGCTGCGCTGGAAGCGGCCCTCGCGGATCTCGCGGCGGGCCAGCTCGGCCTCGTCGCGCAGTTCCTCCAGGAGGCGCGCGGCGCCGTCGTGGTTGCGCGCCTTCGGGTCGAAGAGTGCCATCTGCGTGTTCACCGTCCCTTGTACAGGATCTCGTTACCGCGCCGCCAGGTCTGCTGAGCCAGCATCTACGAGCGCTCCCGCTATTACGCCCGAGCGGGGCACCTAACCCTGATTTCGCTGAAGCGAAATCTGTCCCTTCCCGACACAGGAAGGGTTTTGGGGGCATTCGCTAGCGCGGCGGGGCGACGGCGATGTTTTGGTGTCGCTCCGGCGGCACGATGCCGGCGACCGGCGGCTCGCGTCGGTGACGCTTGCGGCGACCGGCTGCTTCGAATGCGCTGCCGAAGCCGAGTATCGCGATTGCGCCGGCCAGCAAGAGTCCGGCGCCCAGCAGGCCGGCTTCGAGCGCGAGTTCGGGGCCGGGCCGTATGCGGCTCATCAGCAGACCTTCCAGCGTTCCGCGTCGGCGCGCTTCAGTTCGAGGCCGAGGCCGGGCCGCCGCGGGTCGGGACGCAGCACGCCGCCGTCCGGCTCGGGCGCGCCGTCGAACAGCATCTGCTCGATGCGGGCGTGATCGTGGAAATACTCGACATGCGAGAGCTGCGGCGCGGCGCAGCCCGCCTGTGCGTGGATCGTCGGGCCGCAGTGTGCCGAGAAGGGCACGGCGAAGCTGTGTGCCAGCCGCGCCGCCTCCAGCCAGCCGGAGATACCCAGGCAGCGCGTGGCGTCGGCCTGCATGATGTCCACGGCGCCGGCGCGCAGCATGTCGCGGAAGTACCAGGGGTCGTAGCCGTACTCGCCGGCGGCCACGTCCTGCGGGATCTGGCCGCGGATGAAGGCGAGCTGTTCGAGCTGGTCCGAAGAGACCGGCTCCTCGAAGTAGCTCACGCCTTCGTCCGCGAACCGGTGCGCAAGGCTGATCGCCTGCTTTACGGTATAGGCGCCGTTCGCGTCCACGAACAGCGCGGCCTCGTGGCCGATGGCGTGGCGGGCTACACGCACGCGCTGCACGTCCATTGCGGGTTTTGTGCCCCAGTCGGTGCCGATCTTCATCTTCACGCGCGGAATGCCGCGCCCTACCCAGCCGCCCAGTTGCTCCGCCAGCTCGGCCTCGGTATAGCTGGTAAAACCGCCGCTGCCGTAGATCGGCACGGCCTCGCGCACCGCGCCGAGCAGCTTGAACAGCGCCGTGTCGGCGCAGCGTGCTTTCAGATCCCAGAGCGCGATGTCGACCGCCGAGATCGCCGTGGCGGCGATTCCGGGCCGGCCCGCGTTGCGCACTGACCGCACCATGCGCTCCCACATCGCGCCCACGTCCTCGACGGCGCAGCCGCGAATCGCGTCGACGAGCGTTTCGCGAATCACCGTCGCCGCCGCGACGGAGGCGTAGCTGAACCCAAGCCCCTTGCGGCCGGAGGCGGCCGCGGCTTCGACCAACACCAGCGTGGTCGAGTCCCACGCGAAGGTGCCGTCGGCCTCGGGCCGGTCGGTCGGGATGCGGTAGACGCTCAGGTCGAGCCGTTGGATTGTGTCGGAAGCGGCCGCGCTCACACCGTCTCTCCCCGTCCCCGCCTGCCGGCGCCGCGCTTGCCCGGCCCGGCAGAGCCGTTGCCGTGGCCATTGTGTTCGTCCCGATCGTGGCCAAGCATGTCCTCGACCTTGTCCTTGATCCGGGCCACCACGCCTGCCGGGCTGCCGGCCAGCGTCGCCTCGTCCACCACGTCGCGGAAGAGGGTGATGCCGAGCCGCGTGCGGTTCGGCGTGCCGTGGGCCAGCGCCTCGCCGAGCTTCAGCGCCTGCGAGGGCGTGATCTTGGGCGGCATCGGCGGCTCGTTCGGGTCGGTCACGGCCTCAATCAGCACCGGGCCTTCCATGGCGAACGCCTCGGCAAGCTGCTGGCGGCAGCGCTTCGGATCCTCGATATGCACGCCGCGGCCGCCGCAGGCTTCGGCAAACTTGACGAAGTCGATCGGCAACAGGTCCGTGCCGAACTCAGGGTTGCCCAGGAAGACCATCTGCTCCCACTTGATCTGACCGAGCACGTTGTTCTTCAGTACCACGACCTTGACCGGCAGGTGGTACTTCACCGCCGTCGAGAACTCGGCCATCAGCATCGAGAAGCCGCCGTCGCCGACGAGCGCCACGCACTGCCGGTTCGGGAAGGCGATTTGGGCGGCGATGGCGTAGGGGAAGCCGTTCGCCATCGTCGCGAGGTTGCCGGAGAGCGAGAAGCGCTGGGTACCGTGAATCTGCACCTGCCGCGCCGACCATGTGGCGATCGTGCCCGAGTCCGAGGCGAAGATCGCGTCGTCGCGCAGGAGTTGGCCGAGGTGCCAGCCCAATACCTGCGGCTTCATCGGCACGTCTTCGCGGCTGCTGCGCTCCTCCATCAGCTTCCACCAGTCGCGCATCCCCTGCTGGGCGCTGCGCAGGAAGCTGTCATCGACGTTCTGCGGCAGCAGCGGCAGCAGCTCGCGCAGCGTGGCCGGCGCGTCGCCCGCGAGGCCGACATCCACCGGCACGCGCAGCCCGAGCCGCGCCGGGTCGTCGTCGATCTGCGCGACCACGGCCTGGCCGGGCTTGGGAAGATAGGCCATATACGGGAAGGAGCTGCCGACCATCAGCAGCGCGTCGCAGTTCTCAAGCGCCTCCTGCGATGGCCGTGTGCCCAGCAGGCCGATGCCGCCGGTGGTGTAAGGGCTGTCGTCCGGCACCACGTCTTTACCGAGCAGCGGCTTGATGATCGGCGCTTTGAGCCGTTGGGCCGCTGCCTCGAGCTCGGCGCGGGCGCCGCGGGCGCCGCTGCCGGCGACGATCGCGATGCGCTGCTTGCCGCGGAAGAGCGCCGCCGCCCGCTCCAGCTCCGATCGCAGCGGCAGGCGCAGCGGCGGACGGAAGGTATCGGTCGTGTGGCCCTTGACGTTCTGCTGCGAGCGCATTTGATCATCGACTTCGACCTCTTGCAGGTCGGTGGGGAAGGTGATGTGCGAGACGCTGCGGTGGGTCAGCGCTGTACGCACCGCGAGGTCCACGAGGTTTTCGATATGCGCCGGTCCCATCACGCGCTGGTTGAACTCGGCCACGTCCTGAAAGAGGTAGTCGGTGTTCACGTCCTGCTGGTAGTGCGTGCCGATCAGGTCGTGGTAGGTCATGCCGGTGAGCGCCAGCACCGGCGCCTGGTCGAGCTTCGCATCGTAGAGGCCGTTCAGCAGGTGAATCGCGCCGGGGCCGGAAGTGGCCAGGCAGACGCCGAGCCGGCCGGTCCACTTCGCATAGGCGCAGGCCATGAAGGCGGCGGCCTCTTCGTGGCGGACATGGATGAAGCGCACGCGATCCTGTGCCTTGCGCAGCGCCTCCATGATGCCGTCGATGCCGTCGCCGGGCAGGCCGAAGATCGTATCCACGCCCCAGCCGGCGATCCGATCGATCAAGATGTCCGCAGCGGTGGTTGCCATGACGCCTCCTCGTGCCCCGGTCCGCGCGGCGCGGCGGACCATGCGGCCATGCAGCAGCGACGCTGGAGAAAACGGCCGGGCGAGGGCGGCGCAGGCGCAGCGGGGTGAGCAGGGGCTTGCGGTTCAACTATCCGTCGCGGCTCGAGGTCTCGACAGTGCCGGACGGGTGATGTTCGGCGGGCGGCCCTCATCCTCTCCTGTCTCCTTCCCCCAATAATGCGGGGAAGGAGACGATCCAGCGTCGAGCGTTCCGATCAGCCTATGGTTAACCCGGCGCCGATCGGAACGCTTCAGGCTGGATCGCCCCTCGCCCAGGATTGGGAGAGGGGACGGGGGTGAGGGCCGAAAGCCGCGTCTACTTCAGGGCACGTCGCTGCCGTAACTCCTCGGCGGAGTCGAGACCCGCCGCGTCGTCGCGTTCGGCGCGGGCGAAGAACCACAGCGCCAGCGCCAGCGCCAGCACCACCCCCGCATTGACGCTGAGGTCGATCATCAGATGGCGAAACGTCGTTTCCGCAGTAAAGTTCTTCGCCACGCCGCTCTCCGCGCCGACGGCGAGCACACGCCGCGTGGCAGAGATGATGCCGATCACAAGGAACGGCTTGAGCGACGTATGTCCTTCTTGAAGATAGCTGCGAACGGTGCCCAATACTTCAAGAATGATGAGCACCAGCAGCAGCCCATTGATCAGGTCGATCGCCTGGACCAGAAAGTCATCGCCCCCCGAGCTAAGCTCATGGATGAATGTCTTAACCGAGTACACGCCGATCCAGACGGCGGCCACGAGGAAGAGCACACCGACCAGCACATGGATGGCGCGATCCGTCCACTCCATCAGCGGGTCGGCTGTTTGGAAGAGGTCGCCTCGCGGGCGGAGTTCCGGCTGCTCCATTGCAGTTGCCCCCGGCGGAGAGTATCCGCACTCTACCACGTCGCGGTGATTCGGTAATGCAGGCGTTGCGGCCCATTCCGGCGGGCGCTACGCTGCCGCCGGAATGGGCCGCGCGGGCGAACGGCGACGCGAGGTGAGGCGATGTACGGGCAGCTCTTGCAGCTCCTGGCCAGGCGGGCGGAAGCGGGCAACCCGCTGCGCGTCGGCCTGATCGGCGCCGGCAAGTTTGGCACGATGTTCCTCAGCCAGGTGCCGCGTGTGCCCGGCCTGCACCTGCTCGGCGTGGCCGACATTGCACCGGAGCGCGCCCGCGCCGCCCTGCTCACCGCCGGCTTCGCCGCCGAGCAGATCACCGCGGCGAGTTGGGATGAAGCGCGACGCAACGGCGCCACGCGCATCGTCGACAGCGGCGCCGAGCTGATCGCGGCGGACGGCCTTGAGGTCGTCGTGGAGGCGACGGGCATTCCCGCGGCCGGCATCCGCCACGCGCTCGACGCCTTCGCCCACGGCCGCCACGACGTCATGGTCAACGTCGAAGCGGACGTGCTGGTCGGGCCGCTGCTGGCCGAGCGCGCCAGGACGGCGGGCGTCACCTGCAGCCTCGCCTACGGCGACCAGCCGGCGCTGATCTGCGAGCTGGTCGACTGGGCGCGCTGCGCTGGCTTCGAGGTCGTCTGCGCCGGCAAAGGCACGAAATATCTGCCCGTTTATCACAACTCGACGCCGGATACGGTCTGGGATTACTACGGCTTCACGCCAGAGTTGGTGGCGAGCGGCAACTACAACGCCCGCATGTTCAACTCGTTTTTGGACGGCACCAAGTCCGCGATCGAGATGGCCGCCGTGGCCAACGCCACGGGCCTGCTGCCGCAGGATGGCGGTCTGCGCTTCCCGCCCTGCGGCGTGGACGACCTGCCCCGTGTGCTGCGGCCGTGCGAGGACGGCGGGCAGCTTTCGCGGCGCGGCACGGTCGAGGTCGTCAGCAGCCTTGAGCGCGACGGCCGGCCCGTCTTCCGCGACCTGCGCTGGGGCGTCTATGTCACGCTGGCGGCGCCGTCCGAGTACGTGAAACGCTGCTTCGCGGAGTATGGCCTCGTCACCGACCCGAGCGGCGGCTACATGGCGCTTTACCGGCCCTTCCACCTGATCGGCCTTGAGCTGGCGATCAGCGTGCTCGGCGCCGGCCTGCGCGGCGAAGCGACGGGCGTGGCAACGGGCTTCCGCGGCGATGTGATGGCCGTGGCCAAGCGCGACCTCGCCGCGGGCGAAACGCTGGACGGCGAAGGCGGCTTCACCGTCTACGGCGTCTTGTGGCCGGCCGAGCGCGCCGTGGCGAAGGGCGCCCTGCCGATCGGCCTCGCGCACGGCGTGCGGCTCAAGACCGCCGTTCCGGCCGGCCACGTCGTGCGCTGGCAGGACGTCGAAATCGATGAGGCGGACGAAACCGTTCGACTCCGCCGCGAGATGGAGCGGCGGTTCGCGGCTGACATGGCCGGCGTCGCACCGTAGCCTGCGGCTCCAATTGCCGATAATTACGGTGAGCGGCGACATCTACCTTTTGCGCCGATCAACGCTTGAGTGATGATGGCATGAACTCGACCGAGCTTGCCGCGCGGTACTACCTCACGTCCGCCGCCGCCTATATCCGTGGCCGACTCGGATCGGCCGACGGTCTGAGCGATGTGGAGACGTTCAACGCCGGCGAGGCGGCGGGCTTGCGACTGCACCGGTTCAAGCGGTCGATGCCGCTTCCTCGCGTGCAGCGAGTGCTCGGCTTGCTGCGCTCGCTTGCACCGCAGAGCCTGCTGGATCTCGGCAGCGGTCGCGGAGCGTTCCTGTGGCCGCTGCTCGACGCGTTTCCGGCACTTGCCCTGCTCGCGATCGACCGAGATCCGCAACGAGCCGCGCAACTGGGCGCCGTTGCGCGGGGCGGCGGCTACCGTTTTGCGGTCACCCTCCTGGAAGTGCTTGAGCACCTGCCGTGCCCGGCTGACGCCGCCGCCGAGGCGCTGCGCGTGAGCCGGGGTTTCGTCATCGTTTCCGTACCATCGCGTGCCGACGACAATCCACAGCACATCCACCGGTTCGATCGCGCGGCGCTGGAGCAACTGCTGTGCCACGCCGGCGCACGGCGGGTGAGCTTCGACTATGTGCACAATCATGCGATTGCGCTGGCGCGAGTGTGAGCGCGATGGACGAGTTGCGGAAATATCCGCGCACCCCACATCTTGCGGGCTCGCGCCTGCAACCCGGCGATGCAGATCTGCTCCGGGTTCCGACCGCATCGCTGGTGGGGCGCCGGATCGTCGTTGAGGAGAAGCTTGATGGAGCGAACGCGGCCATCAGCTTCACAGCCGGCGGCCGGCTGCGCCTGCAGAGCCGCGGGCACTTTCTGAACGGCGGTCCACGCGAGCGGCAGTTCCAGCTGTTCAAGGCCTGGGCTGCGGCACATCAGGCTTCGCTGTTTGCCGTGCTGGGCAGCCGCTATGTGCTCTACGGCGAATGGCTCTATGCCAAGCACACCATGTTCTATGACGCGCTGCCGCACTACTTCCTTGCCTTCGACGTGCTGGACACACGGGCAAACGATTTTCTTGCGACACCGATACGGCACGCGTTGCTGCACGGCACGCCGGTCATTTCCGCGCCCCTTCTTTGGAGCGGCCGGCTCGCCAACCCCGCCTGCCTGCTTACATCGCTCGGAACTTCATCGTGCAAGACCAGCAGTTGGCGCAACCGGCTCAGCCAGTCGTGCGAGCGCCTGGGGCAGGATCTGGCTGCCGTTCTGCGCGAAACCGACGCCTCGGATCTGATGGAGGGGCTGTACATCAAGGTCGAGGAGGATGACCGCGTGCTCGGGCGTTGCAAATTTGTACGCGAAAGCTTCAGCGCCACGGTCGGCCAGTCCGGCAGCCACTGGCTCGAGCGGCCGATCCTGCCCAACGCTCTGCGCGACGGCGTTGACCTGTTCGCCGCGGTCACCGCACCGTGAACGCCCTCGAAAAGCTGACGCCCTCGGCGCCAAGCTGGCGGATCGACTGGCCGGCGATCGAGGCGGCTCTTCCTGCCCTCGCCGCGCAACGGGACTGTCCGCAGGACCCGCGCTTCCGCGCGGAAGGCGATGTCTGGACGCATACGCGGCTGGCGTGCGAGGCGCTGACGGCACTGCCTGCGTTTCGGCGTCTCGCCGCGACCGATCAGGCAATCGTATTCGCCGCCGTCCTGCTGCACGACCTCGGCAAGCCGGCAACGACGCGGCGCGAGCCGGATGGGCAGATCGCCTCACCATTTCATGGGCCGCGGGGCGCGGTGCAGGCGCGTGCACTGCTCTGGCGGATGGACGTGCCCTTCAGCGTGCGCGAGCAGACCTGCGCCCTGGTCCGCTTCCATCAGGCGCCGTTCCACTGGCTCGACGCGGCCGACAGCCGCCGCCGCGTGATCGAGATCAGCCAAACGGCCCGCTGTAACTGGCTCAGTCTGGTAGCCGAAGCCGATGTGCGCGGCCGCAACTGCGCCGATCGGGACGAATTGCTACTGCGCGTCGCCCTATTCGCGGAGTACTGCCGGGAGTTGGACTGCTACGCTTGGCCATATCCGTTCGCGTCGGAACATAGCCGTTTCGAGTACTTCCGCACGGACGGACGCGAGCCCGGCTATGCGGCGTACGACGCGACGCGCTGCGAGGTCGTGCTGCTGTCCGGTCTGCCCGGCGCCGGCAAGGATCGCTGGCTGCGCCGGCAGTGCGCTCACCTGCCCGTCGTGTCGCTTGATGGGATTCGGGACGAGCTTGGCATCGACCCATCGCAGCCACAGGGCCGCGTCGCCAGCATGGCGCGTGAGCGCGCCCGCGCTTTGCTTCGCGCCGGCGAAGCGTTTGTTTACAACGGCACGCACCTGAGCCGGCCGCTGCGACGCAAGGTTATCGACCTCTTCGCGGCATACAACGCCCGTGTCCGCATCGTCTACGTCGAGGTCTCCCCCGCGCGGCTGAGCGCACAGAACTGCAATCGCGCCGTGCCTGTGCCGGAACGGGTGATCGAACGGCTGCTTGCGCGCTGGGACGTGCCCGATCTGACCGAAGCGCATCGCGTGGACTATGTCGTCACCGATTGACGAAACTGATCCGGCCGACCGACCCAGCCGGCGGGGCGAGCCGCGTGACGGGGAGGATGGAGGCGCGGTTCACGCCGATAGAGGCGGGAACGTAGACCCGGCGATGCAGCCCTCGGTCATCACCGCCGTTGGCAGCGACACTGCATCAGGCTGGCTGGGAGTCGGTCGCCCCCGCTGGGCGGCGGCAGCGCCGGCGCCCAGCGAATGCTCTGGTGGATGGCCGAGTATGCCAACGCCCGCGCCAGCGAGCTTGGGCTGGTCCTGCACTTCCAGGCGCTGCTTCCACTCCAATTGGCTCTGAGCACGAGGATTGGTCAGGCGGTCACCGTCTGGTACGCCAGTCGTCAAGGCGACTTGAAAGACGCAATTCTTGCCACGCGGCAGGACACGCCGCTCCCGCCAGAGCAATGGGGGGAGCACGTCGCCACGATCCTCACCGACTCGGACTACGACGGTGGCGTCGCGTACGGAATCAGAGCCGATCCCGGCAAGGACGGCATTACGCGGCTGGACGGGTGATTTAGGGACTCTTCCGTGGAACGCCAGGGAGGCTGCCCAGGCGGGCGGCCTCCCTGAATGCATCGCTGCAGTGCGGGCATACGATCAGCGCGCGGTATCGGCGGGGACGTGGCGGCCGTGGGCGCCGATGTACTCGGCGCGGGGGCGGATCAGGCGGTTATTGGCGTACTGCTCCAGCGCGTGCGCCGTCCAGCCGGCCATGCGCGAGACGGCGAACAGGCTGGTGTTCAGGTCCACGGGGATATCGAGCGACTGATAAACCAGCGCCGAGTAGAAGTCGACGTTGACCTTGAGCCCCTTCTCCGCGGCCATCACCGCGCGCACGCGCTCGGCGATCGCCAGCCAGTTGGCGGTGCGCGGGTCCGTCTCGGCCAGCGCGGCGGCCATACGGCGCAGGTGCGCCGCGCGTGGGTCGTCCACCTTGTAGACGCGATGTCCGAAGCCGGAGAAGCGCGCCTTGATCATCTGGCGCTCGGCCGGCGGCAGCGTCTCGCGCCAGGCGAGCTTCTGCTTCACGTACGCCTCCGCCCGGTCGGGCGTGCCGATCTCTTCGAGCGTGACCAGCACGTCCTCGTTGGCGCCGCCGTGCTTCGGCCCCTTGAGCACGGCGCAGGCCGCAGTGATCACGGCGTGCAGATCAGTCTCGGTCGCGGCGGCGACGCGGGCGGCGAAGGTCGAGGCATTCAGTTCGTGGTCGGCGTGCAGGATCAGCGCCGCGTCTATCGCCCGTTCGGCCGTAGCAGTGGGCGCCGTGCCCAATACAGCGCACAGCAGGCTGGCGGCGATGCTGTCCGAGGCTACCGGTTCGACCGGTTCGAGGCCGGAGCGCAGGCGGTGGAAGGCGCCGATGATCAGCGGCGCCTGCACCGTAAGCCGCCGCGTCTTACGCATGTTCGCCTCGGCCGAGCCGTCCTCGCCGTCGGCATCGAGGGCGCCGAGCGCGGAGACGGCGGTGCGCAGCGCCGTAAGCGGGTGGGTGGAGGCGGGCAGGCCGCGCAGCAGCGTGATGACTGCGGCCGGCAGCCGGCGCTCCGCGGCGAACGCCCGGCGCAGCGCCGCGAGCTGTCGCGCATCCGGCAGTTCGCCGGTCCAGAGCAGGTGGCAAACGACCTCGAAGTTCAGATCGACCAGTTCGTCGGTGTCGTAGCCACGGTAGCAGAGCTTGCCGCGCGTGCCGTCGATCTCGCAGATCGCGGACGTGCAGGCGATCACGTCTTCCAGACCGGCCTTTGCCATGGCAGTCATGCTGTCGCCTCCCCAGGTCGAGGGCGCGGTCGTCGCCGGACCGCCCGGTCGAGCGCCATCCCTCGCCATCGTGCGACAGTGCTGCATGAAAGTCAATATCTATTGATTCATATTGATTCTTCAATACGACGGCGCGTTGACGCCGCCACGCCGGGCACTACACTGAAGACGCGATGATCGATATTCATGGCGAGTTCTATCTCGACGTCCACGAGGCCGCCGAACGCCTGGGCGTGAAGCCGGAGACGTTGTACGCCTACGTCTCGCGCGGGCGCCTGCAGAGCTTCCGCCGCGGCGTCGGGCGTGGCCGGCTCTATCGCAAGGCCGAGATCGACGCGCTCCTGACCCTGCAGCCGTCAACGCCCGCGCAGCCACCGGCCGCGAAGCCAGAACGCGCGCTCGAGGCGCCGCTCGCGCCAGCGGCGGACCAAGCACCGAACATGCCGCCCGATCAGAGCGGCTTCCCGCCGGCGGAACGCTGGGCAACGGAGCGCTAGGCATGGCTGAGCCGGGCGATCTGGTCAAGCCGTTCGGCGTCACGGTGCTGCCCTCGGCGATCAGCTCGATCGACGCCGAGGGGCTGCGCTACCGCGGCTATCGCGTTGAGGAGTTGGCGGCGCGCTGCAGCTACGAAGACGTCGCCTGGCTGCTGTGGCGCGGCGAGTTGCCCACCGCCGTGGAGCGGACGCAGCTTGTCGAGGCATTCGGCGCGAATGGGCGGCTGCCGGACGACCTGCGCAAGACGATCGCGGCGCTGCCGGACGGCGCGGCTCCCATCGCCCGGGTACAAGCAGCCTTGCCGCTGTTGGGCCTGTATGTCCCGCAGTTGAGCGCGCCGGTCGAGACCGTCACGATCCGCACCGTGGCCGGGTTGCTCTCCGCCTTCGTGCTGCTCGTGGCCGACGTGGCCGCTGCCGACCGCGGCGGCTCGGATGTTGCCACGACTGCGCGGGCCGCGCCGCGGACCGGCATCGCTGCACCGTTTCTGGCCGCACTGACCGGCGCAGATCGACCGCCGGATCAGGTTCAGGCAATGGAGCAGGTGCTGATTCTCTACGCCGACCACGAACTGAACGCCTCGACCTTCGCCGGGCGCGTGGCTGCATCGACCCGCGCGGACCTGATCTCCTGCGTCCTGGCCGCGCTGTGCGCCCTGCGCGGCCCGCTGCACGGCGGCATCGATCGGCAGTTGCGCTCGCTCTTCGCCGCCGCCCAGGAAGAGGGCGCCGAAGGCGTTGTCGAACGCTATGCCCGCGCCGGCACGGTGCTGCCAGGCTTCGGCCATGCGGTCTATCGCGGCATGGACCCGCGCGCCGTGGTCATGCGCGAGCTGGCGCTGAAGCTGGCGCCCGCGGCCGGCGCGGGCCGGCTGCTGGAAACAACGGAGGCGGTCGTGGAGGCGGCACGCCTGCGTGGCGTGCCGCCTGCGAATGTCGATCTGTATACGATCGTCGTCTACCGATCGCTGGGCATCCCGGACCCGCTTTCGCCGCTGGTCTTCGCCATGGGCCGCATGGCGGGCTGGTGTGCCCACATTCTCGAACAGTACGAGCGCAACCGCCTGATCCGCCCCAGAGCCGCGTACATCGGACCCGAGCCGCGCGAGTTGCCGGCAGAACGGTAGCGGGCGAGCACCGGTCTGCTGCGGTCGCACAGCGGGCGCCCCCACTCGGGGCGCCCGCTGCACTCCTCCGCCTGCCGCTCCTGGCTAGCGGAAGATGAGAACCAGAATGATAATGATGATGATCAGGACGAGCAGTCCTCCGCCGATATACATGTTCGCATCCTCTCTACGCTGGACGGGAGCCGCAGTGGCAATCGCCGTCTTCGTGATGGCAAGAGCGTAGGCCAGGGGCGGCGCCCGCCGCATACCCAACCGAGTCTGGTTGCACGGCCGAAGGGTGGTAGGCGCCCGGCGGGAATATCGAGCGGCGGGTGTAGACTTGATGCAGGCCGTGCCGCCGGAGCGGTGTGGCCGGTTTCAGGAGCTGTCCGGCTGTGAATCTGCCGTTGCCAAACCGGCCGCGCATCGCGGTCGTCGAGATCTACGGGACGATCGGCGGCAGCGTGCGCTCCCGCACGTATGCGCCATTGTTCAAAGCGTTGCGCGAAGACCGGAGTATTCGAGCGCTGGTGCTCGATATCGACTCACCCGGCGGCTCCGCCTCCGAGTCCGATTACCTCTACGGCCTGATTCGTAAGACAGCGGCGCGCAAGCCGGTCATCGCGTTCATCCGCGGCACCGGCGCCTCGGGCGCCTACTTTATCGCCTGCGCGGCGCAGCGCATCGTCGCGCAGCGCTCCAGCATAATCGGCAGCATCGGCGTGATCACGATCCGGCCGCAGGTGCAGGAGTTGCTGGAGAAGATCGGCGTCCAGGTCAGCGTGACGGCTACCGGGCCGCTCAAGGGTATGGGTCTGCCCTTCCGCGAGGAGTCGGAGCAGGAGAAGGCGAAGAACGAGGCGCTGGTCGGCGCCTTCTTCGCGCACTTCATCGATGTTGTGGCGGCGGGCAGGCGGGTTCCCAAAGAAACCGTGCGCGACTGGGCCACCGGCGAGGTCTTCTGGGCGCCGCAGGCGCTCGAACGCGGTCTGATCGACGAACTGGGCGATTTGGAAGACGCGGTCGCGGTCGCGGCCCGGCTGGGCGGTGTGCCGCGCAAACAGGTGGTTACGGTGCGGCCGAAGCTGCCTTTTCCGCAGCGGCTGTTTCAGCGCGTCGCCTCGGCCTCGCTCAACGCCGCCCGCGTCGAGGCGGAGCGGCTGTTCGCGCCGCGCATCGAGTATCGGTAGGCGGGGCGGTCGGCCCTCATCCCCCCGTCCCCCTTCTCCCAATCCTGGGAGAAGGGGGCGATCTCGGGTTGGAGCGATCCGCAAGGGCGTCGGGTTAACCGTTCAGCGGTCGGAACGCACGACCCGGGATCGCCCCTCTCCCAATCCTGGGCGAGGGGAAGGGGGTGAGGGCCGAACGGACCGCTAACGCCGCAGCCGGCCGAAGAGGCCGCGCTTGCCGCCCTCGTCACGCGGCGGCGCGAGCACGATCGCCGGGTGGCTGGGGCAGGTGCGCAGCAGCACCTCACGCAACGTCTGCAGCGCCGGCTCGTCCGGCGGGCGGTCGTCGGCGGCGGGCACGCTCCAGCGGTAGATCATGCCGCAGGCAGGGCAGCGCACCGTGGCCGGCCCCGGCCCCGCCGGCGCGCCGCGCACCCACATCGCCTCGTTGTCTTCCACGCGCCCGACGGTATCCCAGCGCCGCAGTCCGCGCGCGATGCGCTCGCCGGCGAGCAGCGCCGTGCCCGCATCGTCAAACTGGCAGACGACGACGGCTAACGGCCGCTGGTAGCGCTTGGCCCGCGCGATCTCGCCTTCGGCGCGGCTTTCGAGTGTACGCGCGTCGAGGATCGCACCGCTCTGCGGGCGCACCTGCCTGTTCAGCAGGCGCCCGGCAGCCAGCGCGGCGTGGCTGGCGATGCCCATGACGAGCGGGAACATCGCCGGCTCGGCCAGCAACACCAGCAGCGCGCCCGCTGGCGCCGCCGCCTCGCCAATCGGCACGCAGATCGTCAGCGCCTGGTCGACGCCGTCATGCGTACGGCCGGGCACCGGCTTCCAGGCCGCATCCAGCACCGCGCCGAGTGGCTGTGCGGACGGCTCTGCTGGGACGGCGAAGGCGAAGGGCTGCTGCGGGATCCCCAGCTCCTCGGGCGGCACCACGTCGCCTTCCGCATCCAGCAGCGCCGTCAAATGCCACAGCCCGGTACCGCCGTCGCGCAGCAGGCTGCCGATGACCACGGGGCAGCCGGCCGCATAGACGATTCTCGCGGTGACGGAGAGCAGATCCGCCAGCCGCGTCTGCTCATGAATAGGCAGCAGCACCATGGGGTTGAGCACCACGCCCGACCCTGCTCCGGACTCTTGAGAAGCGGCGCCCTCGGCCGCCATCGCCGTTCACCTCTGCTCGCGGCCGCCGCGCTGCGACACCCTGGCGCGCGGCGGCTGCTTTTGTGCGCGCATCCTCACCGATCGCACGCGCATGCGTCAACGGCGGCAACGGCTGTCAGCTCACCCGATCCGCCCGGCGTGCGTTCACTCCCAGCGAAACAGCCGCACGGACAGCGCCAGGCAAAGCACCAGCCAGCCCAGCAGCACCACCGTATCGACCCACAGCGGATTGAGCGGCGTCGACTGCACGCTGACCTGGCGCAGCGCATCGGCCAGATACGTCAGCGGCAGGGCGCGCACCACCGGCTGAATGATCTTCGGCGCCAGCTCCACCGGGAAGAAGACGCCGGAGAGAAACAGCATCGGGAACTGGATCACGCTCACCAGCGGCTGCGCAGCTTCCGCCGACTTCGCCCGCGAGGCGACGACGTAGCCCATCGCCACGAACGCCAGCGCCCCGAGCACGACGAACGCGGCCAATTCCGGCATGTTGCCGGCGATCTTCACATGAAAGAACAGGCTGCCGGCCTCGATCAGCACCACGGTTTGAATGACGGCGACGATCAGGCGCTGTGTCACCTGTGCCGCGATCATCGTGCGGCGCTTGAGCGGCGTGGCGCCCAGCCGGCGCAACACCTTCGTCTCGCGCTGCGTCACCAGCGGAATCGCGGAGAAGAGGCCGAGCTGCATGATCGCCATCGCCAGAATGCCCGGCAGCAAGAAGTCGATCGTACGCAGGTTCTTCGAGCCGATACTCTGCTCTTGCAGATCGATCGCCGGCCGCACGTTGCTGATCTCGTTACCCGCCTGGCCGATCGCCTGGCGCAGGAAGGGCAGCAGCACCTGCTGGGTCGCTGTTTGCGAGGGATCGGCAAAGAGCTGCACTGCGAGCGAGCCGCCGCTGGTGCTCGGCGCGTCGATCACGACCACCGCCTTGCGGTCGCCGTCCTTGAGCTTCTTCAGCTCGCCGTCGCGGCTGCCCGTGTGCAGCTTGAGCGCCTTCTGGCTTTGCAGCGCCTGCACGACCGTGTCTGCACTGCGCCCCTGCGCCTGGTTGACCAGGCCGACATCGAACGTCGGCGTGTTATCGCCGCCGAAGATGCCGCCGAAGATCAGGATGAAGATCAGCGGAAAGGCGAAGGTCCAGAAGACCGTCGCCCGCTCGCGCCGGAACGAGATCAGGTTGGCGCGCAACAGCTTGCGAAAGGCTTTCACGGCTTCACTCCCGCAGCCGGCGTCCGGTCAGCTTGAGGAAGACGTCTTCGAGCGTGGCGCCGCGCACGTAGAGGCTGTCGAGCGGCTGACCGTGGCCGCTGGCCCAGGCCAGCAGCGCCGCCATCGTCTCCGCGACGGCGTGGCTGTAGAGCGTGACCTCATCGCCGTCGCGGCCGACATTTGACACGGCCGGCAGTCCGCGCAGATCAGCAAGATCCGCGCCCGGCTGCGTGAAGATGATCGCCGTCTCCGAGAAGTTCTGGCGGATCAACTCGCGCGGCGCATCCACCGCTTGAATCACGCCGTGGTCGATGATCGCCACGCGGTCGCAGAGCCGCTCAGCCTCTTCCATGTAGTGTGTGGTCAAAAGAACCGTGCGGCCGGCCGCGCGCTGCTGTTCAATGACTTCCCACAGGCTGAGCCGCGCCTGCGGGTCGAGTCCGGTCGTCGGCTCATCCAAAAAGATCAGGTCGGGCTGGTTGATCAGCGCCAGGGCGACGGAGAGACGCTGCTGCTGGCCGCCGGAAAGCTCTTTGGTCAGCTTGTTATGGCTCTCTTCGAGGCCGAGCGCGGCGATCAACGCGTCCGGTTCATCGGCTCGCTCAAAGAAGCTCGCGAAGAGATCCAGCACCTCGTAGACGGTGAGCAGCGGGAAGAGCGCCGGCGTCTGCAACTGCACGCCGATGCGCTGCTTGACATCATCCAGACGGCGGCGCGCGTCGATGCCGAGCACGGAGATGCGGCCGGCGTCCGGCTCGCGCAGGCCGGTGATCATCTCGATCGTCGTCGTCTTGCCGGCGCCGTTGGGGCCGAGCAGGCCGAACACCTCGCCGCGCCGCACCTGCAGCGAGACGCCGGCCACCGCGACTTTGTCGCCGTAGCGTTTGACCAGCCCTTCGACATCGATCGCCAGCGATCCGGCCACCAGCGCCGGACGTGCATCATCGCGCGCCGCATCGGTCGTGACCATCGCTGCTGCTTCCTTCATCTCGTCATTTGCCGTTCACGCACGTTGCAGCCGCTGCCGTGGACCGGCAGCGGCTGCAACGTGCGTGAGGATGAGCCATGTATGCAGTATCGCACGCGGGCGGGTGGCCAGCGAGAGGCTGACGGGCTCAGACGGCTGGAATCGCACCGCCCGTACCGTTCAGCCCGGCCTTTGCCGAAGCCGCCGCCGTCCAGCGGCGCAGCCGCGCCAGCATTGCCCGGCGTTCGTCCGCCAACAGGCGGTAGCCGCATTGCAGGCAGGCGAAATCGGTCTCTTTGCTGAACATCGTGCGCGAGTAGTTGTCCTGCTCGATCGAGAGGTCGCCGCGGCACTTCGGGCAGCTCTTGAGGATAAACACTTCCGCACCCCCCGGCGGGGCATCCATCCCCGCCGCTTTCCTCTGACATGGGCGCATTCGCGCCCATCTGAGACTTTGCTGTTGATGTCACGAGTATGGTGGGGAGGTGGGTGCGGCCGCACGCGACGACGGAACCGAGCCGTGCGGTACCTTCGGACGGTCCGGCCACCGGCCCTGCGGACAGGCCAAACGTCACATCATCATGGTCGCGTTCTGACGGGCGCTTTGCTGGTGCGATGTGTGACGCAGCGCACGCCAGGTGTGTGCAGATTCCAACACAGCGCTGGCGCCGCGCAACCGCGGCGCGGGGGAGATCGTGCTCTCCGTAGCGGCGACGACCCGCGCGGACACCATCGCGGACGGGCCGAAGCCAGAGCACCTGTGGAGGATTAATCGATGAGCACCATGACCTATACTCTCCCTCCGGCGGCGCGGGCGGGCGCCTTCGCCGGCTGCCAGGCCGCCAGCGCCGATCGCCGGTACGGACGGCGTCTGGACGGCGCGGCGCTGCACTCCGCCGCATGGCAAAGGGCCGTGTCGTGGGCCGAGACCGCTCCCGTCGGCCCCACCCGCGCCGCCCTCGATCAATACTGTGACCAGTTCCGTGCGGCGTACGCGCTGTGGCAGGGCTGGGGCGGCTACGTGCCGGGCAGTTCCGCGGCCTGAATGGACGCGGTGCCCGCATCCGGGCTCGGCTACGGCTGAGAGGGGGATTCGTCGTCCGGTTCGGCGTCCCAGAAGCGGGCCTGATTCGGCTCGGGCGCAGGCGGCGCTGGCGGCGTCAGACCGAGGTGGCGGTAGGCGGCGGGCAGCGCCTCGCGCCCGCGCGGCGTGCGGCGAATGAAGCCGAGGCGCACCAGAAAGGGCTCATAGACGTCCTCGATCGTGTCCGGATCCTCGGCCGTTGCAGCGGCGAGTGAGTTGAGGCCAACCGGCCCGCCGTTGAACTTCTCGATCATGAAGCGCAGGATTTCGCGGTCCACGCCGTCGAGGCCCAGCTCGTCGACTTCCAACCGCGCCAGCGCCTCGCGCGCCACGGCGCAACTGATCACGCCGTCGTGCAGCACCTGGGCGTGGTCGCGCACGCGGCGCAGCAGCCGGTTGGCGATGCGCGGCGTACCGCGCGAACGGCGGGCGATTTCGGCAGCGCCGGCCGGCTCAGTCGGCACGTTGAGCACGCGGGCGCTGCGCGCAACGATCTGTTCGAGCGCCGCATGCGTGTAGAACTCCAGCCGGTAGACGGAGCCGAAGCGGTCGCGCAGCGGCGGGCTGATCATGTCGTAGCGCGTGGTGGCGCCGGCCAGCGTGAACTTCGCCAATGGGATGCGCATCGAGCGGGCGCCGGGGCCTTTGCCGAGCACCAGATCGAGCGCGAAGTCTTCCATCGCCGAGTACAGCACCTCTTCGACGATGCGCGGCAGGCGGTGGATCTCGTCGATGAAGAGCACGTCGTGCTGCTGGAGGTTGGTGAGGATCGAGGCGATGTCGCCGGGGCGCTCGATCGCGGGGCCGGAGGTGGTGCGCACGCTCACGCCCATCTCCGAGGCGATGATGTTGGCGAGCGTGGTCTTGCCGAGGCCGGGCGGCCCGTAGAGCAGCAGATGGTCCAGCCCCTCGCCGCGGGCCAGCGCCGCCTTGATGCTGATCTGCAGGTTGTCTTTGACCTTCTCCTGGCCGATGTATTCCGTCAGCCGCGCCGGGCGCAGGGTGGTATCCGACCGGTCGTCCTCCGGCTGGCCCTTGCCCGAAAGTAACCGTTCATCGTCGCTCATGCCGACCGCTGCCGCTGCTGCCATGCCGCTGCCCCGATCTTGCTGTCCCGGTGCTTTTCGCACAGATGTTCCACAACAGCATACCAGATCGGCGCCGTCATTTTGCGCTGCCCGTGCCCGGCCGCTGCTCCACGCGCAGCTTCCAGAGCTGCAGCGCGTGCTCAAGGCCGTGCTCGACGTAGTGTTCCACGCCGAGCCGCTGCAGCTCGATGTAGGCGCGGTCGTGCTCGGCCAGGTGTTCGACGACCTCCGCCATCGACCACTCTTCGGGTGATGGGGACGCGATCAGCCGCTCGTCGGTCAGATCGCCCAACGCCGCGGCGATCGCCTGGCGGATCGCGTCCATGCCATGGCGCGCGGGCTCATCTGCCTGGCCTTGTTCGATCAGTGCCCGTTGCGCGGCTTCGACGTCCGCCAGCAGTCGCGAAGCCATCGGCGTGTGCTGCATCCGGGAGAGTCCTCATCCAGTTCGCCCAGTTCGCCCAGTTCGCCCGCGCGGCTCAGCCCTGACGCACCGTACCGCCGTCGACGATGTAGCACTGGCCGGTGATCCAGGCGGCCTTCGCGGTGCACAGGAAGGCGGTCAGCTCGGCGATGTCCTCGCCGGTGCCGGCGCGGCCAAGGGGGATGCGCTCTTTGACCATGCGCTCCCACTGATCCCCGCGGCCGAGGTCGTCCATGCGAAACGTATCGATGATGCCCGGCAGCACGGCGTTGACGGTGATCTGGTAGCGCGCCAGTTCGGCCGCCATCGATCCGGTCAACGACTGAATGCCGGCCTTGCTGGCCGCGTAGGCGGCTGTGTTCGGCCCATGCAGCTTGCCGGCGACCGAGGAGATGTTGACGATGCGGCCGCCGCGCCCCTGCTTGATCTGCTGCCGCGCCACGGCACGGGACATGAGAAACGTCCCGGTCAGGTTCGTGTCGATCACGTTGCGCCAGATCGCCTCGTCCAGATCGACGACGGGCACGCGGTCCTTGCCGCGCGCGGCGCCGGCGTTGTTGATCAGGATGTCCACGCTGCCCAGCTCACGCGCCGTGCGTTCGACCAGCTCCTCGATTGCCTCGGCGCGGCGGACATCTGAGATCAGCGGCAGGGCACGACGGCCAAGCGCCCGCACCTCTTCAGCGACCGATTCGATATCGCGCCAGCCGCTGGCTTTCTCGTCCTCGGGATAGTCCTCCAGCTTGCGGCCGGTGCCGGTGAGCACCACGTCGCAGCCTTCGCGGGCGAGCGCGACGGCGATCGGCCGGCCGATGCTGCGCTTCCTGCCCGCTCCGGTGACGATCGCGACTTTGCCCTTGAGCGGAGCATCCTCTGCCATGCTGACCTCACCTCCAGGCTGCCGGCCGCTGCTCGCACGCGGTCCGGCGCGCTCAGGCGAAAGCATACACCGCGCCCGCCCCCGAGCGCAGCGCATGTCGTGTGTCAGGAGCGGTGAGACAGCGCCGGCCTGCGCCGAGAACGGGCGCGCCGGCAGGGTCAAGGGGTGCCCACGCCGCGGCGGCACAGCGCACCGGGGCGCCACCACGCCCGCCCGGTACGCTGCGCACCACCGCACCCAGCCGGCGTGCCCCGTCCCTGGCTCACCTGGCCTGAATCACTACAGCCCGAAACGAGGGCCGCCGCGGAGCGCGGCGTCATAAGAAGGACACGCCGATCGGCGCGGCGCGGGGTAGAGTAGAGTCGGGGCGAGCCTTCTGCAGCCCTCGCCGTGTCAGTTCATCCCTGGGAGAACGCGATGCCGCTGGTTATCGGAGTGACGGGTTCGATCGCCGCGGGCAAGAGCCTCGTCTGCCGTACGCTCGTGGAGCTGGGTGCCGAGCACTGCAACGCCGATACGCTTGTGCATGGGCTGTATGCGCCGAACACACCGGGCTTCGCGCGCGTGGTCGCCGAGTTCGGCGAGGATGTCGTCGGTCCCGATGGCACGATCGACCGGCGCAGGCTCGGCGCCAAAGTCTTCGGCAACCCGGAGGCGATGCGGCGGCTCACCCGCGCGATGGGCGACATCACCGGCGCGATCAAGGCCGAGGTGGATCGCTGGCGGGCGACGCTGCCGGAAAACGGCTGCGGCGTGATGGAGGCCGTGAACCTGATCGAGCCGGGTTACGCCGGCTGGTGCGATGTCACCTGGCTGGTCGTCTGCCGCTCGGAGACGGCGACGCAGCGGATGATGGCCCGCGACGGCTTCGATGAGGCGCAGGCAGCGCAGCGGCTGGCCAGCCAGCGCCCCTGGGAGCAGCGCGCCAGCGCGGCGGATCTGCTGCTGCGCAACGACAACAGCCGTGAAGCGCTGATCGACGCCGTACGCTACGCCTACCGCCGGCTCTGGGAGCTGCGGCGCGATCAATCGCTGCCGCACAGCCAGTACCACGTCTGGCGTGCCGCGCATCCGCTGCCGGCGCCCGCTGGTGCCGCGGCCGGCGCCTAACCCAGACCTCGCTGAAGCGAAGTCTGTCATTGAAAGTCTCCGACGGTTGCGCTGCGGTCATCGGAAGTCTCCGACGGTTGCGCTGCGCTCTGGTGGAAGTCTCCGACGGTTGCGCTGCGCTCTGGCCCGACACGGGAAGGGTTAGGGCTCAAAGACGGCCGGCAGAATCGGCGACAAACCCGCCGCGCAGTCCACAAGGACACCCCAGCCCGCCGCCGTCCGGCGCCGCTGGGAACGCTCCAGGAGCCCCTTCCAGTTTCGGGAAGGGACAGACCCCGCTTGCGAGGTCAGGGTTAGGCGCCCCGCCAGCTCGGCGCCGCCGCGAACGTCTCCAGACAGCCACGCACCGCTCGCCGGCCCGCCCCTACGAGCAGGGCTGCCCCGTTTGCAGGTACGCCGCCTGTACCTTCTGCGCGATCTGCGCCGTTTGTGCGAGTGTATACAGCCCCGGCGCGCCCGCGATCGTGACGTTGATAAAGACGCGCCCGCAGCGCCAGGCCACGCTGTAGCCCTCGAAAGGAATGCTGTTCTGCGCGGCCGGCGCCGTGTATGAGAAGGCGATCGTCTCCTGGCCGAGCTGCGGCGCCGGCTGTTGCTTGACGCAGGGAATGGGACTGATGACGGGGTCATGCAGGAAGTTTGAGGCGCCCGCGTCCGAGTTGAAAATCAGATGCTGCACCGTCACGGTCGCGATCGCGCCGCGCGTGGTGGGCCCGGTAAAGCCCTGCTGCCGGCCGCCGAGGAAGCCGATCTGCTGCAAATGTTGCAGCGCAGCCTGCGGGTCCGCCGTCCCCTGCGCGATGTTGTTGGCGGTACGCTGTTCCTGCGGGTTGTACTGGCCGCCATCGTCCGCCTTGAAGCCCGGCGGCACGGCGCTCGCCGGCACGGTGAGTTGCGGAAGCTGCAACGCCGGGCGCGGCACCTGTGTCGGCAGATTTGACGTGTCGAGCGGCAGCAGCGGGAAGCTCAGGCAGCCATTGGCGCCCGGCGTGCCGAGGACTGCAACGCTCGCCACGGCCGGCGGCTGCGTGGGCAGCGGCGTCAGCCCCGGCCCCGCCGTGGCGGCGCTCTGGCGGGTGGGCGCGGCGCTGGCGGCCGCCGTGGGGGAAGGCTTCTTGTTGTTGCCGCTGCTGCACGCGGTCAGCAGCATGGCACCCGTCGCGGCCGCCACGAGCAGATGCGAGAGCGAAAGACGCATGGATACTCCCCGAAGCGCACACGCCGCCGCGCCGGGGCGCAGGCCATGCATGCGGCGCGGCGCGCAGGTTCTGTTCAGCATAGGCAAAGACGCGCGGCTCGCGCGAACGTTCTATCGTTGCGCCGCACCCTGACGTCGCAGGCGAGGTCTGTTGTTTGCGATCGCCGGTGGCCGCGCTGGGCCGTGGCCCGTACCAACCACGGTGGGCGACGAGTGGAGGGGAAGAGATGGAAGACCGGCCGGCCGCCTGCCCCAGGGAGACCAAGTCCCCTTCTACCCGGCGTAGTCTCGCTCGTGGGCGGGATCGGCCGGTGTGGCGAAAGCATCGCCCAGCCGTTCGAACAACAGGCCGAGGATCACGATCGCCAGCGCCAGCGCCAGATACACGAGATAACTGAGGACCACAAACCAGCAGACGTCGCGGGCGAGATCGGAGGTGCCCGCCACCAGCGGATCGAGCGAAGTGCCGTAGGCGAGCTGCACGGTCAGCCAGCCGATGCCGCTGAGCACCAGTACCGGCAGCGAGGCGATCAGCAGGGCGGCGCCGTACATCACGAGCTGGTTGTAGCCGCGGCTGAGCGGCAGCAGCAGGATGCCCAGCACGACGGCCGCGATCAGCGCCGCTTTGGCCACGGACAATGCGTGCGCATGGAAGCCGGGGTTGAGCACGTTGAGCGCGGTGTTGAAGGCCCAGGGCGCGGACAGGACCATGAAGCTGCCGAGCTTGACCGGCCGGCCGTTTGCGGTGAAGGCGCCGGTGCCGCGATCGTAGACCGCATCGGCTGAGCGGGTCAGCAGGGTCTGGCGAACCTCGCTGGGCGAGCGGTTGAGCACATCTTTCGGATAGAGCACCGCCTTGATCGGATAGCCGGTCAGCGTAAAGCCGCTGGCGCCGGCCGGCGAGGCGGCGGCGCTCTGCAGTTCGTCGTAGTGGGCACTGAGGCTGCCGTCGAAGTCAGTGATTTCAGGAATCGCCCGACCGAGAATGCGACGGGCGGAATCGCGCGAGGTGACGCGCGCCAGCGTATACGCTGCCAGCATCGTGAGCAGCGAGGCGACGAGCAGCAGCGCGAACAGGCGCAGCCAGAAGGCGATGTTTGACTCAGCATCCTCGCGGTATGCCGCGGCGCGCCCGTAGCGCCGTGCGATCTCGCGCCGGTCGAGGCCATCGAAGTCCGGTTGGTATGCCCGTGGTGACTCGATCGGCCGGCTCCTCTGGCTCATTCGATGGGTCCGACGGGTTCAGCCGGTTGAGCCGGCGCGACCGGCGTACCGGTAGCTCGCACGACCCTGGTTCCCGCGATCAGGTCGTGCAGCGCCCGGCCGTCAGGCGTCAGCACCCAGCAGAGCGGATCGGCCAGCGCCAGCGCCAGCGGCAGCAGCAGCGCGAGGGCAAGAACGGCCGGCAGTGTGCGCTGCGCGACCGCGGCCGCCGCGGCGATGATCAGCACGATCGTCAGGAGTCCCACGCCGGTGGCGGCGCAGAACACGATCAACCGCACGAGGGCGCGCAGCGGCGCCGGCGGCACGTTGCCGCGGACGACCAGACGCAGTGCCATCGCCGCCAGCCCGGGCGACTGGCCCCGACGGCTCCAGCAGAGCAGCATGATCGCCCCCCAGATCGGCAGACAGGCGGCGAACAGCGCGAGTGCGCCGTAGATTTCGCTGTCGGAAGGCTGACGTGCCCCGCCGCCGCTCGCGGCCAGCAGCCAGATCCAGGCGATCAGCGAGCAACTGAGCGCGACGGCACCGGCCAGGACAAGATCGATCAAGAACGCGGCGACTCGAGCCGCTGCCGGCGCCGGCGCGCTTTCAACCGTCACAGGCTGGCTGCCCACGTCTCCTCCGTCAACCGGCGTTCGCGGCAAGTATAGCATCCGCCGATCGGGCGACCGCGGCGTGAGGGTGTATCCCGAACGCTGTGACTCACAGCTCAGTCTCGCGTGCGTCCAGCGAGGTGACTTCGAAGCGCTCGCCCGTCTGATGGATGATCTTGATCGTCGGCGTGGCGCGCTCGTGGACTGCAGCCTCACCGGCAAGGCCCAGCCGGCTGGTCAGCACCTGCGCCGCCGAGAACGACCGGCGGTTCGCCTCCGCGAGGCCGAGCGGCCGGGCGATGCGCTCCTCGAGGGCCACCTGGGCGATGGCGTTGAGACCGTGTCGGTCCAGCATGTCGATCAGCAGGCCGAGCGGTGCGGCGTCGCCGCTGAACATCGGAAGCTGGCGGGCGGCGGTGCGGCGCACAGCCTGCTCCAGACCGAGCGGATCGATCACCCCCGACAGCTCCGCGAAAAAGAGGTTCAATAGCGGACGGACGGCCAATTCACCCACCAGCGCTTCGAGGTCGGCCTCGGCGCCATCGGCCGGCGTATCGAAAAAACCCTTGACGTAGGCGAGCCGCTCGTTGGCGATCAGCGGCCCGGCCGGTCCGTAGACCAGCTTGGCGTGCGGATTGCGGATCTCCGCGTCGATCCAGACGATGACGTCCGACTGCATGCAGTCGAGGCTGGCATGCATCAGCCGCCCGCGTTGGCCAGGCGCTGCTCCGCCCACGGCCACGGCCGGCAGCCCGGCTGCCCGCGCCGCCTCGAGGATGCCGGGAGAGTCGCCCGCGAACAGGGCAACTTCGTCGACGAGCCTGGTGGCGGAGAGCTCATCGCGCAGCACGCGGGCATGCGCCGCAAGGGTATCGGAGCTTTCGCCCGCGATGAGCGCCACGCCGAGCGTGAGGCCGCGCGCCTGCTTCTGCGCGGCGAGCTCGCCAAGATTGGCATACTCGCGGCAGTGGTTGGTGTTTTCGACAAACCAGGCGTTGACGACCTCTTCCACGGGGAAGCGCCGCGGCCGGAAGAGCGCCGGATGGACGGGCCGGCGCGACTTCACCACCAGGACGGTCGCGCTCGTGCGGGCCAGTGCAGCAAGCGGCAAGGCGCCCAGGTCCGACTCGCGCCGCGAGCTGCCGACGCGCGCGCCAAGCACCAGCACGTCATGCCGCTCAGCCTCGGCCAGTACGGCGTCCTCCGCCGAGCCGGCGGCGACGCTGGAGGTGCGCAGCCGGGGCGCATCGGCCGACCGCGCCACGAGCGACTGGAACAGCCGCTGTTCCTGTTGGCGCAACGCCGGCTCGCCGCCGGGGACATCGACGTGCATCACGGTGACCGCGGCGCCGTGGGTTCGAGCGATACGCAGCGCGACGTCGAGCGCCGCCTCGGCGTGCGGACCGCCGCGGGCCGAGACCAGCAGGCTGCGCGGCTCGGCTGTCCGGCCTGGCCGCGCGAAGATCGTATCGCAGACCGGCGCGGCCACGAGGCCTCGGTACGGTTCCTCGGCCAGCAGCGCGCGGATTTCGTCCCCGCGCTCCGGCAGCGCTATGATCAGCACGTCGCCGTCACCGCTCACGGCTTCGTGGATCCCTTCCAGCAAGGAATCGGCCGCGCGCACAACGGTTTCATGGGAGACGGAGCCGAGGCGCTCGCGCGCGAGTGCACGGAGCTGGCGACGGGCGGCCCGCGCCGCCGTGGTGGGGCCGGCGAGGTCGTGGCCGCGCGGCACCGGCACGACCGCCAGCAGCACGACGGAGCCGGCAGCGCCGGCGAGATCGCTCGCCAGGGTGAGCGTGCCCGCCGCGTCGACGCCGGGCAGGACAGGCACCACGACACGCGGCGCCGAAGGACGTACCAGCGCGGTCATGCAGGGCTCCGACCACCGGCGGCTGCGGGGATGGTACCATAGCGGCTCCGCTCTGCCCTCGCCCGAAGGGAGTGAACCCGGTTCGCCTCCGCGGGCGCGGCGGCAGACGATCGCCGCGCTGCTGTTGCTCGTAGCCGCGTTGTGGATCGCGCCGTTGATCGCGGCGGGGGCCGTTGCCGGCCTCTCCGGGTCGGGCGATGACTTCAATCTCGTGCACTGGGAGTTGTCCCGCCTGACCGGCTTCGCGCTCAACCGGCTGTCCGGCAGCGTGGCGAGCCGTGCCGCCTCGAACGACGAGGTGCTGCGCTACTTCGATCTGCTGCGCCAGGCTCGCGCCGCGCGCCGCCCTGCACTTGCCGGCGATGCGGCCGGAGCCGACCGCGCGGCGGCGCTCCGAGCGCAGGCGGAGCGGCTGCGGCCGCTGGTGGAGGCGCGTTTCGAGGACGCCGTTGCGCACGCGGCGCGCGGCGCCGGGCTGGTGCAGCGCCTGCCGATTTTCGGCGATGTCACGTTCGTCTGGCCGCCGCCCGCCGCTGGTTTGACCGTTCCGCCGCACATCCTGATCAGCTCACCGCGCGACCGCATCGCATTGGAAAGTACGCAACTGCTGCGCAGCGATCTCAGCGCCGCGGACGCGGCGCGGATCGAGCACAACGCCGAAAAGGGCGGCCAGGTCAGCGCGTTGGTGGACCAGATCGGCGGCCTCAGCGCCTGGCCCAGCATCGTCGATCAGGACGACTCGCCGCTGGGCGTGATGCAGACGATGGCGCACGAGTGGATGCACGCCTATCTCGTCTTTCATCCGCTGGGCGCCCGTTATGGGCAGAGCAGCGATTTGACGCTGATCAACGAAACGGTCGCTAACCTGGTGGGCCGAGAGCTGGGCAGCACGGCCTACGCCAGTCTCGGTCTGCCCCCTCAGGCCACGCCCCAGCCGGCTCCGCCGAACGCGCTCGATTTCAACAAGACGATGCACGACCTGCGGCTGGAGGTCGATCGGTTGCTGGCGCAGGGCAAGATCGATGAGGCCGAACAGCGTATGAACGACACGCAAAAGCTGCTCGCCGAAAATGGCTACCCGATCCGCCGCATCAATCAGGCCTACTTCGCCTTTTACGGTTCATACGGCGACAGCCCGCAGGCATCGAGCCCCCTGGGCAACGAGATCGAGACACTGCGCCGCGAGAGTTCCAGCCTCGCCACGTTCGTTCAGCGCGTGCAGAACGTCGACAGCAGGGCCGATCTGGAGCGGCTGTTGCAAAAGCGCGGCGGCTGAGGCGCTCGCCCTCACCCCCTCCCCTCTCCCAATCGTCCAGATCGCGCGGAGCGCGATGTCGGATGGCGAGGGGCGATCCGGCGGTGCTAACGCGAAGCGGCGTCGGGTTAACCGTTCAGTAATCGGAACGCTTCGTGCGCGATCGTCTCCCTCTCCCAATCTTGGGAGAAGGAGACAGGAGAGGATGAGGGCCGACGGCCACGGCAAACGTTTACAATACTGCGGGTGCGGCTCGGAAGAGTGCCGCTGCGGAACGAGTGCGCCGATGGCCGGCAGCCGCACATCGTTCGTCGGCCGCCAGCAGGAACTGGCCGCCCTGCTTG